>Ga0265296_1000488_pt1 | contig 60043 bp, 68 predicted proteins | sample MunlanPumphouse1_FD_189073 | JGI IMG/M metagenome (GOLD analysis project Ga0265296, IMG submission 189073) | Groundwater microbial communities from a municipal landfill in Southern Ontario, Canada - Pumphouse #1 | ecosystem: Environmental > Aquatic > Deep subsurface > Groundwater | place...
CGAGTGGTATCGGTCCACATCGTCGATCTCCGGAAGTTTGTTGCAAAACCCCTGAATCAACGACTTGCGCTAGCGTCAAGCTAACTTGCTGATACCACTCAACTTAGTTTCGGATCAGGCTCTTAGGTCAGGACCTATTGAACCCCGTCATTCCCGCGAAGGCGGGAATCCCGCTTTTTCCTCTTCTTTGCGTCTTTGCGCGAACAAAAGATCTCGCGCAAAGACGCAAAGAAGAAAAGTTTTCGAAAAACCTCTTCTCAGCAAGGGTGTAAAAGCGGGATTCCCGCCTTCGCGGGAATGACGAAAGGAAACTAACGAGTCCTGAACCTAGTCGCCGCGCCTGCACGGCCCTCGGTTGTCCGCGCCCATTCGGCGAGGTCGCCGTGGCGCTTGATCGTCTTGAGGCACACCACGGTCTTGAGCCGCTGGACGCCGGGCAGTTTCGACAGATTGTGGCGCAGAAGCTCGTCGAGATGGTCGGCGGAGCGCGAGAAAATCTTGAGCAGATAGTCGCTTTCGCCCGCGGTGGTGTGGCATTCGACGACGGCGGGATGCGCGAGCACCGCGGCCTCGAAATCGGTGTGCGCGTCGAAGCGGATCTGGACCTCGACGAAGCTCTGTACCGCGAGGCCGATTGCGATCGGGTCGATCCGCGCTGCATAGCCTTCGATGACGCCGCTTTCCTCGAGGTTTTTCACCCGCGACCAACAGGGCGATTTGGAGAGGCCGACCTGCTCGCCAAGATCGGCATAGGATTGTCGGCCATCGCGTTCGAGCGCGGCGACGATTTTCCAGTCGAGCTTGTCCATGCGTTCCGTCCTGAATCGGGTTTATGCGAGAATGTGGCCTCCTCATTCTAAACATAAGAACAAATTCCCGCAAATATGATCATTGGCAGAACAATCAGCGATTTTCCGCAATCTGTGGATGCGAAATCCGCACAATGTTCGCGGCGCCCCGCGCTATCACTTGCGCCGAAGGTTTGGAGAGAGACCTATGGCCGCGACACATATATTCGACGCACCGCCCGAAGGTGTCGCGGCCAATTGGACGATGCCGCAGAACTGGGCCGCCTTTACCGCCGAGCAGCATGCGACGTGGCGGGCCTTGTTCGATCAGCAGTCGGCGGCGCTGGGCGGCTATGCCTGCCGGTCGTTCCTCGATGGCCTCGACATTCTTCGACAGCTGAAACCTGGCGTTCCCGATTTTGCGGAGCTCAATGCGTTGCTGAAGCCGGCGTCGGGCTGGGAGGTCATTGCGGTGCCCGGCTGGATTCCGAATCAGCCCTTCTTCGAGCATCTCGCGAACAAGCGCTTCCCCGCCGCCAATTTCGTCCGCCCGCCCGAGCAGATCGCCTACAGCGAAGAGCCCGATATGTTTCACGACATTTTCGGCCATATCCCGATGCTCACCGATCCGGCCTTTTCGGACTTTCTGGTGGCCTATGGTCAGGCGGGGCTGCGCGCCGAAAAGCTCGGCGCATCGGATTTTCTCGGGCGATTGTGGCTCTATACCGTCGAGTTCGGGCTCGTGGTCGAGGACGGCGAACTGCGCGCCTTTGGCGGCGGCCTGATGTCGAGCTTCGCCGAAACGCTGTCGGCACTGACATCGCCCGAACCGCGGCGCATCTGGCTCGATATCGAACGTGTGATGCGCACGCGGTACAATTTCGACGAATTCCAGCAGACCTATTTCGTCGTCGCGGGGTTCGAGGATTTGCTGCGCGCGACCGAGGAAACCGACTTCGCGAGCATTTACCGGAGGATCGCCGGCGAACCGGCGCTCGAACCCGGGGGTGCCTGGCGCGGCGATGTCGCCTATGAAGGACGCCTGCCGGCCGCACCGGCAAGCGGAGAGGCATCCCTATGATCAGGCAGACGAGCGACGGCGGCACCGATATTTTCGAGACCGAGATCGACGGCGAGACGATCCAGTGGGACAATGGCCTGACCTATGCCCGGCATCTCCAGACTGCGCAGCTGCTGTCGGCGCAAGTGCCCGTGTCGGACAAGCCCGACGAGATGCTGTTCATCATCATGCACCAGACGATGGAGTTGTGGATCAAGCTGGTGCTGCACGAGGGGCGGCTGGTCTATGACGCGATCCGCACGGACCGCCTTGCTGCGGCGGGCAAGGGGCTCGACCGCATCGCGACGATCCAGCGGCACATGATCCACAGCTGGGAAATACTCGCGACGCTGACCCCGCATGACTTCCTGACCTTTCGCGGTTTCCTGCGCCGGGCGTCGGGGTTCCAGTCGCAGCAATATCGCGAGCTCGAATATCTGCTCGGCAACAAGCGCGAGGATATGATGATCGTCCACAAGGACGATCCGCAAGCGACTGAAAGGCTGCGTGCGGCGTTCGAGGCACCGTCGCTGTACGACGAACTGTTGCGGCTGCTCGCGCGGCGCGGTTTCGCTATTCCCGCGGACATTCTCGAGCGCGACTGGACCAAATCTTATGCTGCGTCGGAGGCGGTCGAGGACGCCTGGCTGAAAATCTACACCGACGTCGATGCGCATTGGGACCTCTACATGCTCGCCGAGAAGATCACCGCGCTCGAATATTATTTTCAGGAATGGCGCTTCAAGCACATGAAGACCGTCGCGCGCGTGATCGGGCACAAGCCGGGCACCGGCGGATCGTCGGGGGTCAATTATCTGGTGAAGGCGCTGGACCTCAGCTTCTTCCCCGAACTCTGGTCGATGCGCACGCGCATGCTGGCACCGCGCGAGGGCGGCGATTATGCCGAAGGGAAGGGCGCATGAACCGGATCTGGGACATTTCGCAGCCGCTGCACGCCGCGGTGCCGGTGTGGCCGGGCGAGCCGGCCTTCGCGCTGAACAGCCATGCGGTGATCGGCCACGGCTGCCCGGTCAATGTCGGGGGCATGTTCACGCCGCTCCACGCGGGGACGCACGGCGACGCGCCGCTTCATTACGCCAATGACGGGGCATCTTCGGCCGATTGCGACCTCGATGCCTATATCGGGCCGTGTGTGCTGCTCGACATGCGTCATGCGCGCGGCCGGGTCGAGATTGGCGATATGGACTGGATCGCGATCGACGGCGCCGAGCGCGTCTTGCTGCGGACCTATGAGCAATTCCCGCACGAAGCTTGGGATAGCGATTTCACCGCAATCGCCAGCGATGTGATCGCACGGCTTGGGTTCATGGGCGTACGCCTGATCGGCACCGATGCCGCCTCGCTCGACCCCGAACAGTCGAAGACGCTCGACGCGCACCACGCGGTCAAGGCCGCCGATATGCGGATATTGGAGGGGCTGGTGCTCGATGACGTGCCGCCGGGGCGATACGAACTTGTCGCGCTGCCGCTCCGCATCGTCGGCGCCGATGCCAGTCCGGTGCGCGCTATCCTGAGGGAAATTGCATGACTGACACGCTCGTAGCCACCGATGTGTCGGCGCTCGACACCGCCGACCCGCTCGCGCCTTTCCGGGACCGCTTCCAGCTTCGCGAAGGACTGATCTATCTCGACGGCAATTCGCTCGGCGCGCTGCCGAAGGCGACGGGCGATCGGCTCTCCGAGGTTGTCGGCAGCGAATGGGGCGAGGGGCTGATCACCTCGTGGCTCGGCGCCGAATGGTCGACCGCGCCGCGCCGCATCGGCGACAAGATCGGGCGATTGATCGGCGCGAACCCGGGCGAGATCGTCGCGACCGATTCGACTTCGGTAAATATCTTCAAGGCGTTGACGGCCGCACTTTCGTTGCGGCGTGAGCGTGGGGTGATCCTTTCGGAGGCGACGAACTTCCCGACCGACGTCTATATGATGCAGGGCATCGAGGCGTTTTCGGGCGGGCGCGTCAAGGCGGTCACCGTCGCGCCCGACGCGATCGTCGACGCACTGAACGAGGATGTCGCAGTGCTGCTGCTGACGCAGGTCCACTATAAGTCCGGCCGCGTGCGCGATATGGCAGCGATCACCAAGCGCGCGCACGAAGTCGGCGCGCTTATTGTCTGGGATTTGAGCCATAGCGCGGGCGCGATCCCGGTCGACCTCAATAGTGCCAACGCCGATTTCGCGATCGGTTGCGGATACAAGTTCCTCAACGGCGGCCCCGGCGCGCCCGCCTATCTGTTCGCCGCGGCGCGGCACCATGCGGCGACGCCGGTGCTGTCGGGCTGGTTCGGCCATGCGCGGCCGTTCGCGTTCGAGGAGGATTATGACCCCGCGGCCGGGATCGAACGCTTTCAGTGCGGCACACCGCCCGTGCTCGGCCTGTCGGCGCTCGAGGTGGGCGTTGACCTCATGCTCGAAGCCGACATGGCCGAAATCCGGCGCAAGTCGCTCGCCCTCGGCGACCTTTTCATCGAGCATATGCAGCCTTTGTGCGACGCTTACGGCTTCGAACTGGTGACAGCGCAGGATCACGCGACGCGCGGCAGCCAGGTCGCCTATGCGCATCCGCAGGGTTACCAGATCGTGCAGGCGCTGAAGGAATTTGACGTCGTCGCCGATTTCCGCGCACCCGACATCTTGCGCTTCGGACTGACGCCGCTTTATCTCCGCTATCGCGACATCGTCGAAACCGTCGAGCGGCTGGAAAAGGTCTGCACGACGCGCGCGTGGGACAAGCCGCAATATCATCAGCGGGCGGCGGTGACATGAGCGACGTGTCGGCGCCCTTCCTGCCCAAGTCGCGCATCGCGGCGGTGCAGGCCGCGCCCGTCTTCCTCGATACCGCGCGCACGGTCGACAAGGCGTGTGCGCTGATCGCCGAGGCGGCGGGCAATGGCGCTGAGCTTGTTGCCTTCCCCGAGGTTTTCATTTCCGCCTATCCCTATTGGAACTGGCTGATGACGCCGATCGAGGGCGCCGAGTGGCACGAGCGACTGTACCGCGCGTCGCTGTTGATCGACGGCCCCGAGGTCGCCGCGCTGTGCAACGCGGCGCGCGACCATGGCTGCACCGTCGTCATCGGGATCAACGAGCGCGATCCGGTGAGCGTCGGCACGCTCTACAACACCAACCTGATCATCGGCGCCGACGGCAGCCTGCTTGGGCGCCACCGCAAGCTGGTGCCGACCTGGGCCGAGAAGCTGACCTGGGCGGGCGGCGACGGCAGTTCGATCCGCGTCTATGACACCCCGGTCGGGCCGCTCGGAACGCTGGCGTGCGGCGAGAATACCAACACGCTCGCGCGCTTCGCCTTGCTGTCGCAGGGCGAGCTCGTCCACGTCGCCAATTATATCGCGCTGCCCGTCGCGCCCGCGTCGTACAATATGGCCGAAGCGATCAAGATCCGCGCGACCGCGCACAGCTTCGAGGGCAAGGTCTTCACGATCGTCGCCTGTTCGGCGATAAGCCCCGAAATCATCGACGCGATGAGCGCCGACCGCCCGCAAAACCGCGACCTGCTGTCGCGCCCGAACAGCGCCTTTTCGGGCGTGATCGACCCGCACGGCAATCTGGTCGGCGAGGCGCTGATCGACGCGGAGGGCATCGTCTATGCCGACATCGACCTGGGCGACTGCATCCGCCCCAAGCTGATGCACGACATCATCGGCGGCTATAACCGCTTCGACATCTTCAACCTGACGGTCGACCGGACTCCCCGCGCGTCGGCCGCTTTCGTCGACGAGCCCCAGCCCGTCGATACCGACGAGGAGAAGCCGTCATGACGGGCAACAGCACGATCATCGATCCGCGCGACGATGTGCTCGGCCGCGCGCGCGTCACCGACACGCCCGAACTCGAAGCCTTTTATCAAGAGCTTGCTGCGCGCAATGCCGGCGCGTTCTGGAAGCGCGCCAATGCGATCGAGCCGTGGGAGCCCGAGACGCGCTATCGCCCGACGCTCTGGCGCTATGCCGACATGCGCGGCATGTGCCTGCGCGCGCTCGACCTCGTGAAGCCCGAGGAAGCGGGGCGCCGCGTCGTGACCCTGCTCAACGACAGCGACGCGGGGCGCGAGAACACCGCGGTCTGCGGCTGGCTGTTCAGCGGCATGCAGGCGATGCGTCCCGGCGAGATCACCCCCGCGCACCGCCACACCGCGTCGGCGCACCGCTTCATCATGGAGGGGAAGGGCGCCTATACCGTCGTCGACGGGCACCACATCACCCTCGGCGCCAATGATTATGTGCTGACACCGGGGGGCTGCTGGCACGACCATGGTGTTGTCGCCGACGGCGAGGTGTCGATCTGGCAGGACGGGCTCGACATTCCACTGATGAACAGCCTCGAGACCAATTTCTACGCGGTGTATGACAAGCCCGCGCAGACGGCGGCTTTTCCGACCGATGACCTGCCGCTGAGCTATGGCGGCGGGTCGCTGCGGCCCGAGGGCATCGGCGCGTGGGACAAGCCCTATTCGCCGGTGATGGTCTATCGCTGGGAAGCGACGCGGGATGCGCTGTGGAACCTCGCGAAAGTCTCCGTCGGCACGCCGTTCGACGGGCATATGGTGCGCTATTCCAACCCGCTCACCGGCGGCTGGGCGCTCCAGACGATGGGCGCGCATATGCAGATGCTCAAACCCGGTTTCCGCGGCAAGGCGCACCGTCACACCGGCAATGTCGTTTACAATGTCGCGGGCGGGCGCGGCTATTCGATCATCGGCGGCGAACGCTTCGACTGGGGTACGCACGACATTTTCTGCGTGCCCGCGTGGACCTGGCACGAGCACGTCAATCTCGATCCGTCCGAAGAGGCGTTTCTCTTCTCGTTCAACGATTTCCCCGTGATGGAAGCGCTCGGCGTCCGGATCGAGGAGCCCTATTCCGAAAATGGCGGCCATCAGCCCGCCTGACTTGCAGCAGACAGGACAGATAATGCGCTTCGTGACATATCGCACGGTCGAGACCGAACCGCGGCTCGGCCTTCTCCACGACGGCCTCGTGATCGACGTCGAATATTTCGGCGACGCGATCGGGCACGACCTGCCGTCGACGATGCTCGACTTCATCGACCTCGGGCCCACCGCGCTCCGCTTCCTTCAGGAAGCCGTCGCGGCGGCGACCGCGGCCGATCTCGTCGGCACCTCGCTTCCCGAGGGCAATGTGACCTTGCTCGCCCCGATCCCGCGGCCGCGCAAGAATATCTTCGGAATCGGTCTCAACTATACCGAGCATGTCGCTGAATCGGCTCGCTCGCTCGATACGTCGAACGAGCTGCCGCAGCAGCCGGTGATCTTCTCGAAGCCGCCGACCGCGGTCGTCGCTTGGAACGATCCGATCCGCCACAATGCGAAGGTCACACAGCAGCTCGATTGGGAAACCGAACTTGCGGTGATCATCGGCAGCACCGCGCGTCATGTCGCCGAGGCCGACGCATTGAACCATGTCTTCGGCTATACCGTCATCAACGACGTGTCGGCGCGCGATTGCCGCCGCGCGGGACAATGGATCGTGTCGAAAGGTCAGGACAGCTTCGCGCCGATGGGGCCGTGCATCGTCACCGCCGATGAGATTGGCGATCCGCATAATCTCAATATCCTGACGCATGTGAACGGGGTCGAGAAGCAGAACAGCAACACGCGCTTCATGTTGTTCAACGTGCCCCAGTTGATCGCCGACATCTCCAGCGTGATGACACTGGAGCCCGGCGACATCATCGCGACCGGAACGCCCGCGGGCGTCGGCGCGGGGCGTGACCCGCAGGAATTCATGTGGCCGGGCGATGTCGTCGAATGCACCGTCGAGGGCATCGGCACGCTGCGCAACCCGATCGTCGCAGTCTGAGGCGTCCAAGATGACACGTCCCATCCGCATCGGGCAGATCGTGCCCAGCTCGAACGTCACGATGGAAACCGAGATCCCGGCGCTGCTGCGTGCGCGGGAGGGCATCGCGCCCGAACGCTTCACCTTTCACTCGTCGCGGATGCGGATGAAGAAGGTGACGAAGGAAGAACTCGCGGCGATGGACGCCGATTCCGACCGCTGCGCGCTCGAACTGTCCGACGCCGCGGTCGATGTGCTCGGCTATGCCTGTCTCGTCGCGATCATGAGTATGGGCGAGGGCTATCATCGCGTGTCGGAAGCGCGGTTGCATCAGCGGACGGTCGAGAATGGCCGTGCCGCGCCCGTCGTCACCAGCGCCGGCGCGCTGATCGAGGGGTTGGCGGCGCTCAAGGCGAGGCGCATCGCGCTGGTCGCGCCTTATATGAAGCCGCTGACGCAGATGGTTGTTTCCTACATCCAGAATGAAGGTATCGAAGTAAGCGACTGGCTTGCGCTCGAAATTCCAGACAATCTGGAGGTTGCGGCGCAGGACCCCGCCAACCTGCTCGACCACTATAAGCGGCTCGACCTGACCGGTATCGACGCGCTCGTCCTGTCGGCGTGCGTCCAGATGCCCTCGCTCCCTTCGGTGCAGAAGATCGAGGATGCGATCGGCTTGCCCGTCGTCTCGGCGGCGATCTGCACCGCGCATCAGATGCTCACGCGCCTGGGCTTGTCTACCTCGGTTCCGGGCGCTGGCGCGCTGCTCTCCGGTCGCTATTGATCGGTCGCGGCGGGCGGCGTGATTGCCGCCGCCGCGGCGACATCGTGCGTCACATTGGCGACCGTGCGGACCATGTCGGGGATGACGTCGATCGCGAGCAGGATCGGCAAAAGTTCGATCGGCGCGCCGATGGCGATCGCGGTCGGCGCGACCGACGCATAGAAGCTGATCTGCCCCGGCATCCCGAGGATCGCGAGCGAAGACAGCACCGCGAGCGGCAGGGCCACCGCGAGCTGTAGCGGTGACACTTCGACCCCCGCCATCCACGCGAGCGCCAGCGCCATCATCACCGTGTTCGACGGGGCGGTAATCTTGAAGGTCGCGACCGCCATCGGCAGGATCGCCGCGGCATTGAGTTCCTCGATGCCGATGCGGTCGGCGCTCACCATCATCGCGGGCAGCGTCGCGATCGACGATTGGGTGCTTGCCGCGATGGCCTGCGCGGGCGCCATGGCGCGCGCAAACTGGCCGAGGGGGACGCCTCCCGCGAAACGCGCAATGGCATAGCCGAGGACGATCAGCACCAGCGTCACGGCGATCGAGATCGCGAGATATTGGGCGAGGATCGCGAGCACTGCGGTGCCGACGGTCGCGCCGATCGCCAGCGCGAGCGCGAAGATTCCGATCGGCGCGACGCGCAGCACCCAGCCGACGACGACGATCATCGCATCGGCGAGCCCGCGCAGCGGCTGGATCACCGCCTCGGCGCGGTCGCGGTCGATCTTGCCGACCGCAAGCCCGAGTATGAGCGCGAAGATGACGAGCGGCAGCACCGCGCCTTCGGCGGCCGACGCTACGACATTGGTCGGGATCATCGCGCGCACCGTTTCGGCCGCCCCCGGAACCGCCGGTGCCGGTGGGGCAGGGAAGAGCGTGCGCAGCGCTGCTATATCGGCGGGCGCGATCGTGACGGCGCCGAGCAGCGGCGGAACCATCAGGGCACCGATGACCGCCGAGACGATCAGCAGGCCGATGAGCACGAGCGGCAAGCGCCGTCCGAGCCGTGCGGCTTCGTGATGGTCGCCCATGCCAAGGCTGGCGACACCCGTCGCGACGAGCGCGAAGATCAAAGGGACGATCGTCATGCGCAGCCCATCGAGCCAGATGCCGCCGACCAGTTGCGCCGCCTCGACTAAAGGCGAGGATGCCGCGATGAAGGTGCCGACCGAGAAACCGGCGACGAGCGCGACGATCATCCAGCCCGATCCGGGCATGCGCATGGCCCAGGCCCGTGCGCGCGAAATCACCATGAGTCGAAATCCCCCTTGGCCTCCAGCATGGCCGATACGGGCCAGCAGGGTCAAAGCCTTTGCTGTGGTCCGTTGACCGGCGTCAGTGCGCCTGCGGCACGCCCAGTTCGGCAAGAAAAATATCGCGCAGCGCGTCGAATTCCTCGCCGCCGGCGCGGCGCGGACGCGGCAGGCGGACGCGCGTGTCGAAGCCGATCCGCCCTTCCTTGAGGACAAGGATGCGGTCGGCGAGCCGGATCGCTTCCTCTACATCGTGCGTAACGAGCAAAGTCGCCGGGCCATGCGCCTGACACAGCTCGCCGATCAGCCGCTGCATCTTGAGTCGGGTGAGCGCATCGAGCGCCGCGAAGGGTTCGTCGAGCAGCAGCAGGCGCGGCTCGCGCACCAGCGCGCGCGCGAGCGCGGCGCGCTGCGCCTCGCCGCCCGACAATGTCGCGGGCCCGGCATCGACTGGACGAGCCGCGGTTCCTGGAACACCACGGTGCGTGCTTCGGGCACCCAGGCTTCGCCGCCGTCGGGCGCGTCGAGCCCGGCGAGGATGCGCAGCAGGGTCGTGTTGCCGCTGCCCGACGCGCCGAGCAGCGCGACGAATTCGCCTTTGTGGATCGTCAGGTTGAGGCTGTCGAGGACGGTGTTTCCGGTAAAGCTGCGGCTGACATCGCCGACCTCCACCGCGACCGGGCGGTGCGAAAAGTCGGGGGCGGCGACGCGCTCGGCGGCGGCGAAGTCGATCGAAAGGACGGCGGTCATCGAGATGTCTCCTATCGGATGGCGACACCCGCGCGCCACGGCATGAACAGCCGTTCGAGCGAGCGGACGATCAGGTCGGCGCCGAGGCCGAGCACGGCGTAGATGGCGATGCAGATCAGGATGACATCGACCTGCTGGTACATTTGCGCGCTGTTGAGCAGGTAGCCGAAACCCGCCGAGGCGTTGATCTGCTCGGCGGCGATCAGCACGAGCAGCGAGACGCCGAGCGCGAAGCGCAGCCTGGTGAAGATCTGCGGCAGCGCGAGCGGCAGCACGACCTTGAGGATCAGGCGGCGCCCGCCGAGCCCGAAACTGCGCATCGCCCCGATCACCTTGCGGTCGACGTTGCGCACCCCGGCATAGGTGTTGAGATACATCGGGAACATCGTCGCGAGCGCTATAAGCAGCAGCTTGGGCGCCTCGCCGATCCCGAACCAGACTATGAAGAGCGGCAAAGCATCGCTCGGTCGGGCCGGCCCGGCGCGTTGGCGCGAATGGCTTTGCCGAACCTGTCATTTTGGCACTTAATCCGGGCGCGCTCGCACCGTAAATTGTGTAAAATGTGAAAGCTTCGCTATCGAACGACCATCCGGGCCGCGCACTTTCGCATTTTCTGGCCGACGCGACGTTAACTATGATCCGCAATATGATTGAATTTTAACCCTAATTCAAGTAACGCGGTGAAGTGGGGATTGTGTATTTTGCAGTATAGACAGGAAGTTATGCTTCCGCTCCATGCTGCTTCGATAAGGTAGATGACATGAACCAACGTCGCCTCTCCGATCCGGTAGAGGAGCAGCAAAGCGGAGCCGACATAGATCGTCGCGGCGGTGACCGCTATCGCACGGTGTGGCGGATCGCCAAGGTGATGCGCAATGGCGATGCGGGTTTGTGGCGGGTGCGCAATATTTCCGACAAGGGCATGATGCTGGCGGCCGACGTCCCGATCGCGATCGGCGAAAAGCTGGAGATCGCGCTTTCGGATACGGTTGTGATCCGCGGCGAAGTCGTCTGGTCCGACGCGGGCCGGTGCGGCGTGTCTTTCGACAAGGAAGTCGATGTCGCCGATGTGCTCAAGCAATTGGCGGCCGAACAACGCGGCACGGGCTATCGGCAACCGCGCCTGCCCGTGAGCACGCAGGCGCAGGCGGTCACCGACGACGGCACGAACAGCATCGAACTGGTAGATTTGTCGCAGAATGGCGCCGGTTTCATCCATGACGGCCATCTGGAGGTCGGCAAGGAGCTCGACCTGATACTCGCGGACGGGGTCAAGCGCCGCGCGATCGTCCGCTGGTCGCGCGCTGGGCGCGGCGGCCTGTGGCTGACGCAGCCGCTCGACCGCGCCGACCTCGAAAGCATCCGCCGCTTCGAAAACTGACCGGGGGTCAGAGACTAGCCGCCGCGGGCGATCTTTGCCCAGGGGTTGAGGTCGGGTTCGGCGATCTTTGCCAGCGTATTGCGGTCGCGATGAAGGAAGGGCTCGCCCTGGCCTTTCACCATCAGCGTCGTGTCGGACACATAGCTCCACGACCCGTCGTCGTGGAAGTCGATCGTCAGCTGATAAGCATTGGTCCGAAAGGCGAGATCGAGGAAGCTGGTCGAGCAGATCCCATATTCGGTCTCGCCGCGTGTCGCTTTCACAACCAATCGCTTGGTATCGGGTTCGGCATGGCCCGACGCGATCGCGATCTGCCCGCGCGGGATCGCCAGCGTCTGCAGGATCAGCCCGGTCGCGGCCTCATACAGCCAGTAACCGACCTGGTCGTGGAAGGCGATGTCCTCTTCGCGCGTGTTGACATGCAGATGGTAACGCAGCCCATAGAATAGCTGCGGCCCGTTCGCCTGCGGGTCGATCGGCTGCATCTCGATCCGCTCATAATATTGGCGGGTCTCGGGGCCGTCGGCCTTGGGATTGATGTCGACCCCGCGCTGCCCCTCCCAGATGCCGGCCAAGCGGCGGAGCGGGCCGAGATTGGCGAGCGTCTCGGGATCGACATCCTCAGGCTCGGTGAAAATATCGTCGGGTAATTCCATGCTTCGCCCCAATTTTTTGTCAGATGTCCTCGACCAGCCGACCATAAAGCTGCGGCCGGCGGTCGCGGAAGAAACCCATGCCGGCGCGATGCTTCGCCGCGCGGTCGAGGTCGATCGTCGCGATCAACACGCCGGTTTCGCTCGCGCCATAGTCCTGCGTCAGGTCGCCCCATTCGTCGCTGATGAAGCTGTGACCATAGAAATTGGCGTCGCCCTCGGTCCCGATGCGGTTCGACGCGATCACCGGCATGCAGTTCGACACGCTATGCCCCTGCATCGCGCGGCGCCACATGCGGCTGGTGTCGAGGTCGGCATCATAGGGTTCGCTGCCGATCGCGGTCGGGTAAAAAAGCATTTCGGCGCCCATCAGCGCCATCGCGCGCGCACATTCGGGATACCATTGATCCCAGCAGACACCGACGCCGATGCGCGTCCCGAAAACATCCCACACCTTGAAGCCGGTATTGCCGGGGCGAAAATAATATTTCTCCTCATAGCCGGGGCCGTCGGGGATGTGGCTCTTGCGATACGTCCCCATGATCGCACCATCGGGGCCGATCATCGCGAGCGTATTGTAATAATGCGGTCCGTCCTTTTCGAAATAGCTCGTCGGGATCGCGACCTTCAGCTTCGCGGCAAGCGCCTGCATCGCCATCACGCTCGGATGGGCGGCGGTCGGACGCGCGCTTGCGAAGAGTTCCTCATCCTCAACCTGGCAGAAATAGGGTCCTTCGAAGAGTTCGGGAGGCAGGATGACCTGCGCGCCTTTTGCGGCCGCTTCCTCGACGAGCGCGGTCACGGCGTCGATATTGGGCTGGACGGGGCCGGGCAGGGGAAGCTGCAACGCGGCGACGGTTATGGTGCGGGTCATGGGCGGGTCCGTGATGGCTCGAATCGAGCCGGAATATAGGGGGCTTCGCGCCCGATGCTAGGCCGGAAGCTGCTGACTTGAGCAATGGAAGCTGCCGCCGCCGACGATGATGCCGCGGGCGGGCACGCCGACCGCGCGGCGGTCGGGGAAGAGCGCGGCGAGGGTGTCGACCGCTGCGACGTCATTGGCGACGCCATAGGTCGGCACCACGACGACGCTGTTGCCGATATAGAAATTCATATAGCTCGCCGCCGCGATCTCGCCGCCCACTTCGACGCGGCCGGGCGAGGGCAGGTCGACGATCTCGACCCCGCCGAACGCCGCGGTGCGCGCGCGCGCATCGGCATAGATATGCGCGTTGGGGTCGTCCTCGCCCGCCGCGACGGGCAGCGCGAGCCGACCCTCGCCGACAAAGCGCGCCAGATTGTCGACATGGCCGTCGGTGTGATCGCCGACCAGCCCGTTGCCGAGCCACAGGAGCCGGTCGATGCCGAGCGACTGGTGCAGCCGCACGGCGATGTCCTCGCGCGTCAGCGTCGGATTGCGGTTGGTGCCCAGCAGGCATTCCTCGGTGGTGACGCACAGGCCCGTGCCGTCGATGTCGATCCCGCCACCTTCGAGCACCCAGTCCTGATCGTCGACCGGCAGGCCGCTTTCGGCCGCGAGCGCGGCGCCGACTTCCTGGTCGCCCGGCATGACGAACTTCTCGCCCCACCAGTTGAATTCGAAATTGCGCGCGCGGCGCGCCGCGCCCGTGCCGACGATGATCGGGCCGGTGTCGCGCAGCCAGATGTCGCCGAGCGGCTGCACGAGGATTTTGACACCCGGATCGACGAGCGCGGCGGCGATGTCCGCCTGCCGCGCGTCGTTGACCACCAGCCGCACCTCTTCGCCGCGGCCGCCGTCATGGACGGCGTTGGCGAAGGCGGCGATGTCGCGCCGTCCTTCATCGATCGCCCCCGCCCACTCTTCGGCAAGGTGCGGGAAACCGATCCAGACGGCGTCGTGCGGCGCCCATTCGGCAGGCATGCGTAAGGTCATCAGCACTCGTCCTCTTTCGTCATTGCGAGGAGCGAAGCGACGCGGCAATCCAGAGTGGTTTAGAACCGCTCTGGATTGCCGCTTCGCTTTGCTCGCAATGACGGAGCCTTACTTCGCAGCCGCGCGCGACTTGTCGCGGGCGGCGCGGAATTCGTCGCCCTCGTTCCAGTTCGGCCATGCGTCGGTCATTGCGAGCATGCGGCCCGCGGCGTAATAGAGGCGCAGGTCGGACATCATGCCGCCCCAGTTGGTGATCGCCTCATATTCGTCGCCGGGGGCGTGGTAGCGGTTCTTTTCATAATCTTCCGCCGCCTTCTTGCCCGCTTCGACGCCGCCCTCGACCAGGTCGTCGCCGCTGCCGAAGTTGAACATCGGCACGCCGAGCTTGGCGAAGCTGAAGTGATCCGAACGGTAATAGAAGCCCTTTTCGGGGGTCGGTTCGTCCTTGATCACGCGCTTTTCCATCGCGGCGAGCTTGGCGACATAGGCGTCGAGTTCGGACTTGCCGCGGCCGACGACGACGATGTCCTTCGCCGGGCCGATGGCGTTCAATGCGTCCATGTTCACGCCGCCGACCGTCTGCGCGAGCGGGAAGACGGGGTTTTCGGCGTAGAACTTCGACCCGAGCAGGCCCGATTCCTCGGCAGTGACGGCAAGGAAGACGATGCTGCGATCGGGCGCGCCCGCCTTTTGGAAGGCTTGCGCCAGCGTCACGAGACCCGCGATGCCGCTCGCATTGTCGACCGCGCCGTTACAGATGTCGTCGCCCGCAACGGGCGTGCAGCGGCCGAGATGATCCCAATGGCCGGTGTAAAGCACATATTCGTCGGGACGCTTGGCGCCAGGCAGCACGCCGATGACGTTGCGCGACATCTTCTTCGAAATCGCGTTGTCGAAGCTGAAGTTCGCTTTCACGCCGGTCAGCGCGACGGGCTTGAAGCCCTTTTTGCCCGCGTCGGCGCGCAGCTTGTCGAAATCCTGCCCCGCGCTCGCGAAGAGTTCCTTCGCCTTCGGAAGCTGGATCCAGCCGTTGGCGAGCGTTTCCTTCGCTCCGCCGTCCTTGGTTTCGGCGAGGTAATTGGTGCCGGTGTTGCTCGATTCGACGACGTTCCAGCCGTAAGCGGCGGGTTCGGTGTCGTGGACGATCAGCACCGCGGCGGCGCCCTGGCGCGCGGCTTCCTCATATTTATACGACCAGCGGCCGTAATAGGTCATCGCGCGGCCGTTGAATTCGCCCTTGGCTTCCTTGATCTGCCAGTCGGGGTCGTTGACGAGGACGACGACGGTCTTCCCCTTCACGTCGAGCCCGGCATAGTCGTTCCAGCCCTTTTCGGGGGCATTGATGCCGTAACCGACGAACACGACATCGCTGTCCTTGACCGCTGTCTTGGGCTGGACGCGATAGCTGAACGCGACATAATCCTTCGCATATTGCGCGGTGACCGGCGTCTTGCCGCCGGTGAAGCTGAGCGGGGTCGCATTCTTCGCGGTGATTTCGACCAGCGGCACATCCTGCGTCCACTTGCCGTTGTTGCCGGGCTTCAGCCCCGCTTCCTCATATTTCTTGATGATATAGGCGACGGTCTTTTCCTCGCCCGGCGTGCCGGGTGCGCGGCCTTCAAAGGCGTCCGACGACAATTCCTTCGTCACGTCCTGCAACGTCGCGAGCGACAGTTCGGGGATCTGGACGTCGGGAATGGGGGTGGCCGACGTCGCGGCCTTGTCGGAGGTGTTGCACGCGGCAACGGTCAGGAGAACCGCGACGGCTGCGGTCGTTCGGGGGAAACGAAGCATGGAAATTCCTTGGAAAGTTTCATTTGCGACGAGCGGGCTTGTGCCAGCCGGGGCGCGCCGATGCAAGGCGGGGCGGGTTGCAATGCGATGTCGATCGAAAACGCCAATAAGGCACCAAAGTCGCTTGATAATTTCACGCCGTCAGCCAGAACCCGTTCATCGGGGAAGCAATTTTGGGGGAAAGATGTCGATGGTCCGGACTGACGGATGGAAATGGTCACCCGCGTTTTTCGCGCTCGCTTTGGCCATCGCGCCGACGGGCGCGACGCGGGCCCAAGAGGACGATCTCGCGCGCCGCTTCGGCACCTTGGCGGGAGTCACGCACGTCAGCCTGTCTCCCGACGGGCAGCGGCTGGCGTTCGTCGCCCCGAACAAGGGGCTGGCGAACGACCTATTTGTCGTGGAGATTGCCGACGGCGCCGCGCCGCGCCGGATCCTTCGCGCGAGCGGCGACCCCGAGATGCTGCAGTGGTGCCGATGGGCGACCGACGCGCGGCTCGTCTGCCAGATCGGCGGCCGCGAAAAGATCGGCGAGTATATTCTGGGCTTTACCTCGCTGCTGGGCGTCGATGCGACGGGGGGTAATGTCAGGACATTGAGCACGCGGCGCGGGGCGAACGCCGTCGGCTTCGATTTCCGGGGCGGCAGCGTCATCGACTGGCAACCGGGACCGGGCGGCAGCGTGCTGGTGATGCGCAGCCATGTTCCCGAAGCCAATCGCCAGTCCGCCTCGCTGATCGTGAAGGACGAGGAAGGCATGGGCGTCGACCTGATGAATGTTGCCGACGGGTCGGTCAAAGTGATCGAAAAGCCCCGGCGCGATGCGACCGAATTTATCACCGACGGCAAGGGCAAGGTGCGGATCATGGGCACGCATCCGATGGCCGGCCGGACGAATAACCTCAGCACGACGCGGCGCTATTTCTTCAAGGCCGAGGACGGGCGCGACTGGCAGCAACTGTCGACCGTCGACATCTTGTCGCGCGAAGGCTTCGATCCTTATGTCGTCGATGCCGCGAGCAACCGGGCGATCGGTTTCGGCAAGGTCGATGGGCGCATGGCGGCGCTCGCCGTCAAGCTCGACGGCACGGGAAAGGGCGAAACGCTTTACCGGCACCCCGAAGTCGATGTCGATGGCCTTGTCCGGGTCGGGCGTGACCAGCGGGTGGTCGGCGTTACCTACGCCACCGAGCGCCGCCATATGGTCACGACCGATCCCAAGGTGTCGGCGATGGCGACATCGCTGTCCAAGGCGCTGAGCGGTCGCGACGTCTATTTCATCGATGCCTCGGCGGATGAAGCGCATTGGCTCGTCTGGGCCGGGTCGGACGTCGATCCCGGGCGCTTCTACCGCTACACACCGGCGGCGAAACAGCTCCGCCCACTGCTCGACGAGCGGCCGCTGCTTGCCGATCGGGCGTTGTCGCCAGTGAAGGCGATCCGCTACCCCGCCGCGGACGGGACGATGATACCCGGCTATCTGACGCTTCCCCCTGGGCGGAGCGACGCGAAGGGGCTGCCGGCGATCGTCATGCCGCACGGCGGCCCGTCCGCTCGTGACGAATGGGGGTTCGACTGGATCGCCCAATATTTCGCGCAGCGTGGCTTCGCGGTCGTCCAGCCCAATTTTCGCGGTTCGTCGGGCTATGGCGACCAATGGTATCGGAACAACGGCTTTCAGTCGTGGCGTACCGCGATCGGCGATGTGACCGACGCCGGCCGCTGGATGCTCGCCGAGGGAGCCGATCCCGCAAAGCTTTCGATCGTGGGCTGGTCCTATGGCGGTTATGCCGCGCTGCAGTCGGGCGTGATCGCGCCCGACCTGTTCCGGTCGATCGTCGCGATCGCACCGGTCACCGACCTCGCCAGGCTGAAGGACGACAGCCTGAAATATACCAGCGGCGCGATCACCCGCGACTTCATTGGCTCCGGCCCGCACGTGCGCGAAGGATCGCCGGCGCAAAATGCCGGACGGATTGCGGCGCCCGTCCTGATGTTCCACGGCACGCTCGACCAGAATGTCGAAATCGAGCAGGCGCGCCTGATGCAGCGCGCGCTGACGTCGGCGGGCAAGAAGGCGGAGCTGGTCGAATATCCGGGGCTGGCGCACGGCCTGAGTGACAGCAGCACGCGCACCGCGATGCTCGGCCGGATTTCGGCGTTCCTGCCGCACTGAAACGAAAAGGGGCGGCCCGTTTCCGGACCGCCCCTTTTGAATTCGATAGCGAACTCGATCAGCGCGAATAGAATTCGACGACCAGGTTCGGTTCCATCTTCACCGGGTACGGCACTTCGTCGAGCGTCGGGACGCGAACATAAGTGGCCTTGGTGCCGTCAACCGACAGATATTCGGGCAGGTCGCGCTCGGGCAGGCTCTGCGCTTCGGCGACCAGCGCCATTTCCTGCGCCTTCTTGCCGAGGGTGACTTCGTCGCCCGGCTTCACGAGGCGGCTGGCGACGTTGCACTTCACGCCGTTCACATAGACGTGGCCGTGGCTGACGAGCTGACGCGCCGAGAAGATCGTCGGGGTGAACTTCGAACGATAGACGACGGCGTCGAGGCGGCGCTCGAGCAAGCCGATCAGGTTCTGGCCGGTGTCGCCCTTCATGCGCGAGGCTTCGAAATAGTTCTTCTTGAACTGCTTTTCGGTGATGTCGCCGTAATAGCCCTTCAGCTTCTGCTTTGCGCGGAGCTGGATGCCGAAGTCCGACATCTTGCCCTTGCGGCGCTGACCGTGCTGGCCGGGGCCATATTCGCGGCGGTTGACCGGGCTCTTCGGGCGACCCCAGATGTTTTCACCCATCCGGCGGTCGAGTTTATACTTGGCGCTCTGGCGCTTCGACATATGTCGTCTCCAATATGCTGTGTGCCGAAGGATTTCGGCGGTTCCCGGGTCGCACCATATGGGCAGATGCCATATGCGACCGCCGCTTCACCGGGGTGCGGGGTCCATTGCGAAGGCGCGCGGTTAGACGGCGAGGGCGGCAAAGTCAAGCGTTGCGGGGCCAATTGGCGGCATGCCTCGACAGCGCGAAAAAAGCCGCTAAAGGCAGCGCGCATGACGTCCGCCAAACTTCCCGAACCCAAACTTCCTGAAGATTGCGAAACCATGATCGATGTCCGCGCCGGGGTCGACCAGGTCGATCGCGCGCTCGTCGCGCTGCTTGTCCGCCGTTTCGGCTATATGGACGCCGCGGCGCGCATCAAGACCGACCGAGCCACCGTTCGCGACGAAGCCCGCAAGGCCGAAGTGCTCGACAATGTCGCGCGCGAAGCCGAAGCCGCCGGGCTGGAATCCGCGCGACTTCGCGCCGTGTGGCACGAGCTGGTCGAACAATCGATCGCCTATGAGGCGACCCGGTGGGATCGTCTGCGCGCCGATCGCTAATCGTCTTGCTTAGTTGGTGGCGCCTGCCGACGGCTTTGCGACAACGGCCTGCGCCGCTTCGTCTTTCGGCTTCACCGGCTCGGCAACCGTGCGGCATACGCGCTTTGGCACCGTGCTGCCGGTTACTTCGACCTTTTCGCAAACCTTCTTGGGTTTGACTGGCTTTGCAGGCGAATCCGCAGCCGCAGTCGGCGACGTTGCTGCAAGGGCCAGGGAAAGTATCGCAGAGATCATAACAATATTCGCTCCTTGGAGGGGTGTGGCTTCCTAGGGATATTTCCCGCAATAGCCAAGAGGTTGTCGAAACCGCACCCTCCTCGTCTTGACATAATCGCCGAACGTCCGTTCGACCGGCGCCTCAAAGATGCCAACCAGCGGCATTTTTTCTCTTTGTTCAGCCTTGTTGCTGATGCGGCCCGGGTGAGGGAAATCAGCAAGGAAAACATCGAGCGGCCACCACGGAGGAACGCGCCTTCGTTATCGCGGTCGGGGCGTCCTGCCGAGTGCCGTCACGATTCCGTGCATCATCCTGATGTCGTTGTGTGACCACCCCGTCTTGGTCAGTGTGGTGCGCAGGGTGCGCAGCGTCGCTTCGGTCCGCTCGGGCGGGACGAAATAGCCGCTCGCATCCAGATCGCGCGTGAGATGCTGGATGAATTCTTCGAGTTCGGCGTGCGCCGCCGGCGGGTCGAGCGGCACCTCGGGCGGGCTCGCGAGCGCGATACCCTTCGACCATTCATAGGCGAGCAGGATCACCGCCTGCGCCAGGTTGAGCGATGCGAATTCGGGATTGATCGGCACCGTGACGATAGCGTGTGCGAGCGCGACATCGTCGGTTTCGAGCCCCGAGCGTTCGGCGCCGAAAACATAGGCCGAGCGGCCCGCGCTGGCATGAACCTCGCGCCCCGCCGCTTCGGGGGTCAGTACGGGCTTCATCACGCCGCGCTTGCGCACCGTGGTGGCATAGATCGTCGTGCAGTCGGCGACCGCATCGGCGAGGCTGCCGAAAACCTTCGCCTCGGCCAGCACGATGTCGGCGCCCGCCGATGCCGGACCGGCGTCGGGGTTGGGCCAGCCGTCGCGCGGGCTGACGAGGCGGAGTTCGGTCAGCCCGAAATTGAGCATGGCGCGCGCCGCCTTGCCGATATTCTCACCAAGCTGCGGACGGACGAGGACGATGACGGGGGGCGGGGCCGCGCTCAATTTTTATGCGCCGCCTCGGTGACCGAGGACGCGAATTCCTCGAAGTCCCTGGCCTCGGTGAATTCGCGATAGACGCTGGCGAAGCGGATATAGGCGACGCTGTCGAAACCTTTCAGCGCCTCCATCACCATGCCGCCGATCTGCTGCGCCTGCACTTCGCTCTCGCCCGAGGTTTCGAGCTGGCGCTGGATGCCCGACACCAGCCGTTCGATGCGCGCACCGTCGATCGGGCGCTTGCGGCACGCGATCTGGATGCTGCGCATCAATTTCTCGCGATCGAAGGGTTCGCGCCGGCCGTCGGCCTTGGTGACCCCGACTTCGCGAAGCTGGATGCGTTCAAAGGTCGTGAAGCGCGCGCCGCAATCCTCGCACTGGCGGCGGCGGCGAATCGCGGCGCCGTCCTCGGTCGGACGGCTGTCCTTCACCTGGCTGTCTTCATGGCCGCAATAGGGACAACGCATAGGCTAGCGTTTCACCCGCATCACCAGCGCGATGAGGGCACCGCCGAACAGGCCGACGGGCCAGCTGACGGCATCGAGCAGCAAGCCCACCGCCGCGCCGACCGCGCCGCCGATCAGCACCGGGCGCGTCGAGGGATGGGCCATGCCTTGCTTGCCCATCGCCTTGACCTCTTCGATCGAGAGTTCGACCAGCGTCGGTTCCTCGGGGTGCTGCCGTGCCATCGCCTTATCCCTGATAGATAGGGAAGCGTTCGCACAGGGCGCGAACGCGGCCCCGGACGTTCGCCTCGACATCGGCGTCGCCATGCTCGCCCTTGTCGCGCAGCGCCTCGAGCACGTCGGCGACCATGTCGCCGATTTCTTCGAATTCCGCGATGCCGAAGCCGCGCGTCGTGCCCGCGGGCGAACCGACGCGGATGCCGCTGGTCTTGACCGGCGGCAGCGGATCGAAGGGGATGCCGTTCTTGTTGCACGTGATCGCGCTGCGTTCGAGCGCTTCGTCGGCGTCGCGCCCGGTGACACCGAGCGGACGCAGGTCGATCAGCGCCAGATGCGTGTCGGTGCCGCCCGCGACGACATCGGCGCCGCGCGCCTTCAGTCGGCCAGCCAGTGCCTGCGCATTGGCGACGGTCGCCTTCGCATAATCCTTGAATTCGGGGCGCAGCGCTTCGCCGAACGCGACGGCCTTCGCGGCGATGACATGCATCAGCGGGCCGCCCTGCAGCCCCGGGAAGACCGCCGAGTTGATGCGCTTGGCGATCGCTTCGTCATTGGTCAGGATCATGCCGCCGCGCGGGCCGCGCAGCGTCTTGTGCGTCGTCGTCGTGACGACATGCGCATGTTCCATCGGCGAGGGATGCACGCCGCCGGCGACGAGGCCGGCGAAATGCGCCATGTCGACCATCAGCAGCGCGCCGACATCGTCGGCGATCTTGCGGAAACGCGCGAAATCGAGCGTGCGCGGATAGGCCGAGCCGCCCGCGATGATGAGCGCGGGGCGATGTTCCCTCGCCAGCGCCTCGACCTGGTCGAAATCGACGAGATGGTCGTCAGCGCGCACGCCGTACTGCACCGCGTTGAACCATTTGCCCGACATCGCCGGCGGGGCGCCGTGGGTCAGATGCCCGCCGGCGTCGAGGCTCATGCCAAGGATCGTCGCGCCGGGCTTGGTCAGCGCCAGCATCACCGCGCCGTTCGCCTGCGCGCCGGAATGCGGCTGGACATTGGCATAGCCACAATCGAAGAGCTGCTTCGCGCGGTCGATCGCGAGGGTTTCGACCTCGTCCGACGGCGCGCAGCCCTGATAATAGCGGCGGCCGGGATAACCCTCGGCATATTTGTTGGTGAACACCGAACCTTGTGCTTCGAGGACCGCCTTCGAGACGATATTCTCCGACGCGATCAGTTCGATCTGATACTGCTCGCGTTCGAGCTCATGCTTCATCGCCGCCGCGACCGCGGGATCGACGGTGTCGACGCCGTCGGTGAAATAGCCGGCCGATTTGATGGGCTTGGCGAGCGTGTCTGTGGTCATCGGCTGGTCTCCAGTTGGGCCAAATTGACGGGAGGATTGGAAAGCTTGTCGACGCGGCGCGCGTGGCGGTCGCCGGCGAAATCGGTGGTCAGGAAGGCGTCGAGGCAGGCTTTGGCCATGTCGATGCCGGTCAGGCGCGCGCCCATCGCGATGACGTTCGCGTCATTATGCTCGCGCGACAGCTTCGCCGACAGCGGTTCGGACACGAGCGCGCAGCGCGCGGCGGGGTTGCGGTTGACCGAAATCGAAATGCCGATGCCCGAGCCGCAGAGGGCAACGCCGCGTGTCGCGCGGCCGTCGGCGATGGCTTGGCCAAGGGCGTAGCCGTAATCGGGATAATCGACGCTGTCCGGGCCGTTCGTGCCGAGATCCTCGACTTCGTGGCCGGCTTCGCGAAGCCAGTCGGCGAGAGCGGCTTTCAGCTCCCAGGCGGCGTGGTCAGAGGCTATTGCAATGCGCATGATGCGGCTCCCGCGGGGCGTAAGGGAATCGATGAGCGCCCTTTAGGCGAAGCGGCGCGGATTGGCCATAAGCGAGGTGGCAAATTTGTGACTGTGCCGATAAAGCCGCCCTATGTCCGACACGATCATGTCCGTCCTGATGCTCACCGGCGTCCTTTTGACCGGCGGCGCCGTCTATGTCTTTCGCAAGGGCGACCGCCGCCGCGCGCTGCTGATGCTCGTCGCGGCGCTGGTGATGTTCGCGAACGTCGCGATCTGGCTGATGCCGGTGGAAAACAGCCAGTCGCTGAGCCAATAAATAAATAGGGACAGTCCCTATTTAATCGGGGGGTGTGGGCGGACCGGGGGAAAGGCGCAATCAAATAGGGACTGTCCCCATTTATTAACGCCCTTGCCACCGTCGGCGTCAGCGGATCGGCGAATCGGGCGCGAGCCGCATATCCAGATAGTTATCGAGCGACTTCATCAACTGGTCGAGCTCATGCTCGAAGAAGTGGTTCGCACGCGGGATCTCGTCGTGATGGATCGTGATGCCCTTTTGCGTGCGCAGCTTGTCGACCAGCTTCTGCACCGCGCTCGGCGGCACGATCTCGTCCTGCCCGCCCGCGACGATGATGCCCGACGAGGGGCAGGGCGCGAGGAAGCTGAAGTCGTACATGTTCGCCGGCGGCGCGACCGACAGGAAGCCGCGGATTTCGGGGCGGCGCATCAACAGCTGCATGCCGATCCACGCGCCGAAGCTGAAGCCCGCGATCCACGTCGTCTGCGCTTCGGGATGGATCGACTGGACCCAGTCGAGCGCCGAGGCGGCATCGCTCAGTTCGCCGATGCCGTTGTCGAAAATGCCCTGGCTGCGGCCGACGCCGCGGAAGTTGAAGCGCAGCACCGCGAAGCCGCGCGCGACGAAGCTTTTGTACATCGCCTGCGTGATGCGGTCGTTCATCGTGCCCCCGCCCTGCGGATGCGGGTGAAGGATCAGCGCAACCGGCGCGCGCGGGCGCGGCGGGGGCGAGAAACGGCCTTCGATACGGCCCTCGGGGCCGGGGAAAATCACGTCGGGCATGGGAGCACCTCTTAATCTTTTATGGCTGGCCGCCGAATCGCCGGGCTGGCAGGGTGGCGGAGCGAAGACATGCGCCTATATAGAAATTGCGTAGCATGTTGCAACTTTTGCGAATCACTCGCAATAAGGATCGCGGATTGCCCATTTTTACCCGTTCGTGTCGAGCGAAGTCGAGATGCCCATCGCACTGGCGCTATGCCGATGGGTGTCTCGACTTCGCTCGACACGAACGGAAACGGACGGCAATAGGGTTTTCCAATGATCTACCTAGATTACCAGGCCACGACGCCGCTCGCTCCCGAGGCGCGCGAGGCGATGCTGCGCTGGCTCGAAGGGCCGGGGGCGGGCGATGGTTTCGCCAATCCATCGAGCACGCACAAGGGCGGGCGCGCGGCGGCGGCGGCGGTCGAGGTCGCGCGCGACCAGGTTGCGGCGCTGCTGCCCAAGGGCGGGCGGCTCTTCTTCACTTCGGGCGCGACCGAAGCGCTCAACTGGGCGCTGCTGCGCGGCGCCGAGGCGATGCCGGGCGGGGTCGCGGGGCTCAGCATCGAACATGCCGCGTCGCTGCAATGCCTTGAGCGGCTGAATGCCAGCATCCTGCCCGTCGATGGCGAAGGACTGGCGTTGCCGCCCGACGATGCGTCGATCCCCGAAAACGGCATCGTCGCGGTGATGCTGGTGAACAACGAGGTCGGGACGATCCAGCCGGTCGCCGATTTCGCCGCCGCCGCGCATGCGAAGAACAGCCTGCTGCTCTGCGACGCAGTGCAGGGCTATGGCCGCGTCGCGATCCCCGGCGATGCCGACCTGATCGCCATCTCCGCGCACAAGATCCACGGGCCGAAGGGCATCGGCGCGCTCTGGGTGAAGGACGGCGTCGACCTGCCGCCGCTGATGTTCGGCGGCGCGCAGGAACAGGGGATGCGCTCGGGCACCGTCTCGCCCGCACTCTGCGCCGGCTTCGGCGCCGCGGCGGCGCTCGCGGCCGAACGGTTCGACAAGGATGCCGAGCATGTCGAACGCCTCTGGTCGCTTGCGCTGGACATGCTCCCAGAATGGACGATCAACGGCGATGCGACCCGCCGCTACCACGGCAATCTCAATGTCCGCCGCGAGGGCGTGAACGGTCTCCGCCTGATGTCCGATGCCCGCAACATCGCCTTTTCGCTCGGCAGCGCGTGCGGCAGCGGGTCGGGCAAGGTCAGCCATGTGCTGCGCGCGATGGGCGTCAGCGAGGCCGACGCGCGCGCCTCGATCCGCCTCGGCTGGGGCCGCTACACCAGCGAGCAGGACCTGCGCGACGGCCTCTCCGCCATCAAGGACGCCGCGCGATTGCAGGGCGTGAACTGATGCGCCTCACCTTCATCCACGCCGACGGCAAGGCGCGCACCGAGGCCGAGGCCGAACCCGGATCGATCCTGCTCGACGTCGCGCAGGCGCATATGATGCCGCTCGAAGGCACGTGCGAGGGCCAGATGGCCTGCTCGACGTGCCACGTCATCGTCGCCAAGCAGGATTTCGACCGCCTGCCGCCCGCGAGCGAGATGGAAGAGGATATGCTCGATCTTGCCGCCGGGGTGCGCCGCACCAGCCGCCTGTCGTGCCAGATCGTGCTGACCGAGGAAATGGACGGGCTGACAGTGCATATTCCACCCGAGAGCCGCAACATGCAGGGGCCGCGCTGAGGCGGTATAGGATAGCGCGGGCACTTATCGCTTCCATCAATCGGTATCTATTGATATAGCGATTCTATGGAAGATGTTCATCGGATCGCGGCTGCGCTGCGCCAGATCGGGCGCGGGTTCGATGCCCTGGCCACAGCGCTTGAGGGTGAGACGGTTTCGGCGTCGGACGAGCGCTATTTGGCCGCTCTTCGTGAATGGGGCCAGCAGGGCTTGTCGCGCGCCGAAGCGAGCGCGCTGCTCAGAAGGCACGGTTTCGCGCCGCAAATGGCCGGCGCCTGGGCGCGCGAGCGCTGGATCGAAACGCGCGGCGACGGCCTTCGCTATCTGGCCCAGCGGTCGCACGATTGGGTCGCTCAGCATGAGGACGACAAATGAGCCATTCGTTCGAGATATCCGAATCTGTTCGCCTCTTCGACTGCGACGCGCAAGGGCATCTGGCGGGCGCCAATTATCTGAATTTCGCCAATCAGGCGTTCTGGTCCTGTCTGCGCAGCGCGGGGGTCGATGTCGATGCCATGCTGCGTGATGGTATGGGACCGGTCCATCTTGAGACCAAATTGCGATATTTGCGCGAATTTCGCGCGGGTGACAGGGCGAAAATGGCGTGCCAATTGAATTTTGGTGGCGGAAAAACCTACCGCGTGAAGGTCGAGTTTCGCGACGATAGCGACGAATTGGCGGCCGAGGTGGAAACCATTTGCGGATTGCTCGACTTCGCCACGCGCCGACTGAGCCCCGACCCCGCCGCTCGCTGGCGCGAGCGCGCCATATATCCCGAAAGGCTGGGTCTATAGCGTCGCGTCGCGTCGAGCGACCATGTCCACGGCTTCCATTTCGGGATGACAAGCGTTCACTTGCATTTCGCCGCATCCACCGCCATATGCGCCGCGGGAGTCGGGCGGACGCAGTCTTCGCCAACCCGGTCAGGTCCGGAAGGAAGCAGCCGCAACGAATTCGCTGCGGGTCGTTCCGGCTCCCACCCTCACCATGCTCATCGCGTCAATTCGCATCGTCACCCCGGACTTGATCCGGGGTCCCGCTTGTCGACGTCGCTGAGCGGGACCCCGGATCAAGTCCGGGGGTGACGAGATATTGGATCGAACCGCCCGTATTCTCCTTCGACAAGCGAGCATGCCGTGCCTAAGACGGAACGCATGAGCGATTCCGCCGACGACGAACCCCCGATGCTGGGAATGGACCTGCCCGAGACCGCGCCGCAGCCGTCGAGCGGCCCGTATCGCGTCCTTGCCCGCAAATATCGCCCGCAAACCTTTGCCGAACTGATCGGGCAGGATGCGATGGTGCGCACGCTCGGCAACGCGATCGCGCGCGACCGGCTCGCGCATGCGTTTCTGATGACCGGCGTGCGCGGGGTCGGCAAGACGTCGACCGCGCGCCTGATCGCCAAGGCGCTCAATTGCATCGGCCCCGACGGGCAGGGCGGGCCGACGATCGATCCGTGCGGCGTGTGCGAACCGTGCCGCGCGATCACCGACGGACGCCATATCGATGTCATCGAGATGGACGCGGCATCGAACACGGGCGTCGACGATGTGCGCGAGATTATCGAGGCGGTGCGCTACGCCGCCGTGTCGGCACGCTACAAGATCTACATCATCGACGAAGTGCATATGTTGTCGCGTAACGCCTTCAATGCGCTCCTGAAAACGCTCGAAGAGCCGCCGCCGCACGTCAAATTCCTGTTCGCGACGACCGAGGTCAACAAGGTGCCGGTGACGGTGCTGTCGCGCTGCCAGCGTTTCGACCTCCGCCGCATCACCCCCGACATGCTCTTCGCGCATTTCAGTTCGATCCTTCAGAAAGAGGGCGTCGAGGCCGAGGCGCCCGCGATCTGGCTGATCGCCAACGCCGCCGAGGGATCGGTGCGCGACGGCCTGTCGATCCTCGATCAAGCGATCGCGCACGCCGACCTTGATGGCGGCGGGAAGATCAGTGCCGATCAGGTGCGCGTGATGCTCGGCCTGTCCGACCGCTCGGCGATCGGGCAGTTGATGGCAACGATCCTCGAAGGCGATGCCGGCGCCGCGATCGACCTCGCGCGCGCCCAATATGCGCTGGGGATCGAGCCCGTCGCGATGGTGCGCGGGCTCATGGACCTGACGCACGCGATCACGCTCGCCAAAGTGTCGCGCCACGACGATCCCGCGCTGGCCGAAGCCGACCGCGAACGCATCGGCGACTGGGCGCAAAAGCTAGGTTTCGCACCGCTCAACCGGCTGTGGCAGTTGTTGCTCAAGGGGCATGACGAGGTGCTGCGCGCGAATAATCCGCTCGAACATCTCGAAATGCTGCTGCTGCGCGTGATTTACGCGGCGTCGATGCCCGATCCGGGTGAACTGGCGAAACTGCTCGAAAAGGGCAGCGTGCCCGCGACGCCGATGGTCGCGCCGGCGCCGCCCGCGGTGCAGGAAAATACCGCAGCCGAATCCGTCGCGGCGGTCGAAACGCCCTCAACCGCAAACCCCGATACACCCGCGTCGGCGTTGACCGTGGCGCAAATCCATCAGCTGCTTGAAAGCACCGGAAATCATCGGCTTGCGGTCGATGTCTACGATCATCTGCGAATCATCACCCTCGATCCCGGCAATCTCGTTTTCGCGCCCGTCGGCGCGCTTGGCGCATCGTTCGCGCGCGATCTGGGCGACGCGCTGCTCGCGCAGACCGGCAGCCGCTGGCAGGTGCGGGAAGGTGAAGGCGAGGGACGGCCGAGCCTCGGCCAAATCCGCGCCGCAACGCTCGCCGACAATGACGCGCGAATTCGCGAGCTACCGGTGGTGAAGGCCGCCTTGGCCGCTTTTCCCGACGCAAAACTTGAAGAGATCGGCGACAATCGCCATAAGTCGAATCCATGAAATCGATCGAAGAAATGATGAAGGCGGCGCAGGAAGCGGCCGCCACGGTGCAGGCGCAGATGCAGGAGGCGCAGGCGAAGCTCGACAGTGTCGAGGTCGAAGGCGTGTCGGGCGGTGGTCTGGTGCGAATTCGTGCGAGCGCCAAGGGCCGCATCAAGGAAATCTCGATCGACGACAGTCTGATCGTTCCGGCCGACAAACAGATGCTTGAGGACCTGCTCGCCGCCGCGTTCAACGACGCGCGCGAAAAGGCCGATGCGGCGAGCAACGAAGAAATGGGCAAGATGACGAGCGGCCTACCGCTCCCCCCGGGCTTCAAGCTGCCGTTTTGAGTCGGCCCCAAATCCCTCTGGGCCCACGCTGTTCAGCGCAGCGACATTGAATGCGTGCCAAGTTACGCCATATTAGCGAAGAACCACCTATAAGAAGGGCGGTGCGCCCGGTCGCGGGGCCCGTCCAGGAGCCGTAATGACGCAATCTTATCCTCTTCTTCCGCTTCGTGATATTGTCGTTTTCCCGCACATGATTGTGCCCTTGTTCGTCGGCCGCGACCGTTCGGTCGCCGCGCTCGAAACCGCGATGGAAAGCGACAAGGAAATCTTCCTCGTCGCGCAGCTCGATCCGGGCGAGGACGACCCGCAGCGCGACGATCTGTATGACGTCGGCGTGATCGCCACCGTACTCCAGCTACTGAAGCTGCCCGACGGCACCGTCCGCGTGCTCGTCGAGGGCAAGGAGCGCGCGAAGCTGCTCGCGCTCACCAATGAAGACAAGGCCGTGATGGCGAGTGTGAAGCCGGTCGGCGACACGCTCGACGACAGCGTCGACACCGCCGCACTGATGCGCTCGGTCGTCGACCAGTTTGAAAATTACGCCAAGCTCAACAAGAAGATGCCCGCCGAAACCGCGGTGCAGCTGTCGCAGATCGAGGACGCCTCGCGCCTCGCCGATTCGGTTGCCGGCAACCTCAACATCAAGGTCTCCGACAAGCAGGCTTTGCTCGTCGAGGATGCGCCGTCGAAGCGGCTCGAAATGGTCTTCGCCTTCATGGAGGGCGAGCTTGGCGTGCTGCAGGTCGAAAAGAAGATCCGCGGCCGCGTGAAGCGCCAGATGGAAAAGAGCCAGCGCGAATATTATCTCAACGAACAGTTGAAGGCGATCCAGCGCGAGCTCGGTAACGACAATGGCGAGGGCGGCGACGACCTCGCCGAACTGCAGCTCAAGATCGACAGCCTCAAAATGTCGAAGGAAGCCAAGGCCAAGGCGCTCGGCGAGCTAAAAAAGCTGCGTGCGATGGCGCCGATGTCGGCCGAGGCGACCGTTGTCCGCAACTATCTCGACACATTGATCGGCCTGCCGTGGGGCAAGAAGTCGAAGCTGAAAAAGGACATCGCGAAGGCGCAGGAGGTCCTCGACGATGACCATTATGCGCTTGAAAAGGTCAAGGACCGGATCGTCGAATATCTGGCGGTCCAGGCGCGCACCAACAAGCTGAAGGGGCCGATCCTGTGCCTCGTTGGCCCTCCGGGCGTCGGCAAGACCAGCCTCGGCAAGTCGATCGCCAAGGCGACCGGGCGCGAGTTCATTCGCCAGTCGCTGGGCGGTGTGCGCGACGAGGCCGAAATCCGCGGCCACCGCCGTACGTACATCGGCTCGCTGCCGGGCAAGATCGTGACGAACCTCAAAAAGGCCGGCACGATGAACCCGCTGTTCCTGCTCGACGAGATTGACAAGCTCGGCCAGGATTTCCGCGGCGATCCGGCCTCGGCGCTGCTCGAAGTGCTCGACCCCGAACAGAATGGCAAGTTCCAGGACCATTACCTCGAAGTCGACGTCGACCTCAGCGATATCATGTTCGTCACCACCGCGAACTCGCTCAACCTGCCACAGGCGCTGCTCGACCGCATGGAGATCATCCGGCTCGAAGGCTATACCGAGGACGAGAAGGTCGAGATCGCCAAGCTGCACCTGATCGCGAAGCAGGTCGAGGCGCACGGGTTGAAGGTCGGCGAATTCGAGCTGACCGACGAGGGGCTGCGCGACCTGATCCGCTATTACACCCGCGAAGCCGGCGTGCGCACGCTCGAGCGCGAGATCGCACGTCTGGCGCGCAAGGCGCTGCGCCGCATTCTCGAGGGCAAGGCGGAAAGCGTCACCGTGACGCCCGACAATCTGTCGGAATTCGCGGGTGTGCGCAAATTCCGCCACGGCATGGGCGACCTCGAAGATCAGGTCGGCGCCGTCACGGGGCTGGCATGGACCGAGGTCGGCGGCGAATTGCTGACGATCGAAGCCGTCACCGTGACGGGCAAGGGCCAGATCCGTACCACCGGCAAGCTCGGCGAAGTGATGACCGAGTCGGTGCAGGCGGCGCTGTCGTTCGTGAAGGCGCGCGCGCCGGCTTATGGCATCAAGCCCAGCCTGTTCGCGCGCAAGGACATCCATATTCACTTGCCCGAAGGCGCAGTGCCGAAGGATGGTCCGTCGGCGGGTGTCGGCATGGTCACCGCGATGATTTCGACGCTGACCGGGATCGCGGTGCGCCGCGATGTCGCGATGACCGGCGAAGTGACGCTGCGCGGCCGCGTACTCGCGATCGGCGGGCTCAAGGAAAAGCTGCTCGCCGCTCTTCGCGGTGGCATCAAGACCGTGCTGATCCCCGAAGAAAACGAGAAGGACCTCGTTGAAATCCCGGCGAATATCACGAGCGGGCTGAAGATCATCCCGGTCAGTCACGTCGACGAAGTGCTCGCCGTGGCCTTGGTTTCGCCCGTCGTGCCGATCGAATGGACCGAGGCCGACGAGCTTGCCGCATCTCCCCCGGTTCCCTCGGGCACCGACCCCGAAACGACGATTCGGCACTGAGTCATCGCCGCTTGACGGCAATTCGCCCCAAATTCGTCGCAAAATCGACGTTTTGGGGCGTTTTGCGCCCTTTTTTGCTTTGACAAGGCGGGGCTAAACATCGTTAGTGACGCGCCATGGCTTCGGGCCATGAGAATCATTAAACCAACCATATTGCAGGGGTTCCTTAGGCATGAACAAACAAGACCTGATCGCCGCCGTCGCTGACTCGAGCGGCCTGACCAAGGGTGACGCGAGCAAAGCGGTTGAAGCCGTGTTCGACGCGATCACGGGTTCGCTGAAGAAGGGCGGCGAAGTCCGTCTCGTCGGCTTCGGCACCTTCGCAGTCAGCAAGCGCAAGGCATCGACCGGCCGCAACCCGCGCACCGGCGAAACGATGACCATCGCGGCGTCGAACCAGCCGAAGTTCAAGGCCGGCAAGGCCCTGAAGGACGCCGTCAACTAAGCCCGACGGCACCTTCTGGTGAAACCATCTCGGGCCGTGGCGCAAGCTGCGGCCCGATTTGTATCTGCCCGATAGGATCCAGGTGGTTTGTGCGTGAAGATTGAGCAAATGCCCGTTGCAATCACCGTCGCAGCGGCTATGGACGTCCAGCTTTCGGACGCCGGGCCATTGGTCCGCCCCGATCGGGCGCGTAGCTCAGCGGTAGAGCACACCCTTCACACGGGTGGGGTCGCAGGTTCAATCCCTGCCGCGCCCACCATGGCCTTCCGGCCATGGCGAGAACCGAAACCGGAGCTGGCCCGGCCATTCATCGCCTATTCAATGCTTTCGCGTTAGAGAAACGGCCATGATCCGTACATTGACCCTCTCCCTCATCTCCGCGCTGCTGTTGTCGGCGGGCGTGCCCGCGTCCGCGCGCGGCAACCGCGACCAGGACAATCTGCGCGAAGCCGCGGCACAGGGACAGGTTGTCCCGCTCAACAAGCTGATCGCCGACGTCCGTTCGCGCCCGCCGTATAGCGAGATGACCTATCTCGGCGGCCCGCAGTTCGATGCGGGCCGGATGATCTATGCCCTGAAATTCATGGACGGCAGCCAGGTCGTCGTCGTCTATGTCGATGCCCGCACCGGCCGGATCGTGGGACGCAAACCCTGACATTCCAGTGAACCGACGTTTCGTGGCAACGAGATTTTGCGATGATCGTTCGGACTTGATACACAGTCGAAACATGCGGCCGGGCTGCCCGGTACGCAACGGAAAGGCGCCTGAATGCGGATTTTGATTGTCGAAGACGAACCCACGCTGGGCCCGCAGCTGAAGGCGACGCTGGAGGGGGCCGGCTATGCCGTCGACCTCGCGACCGATGGCGAGGATGGCCATTTCCTCGGCTCGACCGAAAATTATGACGCGGCGATCCTCGATCTCGGCCTGCCCGAAATCGACGGGCTCACCGTGCTCGACCGCTGGCGCCGTGAAAAGCGCAACTTTCCGGTTCTCGTCCTGACCGCACGCGACAGCTGGTCTGACAAGGTGGCGGGGCTCGACGCGGGCGCCGACGATTATCTGGCCAAGCCGTTTCAGACCGAAGAGCTGATCGCCCGCTTGCGCGCGCTGATCCGCCGCGCCGCGGGCAATGCGTCGAGCGAGTTGATCGCGGGCGCCGTTCGCCTCGACACGCGCTCGGGCCGCGTCACGCTCGCCGGCGAACCGGTGAAGCTGACCGCGCAGGAATATAAATTGCTGTCGTACCTGCTCCACCACAAGGGCAAGGTCGTGTCGCGCACCGAACTGATCGAACATATTTACGATCAGGATTTCGACCGCGATTCGAACACGATCGAGGTGTTCGTGACGCGCATCCGCAAGAAATTGGGTGCCGACATCATCACGACGATCCGCGGCCTCGGTTATCAGCTCGACGATCCGCAATAAGCCGTGAGGGAGGCCGACGTCGCCCCGGCGGTCATAGAGGACCCGGACGCGGCGGAAAAACCGGCGGCGCTGACCAGCCGCATCACCGGTTCGCTCGCGCGGCGCATGATCGCGATCGCGGCGCTGTGGATTTCGGTGCTGCTGATCGGCGGCGGCTTTGCACTCGATCGCGTGCTGACCGGTGCGATCACGCGCAACTTCGATTCAAGCCTCGAATATGTGCTGATCGCGATGATCCGCTCGTCGGAGATCGGCCCCGATGGCGAAGTGCGACTGGTCGAACCGCTCGGCGACCAGCGCTTCCTCGAACCATACAGCGGACTCTATTGGCAGATCAGCGGCGGCAATCAGGAACCCTATCGCTCGCGCTCGCTGTGGGAACGCTCGCTGAAGGCGCCGACGCCGCATGTCGACAACCAGATCCACACGTATGACAGCACCCAATTTCCCGATGAGGAACTGCGCGTGCTCGAACGCAACGTCATCCTGCCGGGCAGCCAGACCAACTGGCGGTTCCAGATTGCCCAGTCGCGCGAAGCGCTCGATACGCAGAATCGCGCGGTGCGCGCGACGCTGATCCCCAGCCTTGCGTTGCTTGGCCTCGGCCTCATCATCCTCGCCGCACTTCAGACCTTCTATGGCCTGTGGCCGCTGCGCCACATCCGCCGCGCGATCGCGGCGATGCGCGGCGGGCAGAACCGCCGCGTCGATGCGCCCTTGCCGCTGGAGGTGCAGCCGATGGTCGACGAACTCAATGCGTTGCTCGCGCATAACGAGAAACAGGCCGAGGAGGCGCGGCTGCACGCGGGCAACCTCGCGCATGCGCTGAAAACGCCGCTCACCGTCCTCGTGAACAGCGCGACGAGCTCGGATTCGGAGCTCGCCGACACCGTGCGGCGCGAGGCCGCGACGATGCAGCGGCAGGTCGACCACCACCTCGCCCGCGCGCGCGCGGTCGGGCGCCGCGGCGCGGCGCAGGCGCGTGCGACCGTCTGGGACAGCGTGAACAGCGTGTCACGCGCGGTCGCCGCGCTCTATCCCGATGCGCGGCTCGATGCGGCGGGCGACAAGACCGTCGTCGTGCGGGTCGAGCGGCAGGATCTCGACGAACTCGTCGGCAATTTGCTCGAGAACGCCGCCAAATATGGCGGTGGCAGCGTCTTTGTCACCGTCGGCCGCGAAGACGGGATGGCGGAAATCCTGATCGAGGACGATGGCGCGGGGATTTCGCCCGCCGACCGCGACCGCGTCATCGACCGCGGCGTCCGTCTCGATAGCGGCAAGCCGGGGACAGGGCTGGGCCTCGCGATCGTGCGCGACGTTGCCGAAATCTACGGCGGCAGCGTCGCGTTTGAGGAGAGCGAGGATCTGGGTGGGCTGCTCGTGCGGCTGAGGTTGCCGGCGGGGTAGCTGGAAGGAGCCGCTTTGGGATGGGGCGGGGCCGCTGCTCCTTCCTTGCTTCGTCATCCCCGCGAAAGCGGGGACCCAGAGCGTCCGTCAACTGGCCCATCCCTGGGTTCCCGCTTTCGCGGGAATGACGAAGGGAGAGAGTGCGGCAAGCTTGCCGCAAGCTTGCGGTCGTTAGCTGCCAGTCGCTTTTTAAGCCGCCGTTACGTCCAGCCCGCGCTGCACCCCCGGCCGCGCCAGCCCAGCATCAAGCCACCGCTGCACATGCGCAAACCGGTCAAACCCGACGATCTCGCGCGCTTCGTAAAAGCCGATCAGATTGCGCACCCAGCCGAGCAGCGAGATGTCGGCGATGCTGTAGTCGGCGCCCATCACCCACTCGCGCGTCGCCAACCTTTCGTCGAGCACCCCTAGCAGGCGCGCCGATTCGGCCGCGTAGCGGTCGCGCGGGCGGTTGTCCTTAAAGTCGCGGCCGGCGAATTTGTGGAAAAAGCCGAGTTGGCCGAACATCGGGCCGACGCCCCCCATCTGCCACATCACCCACTGGATCGTTTCGTAGCGCGTCGCCGGGTCGGCCGAAAGAAACTGTCCGCTCTTGTCGGCGAGGTAGATCAGGATCGCACCCGATTCGAACAGCGCGAGCGGCTTTCCTCCCGGGCCGTTCGGATCGTAGATCGCCGGAATCTTGCCATTGGGGTTGAGCGCGAGGAACGCTGGGTCATGGCTCTCGTTCGCCATGATGTCGATCCGGTGGGGTTCGTAAGCGAGGCCCGTTTCCTCGAGCATGATGCCCGCCTTCACACCGTTCGGCGTCGGCGCGGAGAAAAGCTGGATCCGGTCGGGGTGCTGCGCCGGCCAGCGTGCGAAGATCGGGTGGTCGATGCTCACGCCCCGGCCTCGCGCACTTTCTGGTGGTGGCGGATCACTTCTTCGATGATGAAGCGCAGGAATTTCTCGGTGAAATCGGGGTCGAGGTCAGCGTCGCGAGCCAGCTCGCGCAGTCGTTCGATCTGGCGCTCCTCGCGGCCGGGGTCGGCGGGGGGCAGTCCCTCGCGCGCCTTGAGCTCGCCGACCGCCTTGGTCACCTTGAACCGTTCGGCGAGCATATAGACGAGCGCCGCGTCGATATTGTCGATGCTCTGGCGATAGCGGCTCAGTTGGTCGTCCATGGGTGCGCGATTCCTCTCTTCTCCGGCACGCTTGGCACCGGGCGGGGCTTCAAAGCAAGCCGAAAGTCGTTGCAAAATCGTGACCGCGGCGCCAAGGCTCGCCGCGTTATGACTGCGGAAATCCATCAGCTCCACGGCGACCGGCCGCCCTCGCTCGACCCGATGATGGCGCTCGTCGCCGCCGACATGAACGAGGTGAATTCGGTCATTCTCGACCGCATGCAGTCCGAAGTCCCGCTGATCCCCGAACTCGCCGGTCACCTGATCGCCGGCGGCGGCAAGCGCATGCGGCCGATGCTGACGCTCGCGTGCGGCAAACTGCTCGATTATCCAGGGCGCCGCCACTGCAAGCTCGCCGCCGCGGTCGAGTTCATCCACACCGCGACCTTGCTTCACGACGATGTCGTCGACAAATCGGACCTGCGCCGCGGGCGCAAGACCGCGAACCTCATCTGGGGCAACAGCGCCTCGGTGCTCGTCGGCGATTTCCTGTTCAGCCGCGCGTTCGAAGTGATGGTCGAGGATGGCTCGCTCAAGGTGCTGAAGATCCTTTCGCGCGCCTCAGCGGTGATCGCGGAGGGCGAGGTCAACCAGCTTTCAGCGCAGCGCCGGATCGAGACGAGCGAGGATCAGTATCTCGCGATCATCAACGCCAAGACCGCCGAACTGTTCGCTGCGGCGTGCAAGATCGCCGCGGTCGTCGCCGAGCGCGACGAGGCGACCGAAGCCGCGCTCGACGCCTATGGCCGCAATCTCGGCATCGCGTTCCAGCTCGTCGACGACGCGATCGACTATGTTTCGGACGCCGAAACGATGGGCAAGGGCGTGGGCGACGACTTCCGCGACGGCAAGGTCACGCTGCCCGTCATCCTCGCCTATGCGCGCGGCAGCGCCGAGGAACGCGAGTTCTGGAAGCTCGCAATCACGGGGCACAGGACCTCGGACGAAGATCTCGCCTACGCGACGAGCCTGCTCCACAAGCACGACACGATCGCCGACACGCTCGCGCGCGCACGCCATTACGGCCAGCGCGCGGTCGACGCGATCGGGGGGTTCCGCGCCAGCCAGGCGAAGTCGTCGCTGACCGAAGCGGTCGCCTTCGCCGTCGCGCGCGCCTATTGACGATCCACTTTTGAGGGAAGATCGGCGACACCATCCTTTCGTCACCCCGGACTTGATCCGGGGTCCCGCTTAGCGACGGTGAAAAGCGGGACCCCGGATCAAGTCCGCGGTGACGAGGATAATAGATCGGCTTTCCAGCATATCGGGAACGACATATGGCGATGATGGGTCCAGCAGCCGAAAACCCTGACGCCTATATCGCCGCCTTGTCGGGCTGGCAGCGCGAACGTTGCGAGATGCTACGCGCCACCGTCCTGCGCGCGGCGCCTTTCGAAGAGACGATCAAATGGACCAACCTCGTCTTTATGGCGAACGGCCCGTGCATCCTGATCCGCGCCGAGGACCATCGCGTGCTGCTCGGTTTCTGGCGCGGGAAAAGGCTGTGCGACCTCGAACCACGGATCAAGGCGAGCGGCAAATATGAGCTCGGCAATCTGGTGATGACTGAAAGTACCGAGGTCTCGCCGAAGAGGGTCGAGATGCTCGCCGCCGAAGCCTTTCGCCTCAACGCCGAACTGGGCAACCCTGCGGCGCGTACCTGATGCAATCGCTCCCCATCGATGCCGTGCTGCCCGACATCATGGCGGCGCTGGTGCTGAAGCCCAACGCCGTCGTCGTCGCGCCGCCGGGCGCGGGCAAGACGACGCGCGTCGCCCCGGCGATCCTCGATCAGCCGTGGTGCAGGGGCGCGGTGTGGTTGCTCTCACCGCGCCGGCTCGCGGCGAGGGGCGCGGCAGAACGCATTGCCGAGGAGATGGGCGAAGCGGTCGGCGGGCGCGTCGGCTATGCCACCCGGCTCGACAGCAAGCAGTCCGCCGCGACGCGGCTGCTCGTGATGACGCCCGGCCTGTTCCGCAACCGCATCCTCGCCGATCCCGAACTCGCGGGCGTGTCGGCGGTGCTCTTCGACGAAGTTCACGAACGCAGCCTCGACGGCGATTTCGCGCTCGCGCTCGCGATCGATGCGCAGCAGGGGCTCCGCGACGACCTCCGCCTCGTCGCGATGTCGGCGACGCTCGACGGCGCGCGTTTCGGTGCCTTGCTCGGTAATGCGCCCGTGGTGAGGAGCGAAGGCAAAATCTGGCCGCTCGACCTGCGTCATATCGGTCGCCGCGCCGAGGATCGGCTGGAGGCATCGGTGCTCGCGGCCGTGCGGCAGGCGCTCGCCGACGAAGTAGCGGGCGATATGCTCGCCTTCCTGCCCGGCGCCGCCGACATCGAACGCGCCGCGACCGCGGTCGAGGAGGCGCGGCTGCCGCTCGTGGTCCATCGCCTCCACGGCCAGATCGATGCGGCGCTGCAACGCAAGGCGCTCGTCCGCGACCCCGACGGGCGGCGCAAGCTGATCCTCGCGACGAGCATCGCCGAAACCAGCCTGACGATCGACGGGGTGCGCATTGTGATCGACGCTGGCCTGTCGCGCCGTCCGCGCTTCGACAAGGCGGCAGGGATCGCACGCCTCGTCACCGAACGCGCGAGCCAGGCGTCGGCGACGCAGCGCGCGGGGCGCGCGGCGCGGCAGGGGCCGGGGGTCGCCTATCGTCTGTGGGAAGCCGCGGCGACCGCGGGCATGCCGCCCTTCGATCCGCCCGAAATCCACGAGAACGACTTGATGCCGGTCGTGCTCGATTGCGCGAGCTGGGGCATCGTCGATCCGCGTCAGCTGGGCTGGCTCGACCCGCCGTCGCCCGCCGCGATTTCGGAAGCGAAGGCGCGGCTTCAGGCGATCGGCGCGCTGGCCGGTGACGGCCGCATCACCGCGCATGGCAAGGCGCTCGCCGCGATCCCGTTGCCGGTGCCGCTCGCGCATATGCTGCTCGACGCGGCGCGCGCGGGGGAAGCCGAGATGGCGGGGCGGCTGGCGGTACTGCTGACCGAGCCGGGGCTCGGCGGGCGCGGCGTCGATGTCGAGGCGCGGCTCGGCCGTTGGCGCGGACAGCGCAACGAGCGGTCCGAAGGCGCGTGGCGGCTTGCAAGGCGGCTGGCGACGATCGGCGAGAAGCTCGCGGCCGGGACCGACGATGTCGAACCGCGCTCGATCGGTGGCTGGATCGCGACCGCCTGGCCCGACCGCGTCGCGCGGCAGCGGGCAGGGCAGCGCGGCGAATATCTGAGCGTCGGCGGCCGCGCCTATCGCCTCGATGCGGTCGATCCGCTCGCGGGCAGCGAATGGCTCGCGATCGCCGACGCGCAGGGGCATGCTGCGGGCGTACGCATCCTCGCCGCGGCGCCGATCGAACAGACAGAGGTCGAAGAGTTGTTCGCCGACCGCATCGCCCAGCATTCGGCGAGCAGTTACGACGGCGCAAACGACCGCGTCGATCATCGCCGCGAACGGCGGCTCGGTGCGATCGCGCTGACGAGCGGGCAGGCGGGGCGCAGCGAAAATGCCGAAGACGATATCGCGGTGCGCATGGCGGCGGTGCGCGGCAAGGGGCTGGGGCTGATCGGCTGGGGGCCGACGGCGCAGGCGCTGCGCCAGCGCGCCTCCTATGCGGGGATCGACGCGTTATCGACCGGCGCGCTCGCCGACGGCCTCGAACTCTGGCTCGAACCGTTGCTCGCGGGGTGCCGCGGCCTTCGCGACATCGGCGACCGCAAGCTGACCGACGCGCTGATGGCGACGCTCGACTGGCCGGCGCGCCAGCTGCTCGAAAAACATGCGCCCGCCGACTATACGACCTCCGTCGGCAGCCGACATCCGATCGATTATGGCGCCGACGGCGGGCCGATGGTCAGCGTGCGCGTGCAGGAATTGTTCGGGCTCGCGCGTCATCCGACGATCGGCGATCCGCCGGTGCCGCTGGTGCTGGCGCTGACCTCGCCCGCGCACCGTCCGATCCAGACGACGCGCGACCTCGTCTCCTTCTGGAGCGGCAGCTGGCACGATGTGGCGCGCGAGATGCGCGGGCGCTATCCCAAGCATAATTGGCCCGACGATCCGGCGAACGCGCGGCCAAGCTTGATGACCAAAGCGGCACAGGCGCGGCGCGATGCGCAATAGACCTCTTTTCGTAGGGCGGGGTTGGCGCTAAGGCGGCGGAACAGACCCCAGTTACAGGACACCCCGATGAAAGCGCGTATCTTCCAGAAGCCCAAGAATGCGATGCAGTCGGGGCGTGCCGGGACGCAGCGCTGGATGCTGGAATTCGCCCCCTCCGAAGCGCGCAAGGCCGATCCGCTTATGGGCTGGGCGGGCAGCGGCGACACGCAGCGCCAGTTGCGCCTGGGCTTTGCGAGCCAGGAAGAGGCGGTGGCCTATGCGGAGAAGAATGGGATCGACGTCGAGATCACCTCGACTCCCGAGCGCCGCCTGAAGATTCAGGCTTACGCCGACAATTTCCGCTGAGGCACGGCGAGCAATAGAATTCCGTTCGTGCTGAGCTTGTCGAAGCACCGTCCTTCTTCGACTTCGCAAAGAAAAAACGGCCCTTCGACAAGCTCAGGGCGAACGGAGAGTGTAAATCCCGCGGCTTACTCCGCGTCCGGCTGCAACAGCTTGTGCAGGTGGACGACGACATATTTCATTTCGGCATCGTCGACCGTGCGCTGCGCGGCGCTGCGCCACGCCTTTTCGGCCGACTTGTAATCGGGATAGAGGCCGACGACGTCGAGATTGTGAAGGTCGGTAAAGTCGAGGCCCTGCGGGTCGCTGACGCGTCCGCCGAAAACCAGGTGAAGCTTGCTCATCTTCGGATTCCTGCCGGTAAAAGTCTTGGGGAGGGGAAGCGCAGCCCCCTATTCCGCAACGGGCGAATAAGCAAGTAAGCTGTCTTTCAGCTGTCGGGATCGTCCTTGCCGCGGCCCTTCGGCAGCAGCGAGCCGAGCAGTGCGCCGATCGCGACCGCGCCCGCGACCAGCGCCAGTGGCTGCTTCTCGGCCGCGTCCTTCAGCTTGCTGTTCGCGCGTTTCGCCTGTGCCTTGCCCTTTTCATAGACTTCGCCGGCGGCTTCGCGGGCGACGCCGGCCTGTTCGCTCGCCTTGGCTGCGAGGTCTTCGGTCGCGGCGCGGGCGCGGCCATAGCCGTCCTGAATGCGCGCCTTTGCCGCCTCGGCGGTCAGCCGCGCATTTTCGGCGGTTTTCTCCGCAAGCTCACTCGCTTTTGCACGCGTCTCGCGGGCGGTTTCACCGAACGGCTTCATCATCTTCCTCCAATATTTCGATGTCATCCTCGTCCACCGGTTCATCGACGGAACGAAAATGGTCGGCGACGTCTGTCGCCAGGTCCTGAATCTTTTGCACCAGGCGCGGCGCATGTTCCTTGATCGGCTCGCGCAGCAGCCACGCGACGCCCGCCGCTGCGGCGATCGCGATCGGCAGCCGGTTGTTGCGAAACTGCTGCTGCACCGCGTGCGCCGTTTCGTCTACCTTTTCCCCGATCCGGTATTTGCCGCGATCGAGAAGCGCACTGGGCTTGAGCGCCGCGCGCGCGACGTCGAGCCGACGGTGCAGTTCGGCCCGTTGAAGCATCGAGCGGCGCGCTGCGGCGATCAGGCGATTACGCGTCCGCGGCATCGTCGATCCCTTCGTTCGTCAGGTCGCGCCGGAGCGCGGTACGGATGTCGCCATAGCTGAGCTGCGCGCGCCATCCGGCAAAAGCGGCGAGGGCCAGCAAGGCGCCGACGACGATCAATGTCGCGACGAACGGCCCGACGTGCGGCGCGAGCGCGAGGATCGCCCCGAACGCGAGCGCGAGCATCGCGATGCCGAGCGCGCACGCCGCAATCGTGCCCCATGCCGCGGTCCAGCTCGCGCCGTGCAGCGCCAGCTGACCGCGTGCCTCGATCAGCGCAAACTCCGCCCTTGCCGTCGCCGAGAGATTGTCGACGACATCGCCGACAATCTTTTCGAGCGGAACGGGCGGCGGCGTGACCGGACGCCCATCGGGCGCATAGCCGTGACTTATGCCGTCAAAGCTGCGCGCATCGGGCGCCGGCGGGGTATTCGGATCGGAAGATGCCAATGCCCTGTCAATCGTTCGAGCTGCCCTTGAGCATCCGTGCGAGCACGAAGCCGATCACCGTGGCTGCACCAACGGCGATTGCCGGGTTCTTTTTGACCATGTCGCGGGTCGACGCGGCGAGCTCGTCGAGATCCTTCTTGTCGAGCGTCGTGGCAAGGCCGGCAACGGTCGTCGCGGCCGAACGGGCATAGTCGCCGTACTGTTTGCCAAACTTGGTGTCGACGGTGCCGGCGCTGTCTTCGAGCAGCTTGGCGAGGCTGCCGACGGCTTCGGCGGCCTTGTCCTTGCCCTTGTTCGCGGCGTCGCGCGCCTTGGTCGACGCCTGATTCTTCAGCGTCGTCGCTTCCTGCTTCAGCGAGGCGGCTTTCTTCGATGCTTCGGATTTGATCGTGTCGCGGGTCGCGGCGATCTGGTCGCGGATCGGATGATCCTTGGCGGCGGCCTTCACGGTTGCGGGCTTGCGGGCGGGCGCGGCCTTAGTGGCTGCGGCCTTCGCGGGGGCCTTGGGACGGGGAGCTGCGGCTTTCTTCGTCGCGGGAGTAGCGGCTTTGGCCATCATTTAGTCCTCTTCTGTCGTGTCGGGCGCCGCGCATGCGGGCATCCTCTCTTGGTCCTACCCGAATATATAGCAAGGCGAGCCCAATGGTTCCATCCCTCCGCAAAATTCCTATGCAGTGGTTGCACTAAGGGCACCCCGCCGATAACAGGCGGGCGCCTTTCCCTACGCCCTGTCGACAGGGCTTTAAGCAGGACAAAATCCATGACCGCCATCATCGACATCCACGGCCGCGAAATCCTCGACAGCCGCGGCAACCCCACCGTCGAAGTCGATGTGCTTCTGGAGGACGGCAGCTTCGGCCGCGCCGCGGTTCCCTCGGGTGCTTCGACCGGCGCGCACGAAGCGGTCGAGCTGCGCGATGGCGACAAGAGCCGTTATCTCGGCAAGGGCGTGATCAAGGCGGTTGCCGCGGTCAACGGCGACATCGCCGAAACGCTGATCGGCCTCGATGCCGAGGATCAGCGCGAACTCGATCAGGCGATGATCGACCTCGACGGCACGCCGAACAAGAGCCGCCTCGGCGCCAATGCGATCCTCGGCGTCAGCCTCGCCGCTGCGAAGGCCGCCGCCGACGCGCGCGGCCTGCCGCTCTATCGCTATGTCGGCGGCGTGTCGGCGCGCACCTTGCCGGTGCCGATGATGAACATCATCAACGGCGGCGAGCATGCCGACAATCCGATCGACGTGCAGGAATTCATGATCATGCCCGTCGGCGCCGGCAGCATCGCCGAAGCCGTCCGCTGGGGCAGCGAGATTTTCCATACGCTGAAGAAGGGCCTGTCGGCAAAGGGTCTCGCGACCGCGGTCGGCGACGAAGGCGGCTTCGCGCCGAACCTCGCCTCGACGCGCGCCGCGCTCGACTTCATCGCCGCGTCGGTCGACCAGGCGGGCTTCAAGCTCGGCACCGACGTCGTGCTTGCGCTCGATTGCGCCGCGACCGAATTCTTCAAGAACGGCAAATATGAGATCAGCGGCGAGGGTCTTTCGCTCAGCCCCGAGCAGATGGCCGAATATCTCGCCGCGCTCGTCAAGGATTACCCGATCAAGTCGATCGAGGACGGCATGAGCGAAGATGATTTTGTGGGCTGGAAGGCGCTCACCGACCTCGTTGGCGACAAGTGCCAGCTCGTCGGCGACGACCTGTTCGTCACCAACCCGCTGCGGCTGGAACAGGGGATCAAGGACGGCCTCGCCAACTCGCTTCTCGTCAAGGTCAACCAGATCGGTACGCTGTCCGAAACGCTCGACGCGGTCGATATGGCGCACCGCGCGCGCTACACCGCCGTCATGTCGCACCGTTCGGGCGAGACCGAGGATTCGACGATTGCCGACCTCGCGGTCGCGACCAACTGCGGCCAGATCAAGACCGGCAGCCTCGCGCGTTCGGACCGGCTGGCGAAGTACAACCAGCTGATCCGCATCGAGGAAGAGCTGGGCGACATGGCGCGTTACCCGGGCGCCTCGATCTTCGGCTGATCGCAAAGCTGCGGAACACTGTGGCCTGACGCCTTGACGCCGCGAATCAACTCTGATTCAAGGGCCGGAATGACGCAGCGCCACAAATTCCGCAAATCGATGCACCGGGCCGCCGGTCCCGCCATCGCGGTGATGGTGGTGCTGGCGATGATCGGCTACATCATTTTCGGTCCGACCGGCCTCTACGCCTGGGGCGACTATGGCCAGTCGGTCGAGAAGCAGCGCGTTATCCTGAGCGAGTTGACCAAGAAGCAGACCGAGCTGCAGAACCGCGTCAACCTGCTCGACCGCCGCCGCGTCGATCCCGATCTGGCCGAGGAATATGTCCGCGAAAAGCTTGGCGCCTATCACCCCGACGAGGTGATCATTCCGATGGAGCCCGACGCGAAGCCGTAAAGCTGTCGTTTATCTTCCCGTCATCCCCGCGAAGGCGGGGATCCCGCTATCTCCGTTTGCAATGAAGTCGCGGCTTTTTTTTGAGGTCGGAAAAGCGGGATTCCTCCCTTCGCGGGGATGACGAGGATAGGATGCGAGCGGCACCCATGCTGCATACGTAAGTTGGCATAGCGCCCGCCCATGGTGGGCGTTGCCAAGTGCCGCGCGGCTCTCCTATAGGGAGCGCTTGCCGTAACGGCTAACTGCAAAGGAACCCGCCTTGGCCAAAGCACCCGCGCGCACCTCCCCCGCGCCAAAAAAGACTGCATCCACCCCGGCCGCCGCGAGCAACCGCGAGCAACCGCGCGATCCCGTTCCCTATGACGCGACGCCCGAAGAGCTGGAAAAATTCTATCGCGAGATGCTGCTCATCCGCCGCTTCGAAGAGAAGGCGGGTCAGCTTTACGGCCTCGGCCTGATCGGCGGGTTCTGCCACCTCTATATCGGCCAGGAAGCCGTTGCGGTCGGCTTGCAGTCGGCGCTCGACGGCGACAAGGACAGCGTCATCACCGGCTACCGCGACCATGGCCATATGCTCGCTTACGGCATCGATCCCAAGGTCATCATGGCCGAGCTGACGGGACGCCAGGCCGGCATCTCGAAGGGCAAGGGCGGCTCGATGCATATGTTCAGCGTCGAGCATAAATTCTACGGCGGCCACGGCATCGTCGGTGCGCAGGTGTCGCTCGGCACCGGCCTCGCCTTCGCGCACAAATATCGCGGCGACGGCGGCGTGGCGATGGCCTATTTCGGCGACGGCGCATCGAACCAGGGCCAAGTGTACGAAAGCTTCAACATGGCCGAGCTGTGGAAGCTTCCGATCATCTTCGTGATCGAGAACAACCAGTACGCGATGGGCACGTCGGTCAATCGCTCGTCGGCCGAAGACCAGCTCTATCGCCGCGGCGAAAGCTTCCGCATTCCGGGCATGCAGGTCGACGGCATGGACGTGCTCGCGGTGCGCGGCGCCGCCGAAGCGGCGCTCGAATGGGTGCGCGCGGGCAAGGGCCCGGTGCTGATGGAGCTCAAAACCTATCGCTATCGCGGTCACTCGATGTCCGACCCCGCCAAATATCGCAGCCGCGAGGAAGTGCAGGCGGTGCGCGACAAGAGCGATTCGATCGAACATCTGAAGAAGCTGATGACCGATGCGGGCATCACCGAAGACAAGTTCAAGGAAATCGACAAGGAAATCCGGGCGATCGTCGCCGAGTCCGCCGACTTTGCGGAAAGCGCGCCCGAACCCGAACTTCATGAACTGTATACCGACGTGCTGGTGGAGCAATATTGAGATGGCCATCGAATTGAAAATGCCGGCACTGTCGCCGACGATGGAAGAAGGCACGCTCGCCAAGTGGCTCGTCAAGGAAGGCGACGCGGTGAAGTCGGGCGACATCCTCGCCGAGATCGAAACCGACAAGGCAACGATGGAATTCGAAGCGATCGACGAGGGCACGATCGGCCAGATCCTCGTTGCTGAGGGCACCGACAATGTGAAGGTCGGCACCGTGATCGCGACGATCACGGGTGAGGGTGAGGAAGCGGCTCCAAGTCCTGCTCCCACATCCGTTCGTGCTGAGCCTGTCGAAGCACCGTCCTCCTCTTCTGCGACGGAGCAAGAAAAGAGCGGCCCTTCGACGAGCTCAGGGCAAACGGAAGAGAAGGTAGCGAAGCCCGCCGACACCGAGCGCGCATCGGACCCCGCCATCCCCGAAGGCACCGCAATGACCCGCCTGACCGTCCGCGAAGCTTTGCGCGATGCGATGGCCGAGGAAATGCGCAAGGACGACCGCGTCTTCGTGATGGGCGAGGAAGTTGCCGAATATCAGGGCGCGTACAAGGTCACGCAGGGCCTGCTCCAGGAATTCGGCGCTAGCCGTGTCGTCGATACCCCGATCACCGAATATGGCTTCGCCGGTCTCGGCGCGGGCGCCGCGATGGGCGGCCTGCGTCCGATCATCGAGTTCATGACGTTCAACTTCGCGATGCAGGCGATCGACCACATCATCAACTCGGCGGCGAAGACCAACTATATGTCGGGCGGACAGATGCGCTGCCCGATCGTGTTCCGCGGCCCGAACGGCGCGGCGGCGCGCGTCGGCGCGCAGCACAGCCAGAATTTTGCACCCTGGTATGCGAGCGTCCCTGGCCTGATCGTGATCGCGCCCTATGACGCCGCCGATGCCAAGGGGCTGATGAAGGCCGCGATCCGCACCGAAGACCCCGTCGTCTTCCTCGAAAACGAACTCCTCTATGGCCGCAGCTTCGACGTGCCCGAGGTCGATGATTTCGTCCTGCCGATCGGCAAGGCGCGGATCATGCGTCAGGGCAGCGACGTCACCATCGTCAGTTACTCGATCGGCGTCGGGCTCGCGCTCGAAGCCGCCGACGAGTTGGCGGGCGAGGGCATCGACGCCGAGGTGATCGATCTGCGCACGCTGCGTCCGCTCGACACCGCGACGGTGCTCGCGAGCCTCAAGAAGACCAATCACCTCGTCATCGTCGAGGAAGGCTGGCCGGTCTGCTCGATCGCCAGCGAACTCGCGATGGTCGCGATGGAGCATGGCTTCGACGACCTCGACGCGCCCGTCATGCGCGTGTGCAACGAGGATGTGCCGCTGCCCTATGCGCACAATCTCGAAAAGGCCGCGCTGATCGATACGCCGCGCGTCGTCGCTGCCGTGAAGGCGGTCCGCAATCGCGCCTGACGATCCGGAGGCGGCTTTCTATCCCGACATGCGCGATCCGCGCGTGCTGGTCTCCGTACCACACGCGCGGCGCGGCCCGATGTCGGCGCTGTGGGGATTGGCGGCACGGCTGACCAAGCTGCTGCTCGATGCGCGCGAGCCGCTGATCGGCCAGATCAAGCTTGCGTGGTGGCGCGACATGGCGGGGCTGATCGCCAGCGATCCGAGCGCCTTGCCGAAGGGCGAGCCGCTGCTCGCCGAGCTTCAGGCGACTTGGGCCGGACAGGGCGGTCTCGACGCGCTCGTCGACGCCGCCGAAGCGATGCTGCTTGCCGAAAATGATGCCGAACGACGCGCCGCGTCCGAAAGCTTCGGCGGGCAACTTTTCAGCCTGTCCGGCGGCGATGCGGCGGGCGGAATCCGCTGGGGCCTCCTGTGGGGCGCGGGAGTCGAGGACGGTGAGCGCGAGGCACGCGACCTGCTCGGCCATGCAAAGAGTCTTGCCGCGCCGCCGCGCCGGGTTTTCGCCGGAAACCGCTCGCTCCTGATGCTCGACCGCTGGGCGGCCGAGATCGCGAGCCATGACGGCGAGCGGCACCTGCGCAGCGAGGGCCTGCTCCTCCTGCGCATCGGCCTTTTCGGCCGCTGACGATTAAAACGCGTCGGGGGTGGAAATAGCGCCTCCAAACAACTATCTTCGGCAGAACAAACGGGGTCGCAGGGGACAATGCGATGTTCAACGGGCTGGTCGCCTATCTCGATTCGATCAAGGCGCGCGATCCTGCGCCACGGTCGCGTTGGGAAATTCTACTCTATCCGGGGCTGGTCGCCGTCGGCATGCACCGCATCGCGCACTGGCTGTTCGAAGCGCGGCTGTTCTTCCTCGCGCGCTTCGTCAATCACCTGTCGCGTTTCCTGACGGCGGTCGACATCCATCCGGGGGCGCAGATCGGCCGCCACCTGTTCATCGATCACGGCTTTGGCGTCGTCATCGGCGAGACCGCCGAGATCGGCGATAATGTCTCCATCTATCAGGGCGTGACGCTCGGCGGCACCGACCCCGCGAACGGCATCGGCGGCAAGCGCCACCCGACCCTCGCCGATGACGTGATCGTCGGATCGGGCGCCCAGATCCTCGGCCCCGTCACGGTCAACGCGCGCGCGCGTGTCGGCGCCAATGCCGTGGTGACCAAGGATGTGCCCGAGGGCGCGGTGATGGTCGGCATCCCGGCGCGCTCGACCCTGCTCGACGCGAGCGAATATGCGCGCGAATTCGTGCCCTATGGCACGCCGTGCAGCGAGACGTTCGACCCCGCGACGCAGAAGGTCGAACTGCTGCAATGCCAGCTCGATCTGATGCAAAAGCAGCTGAAGGCATTGCTCGACGAACGCCAACTCGCGGCCGAGGATGAGGCGCCGCGGCGCAAAGGGAGCCGGACCGGCGCCTGATGGGGACGGTGACGCCTTTGCCGTTCGCGACCAGGGCGGCACCGCAGCAGACCGGTTTTGAGCGTCCCGAACTCATGCGCATCCTCGACCTTTATGGCCGTATGGTCGCGGCGGGTCATTGGCGCGACTATGCGATGGATTTCCACCGCGACGCCGCGATCTTCTCGGCCTTTCGTCGCGCCGCCGAGCGTCCCGAATATCGCATAGAAAAACGCCCCGCCTTGCGGAGCCGGCAGGGCATGTGGGCCCTTGTCTCCGAAGCCGGGGCGATCCTGAAACGCGGGGACGAGCTTTCCAACGTGCTCGCCCCCGTCGAACGCAAGCTTATGAAGCTGGTTGGGGACTGACCGCCCGCACCGTCGCGGGCAGCTGGTTCGCGAGATTGTCGGGCAGGAAGCCGACCACCACCGCCCGCGCATTCTGCCAAAAGGCCGAGAGCAGCAGCAACGCCGATCCGATCACGAACGCCGTCAGCGCGACATTGAGCTCGACCGCGCCAAAGGTGTTGAACAGCTGCGTCATCGCGAACAGCACGTAGGCGAGCGCCGAGACGAGCAGGGCGCGGCGGTCAATCGCGAGCGCGATCAGGCCGAACAGGATATAAACGCCGATCACCATCACCGCCGCGGCGCTGCCGATGTCGTCGCCGCGCGTGACGCCGAGCAGATGGAAGATCGGATGCGCGATCATCGGCGCGGCGAGCAGGTGGAGCCAGAAGGCGACGTCGCTGCGGCGTGTCTGGCGTACCCGGTCGCTGCGGTCCCACCACATCGCGAGCGCGAAGACGCCGAGCCCGGCGATCAGCACGAGCACCATCGGCAGTGTGCCGTCGGGGCTGGGCATGCCGGTGATCGCCAGCACGAGCGCGACCGCGGTGGCGGCGAGCGCGGCGGTTCCGGCGGCGACGGTAATCGGCACCATGAAACGTTTCCAATGCGCCCAGGTCGCGCCGGCGGTCACGAGCGCCATGATGCCGATGAGGATCGCGCCGGTCGTCTCGCCGCGGTCCCTGCCAAAGATCGATTCACCGTGCTTGATGAGGAAGCCGACCATCGTCGCGAACACGCCGCCGGAAAAGGCGAGGACGAGCACGATACTGGGCAGCGCCATGCGGCGTTTGCGGGTGAAATATTCGGCAAGGAACCACGCCGAGCCGACGACGAAGGCGCCCCCGAGCGCGGGATGGATGGAGGCGCCGATCCAGCCGACCGCGACGAGCAGAATCACCGCCGCGATGCTGACGAAAATATCGTTGAAGCCGGTGATAAGGCGGAATGATTCCTCATCCGCTCCGGGGGCGGCGCGCACCGATGCGATATGCGACCGGAAAGCCAGCGCGGCCTCCGGCGTCAGTACCTTTGCATCGACCGCAGCTTGCAGGTCGGTTTCACTATACATCGGGGTCGTCCTTCTGTCCGATCCCCTTGCCCCGCGATGTTTATGGCATGAGCGTATTAGTGTGTCAATACAGCGCGACGCTTGATCCTCCCCATCGCTCCGCGACAGGGAGGATCAAGATGAGCGTCAGCCCAGCGCCGTCAATGCCTTCATGACATTCATCGACTGCTCGCTGCCCGACTGCGGAACGATTTCGCCATTGCGGTCGATGATCTTATCCCACGCCGCGGCGACACCCTCGGGGGTGCGCTCGCCCTCGGGCAGCGCGACGCCCGGGGTCATGGTGACAAACGCGGCGTGATAGGCGCCCGCACCCGCGCCGATGATCATGTTGGTCGGGGCGTCTTCGCTGACCAGATAGAGCGCCGCCGGAACGACGTTCTCCGGCGTGAACTTTTCGAACAGCTCGGCGGGGAAAATGTCTTCGGTCATGCGCGTGCCCGCGACCGGTGCGATCGTGTTGCAGCGGATGTTATATTTCGCGCCTTCGAGATGAAGCGTCTTGGTCAGGCCCGCGAGGCCCAGCTTTGCCGCGCCATAATTGGCCTGACCGAAATTGCCGTAGAGACCCGTTGACGACGCGGTCATCAGGATGCGGCCGTACGCCTGTTCGCGCATCAGGTCCCAGCACGCCTTGGTGACGTTGGCGCTGCCGCTGACATGCACCTTAAGCACCAGGTCGAAATCCTCGGGCTCCATCTTGGCAAAGCTCTTGTCGCGCAGGATGCCGGCGTTGTTGATCAGGACGTGGACGCCGCCCCATTCTTCCTTCACCTTGGCCACCATTTCGACCATCTGGTCATATTCGGTGACGCTGCCGCCATTCGAGATCGCGGTGCCGCCTGCGGCGCGGATTTCCTCGACAACCTGCAGCGCGGCATCCGAATGACCGGTGCCGTCGCGCGATCCGCCGAGGTCGTTGACGACCACCCTGGCGCCGCGCCGCGCCAATTCAAGCGCATAGGCGCGGCCAAGGCCGCCGCCGGCGCCTGTAACAATGGCAACACGGCCGTCAAATTTGATCGTCATGATGGTCTCCCGCAAAAGGCTGAAAAGTTGTCAATGAAAACGCGACGTCCTTAGCCATTCAACGCGGGCAGGCAAGGGGGATGCGCTTTGCGGAAAAACATCGCTTGTCGCCGAATTGTCATTTCAGTGACGCCAGATTGTCATATAGCGGAAATAATAGCGCCATCGGACAGTCACCCTTTCGCAATGGAGCTTTCGTTCATGCGCCACGCCCTGGCCGCCACCTTGTTGGCAACATCGATGTTCAGCCTGCCGTCGATGGCGCATGCCCAAACGATGAGCAACGAAGAGGCGGCAGCGCTGCGAGCCGAACTGGCGGCGCTCCGCGCCAAGGTCGAAACGCTCGAGGCGCGCCTTGATCAGGTGTCGCCGACGCCGGTCGCGGTATCCGCTCCGGCGCCCACCCCAACGCCCGAGACCATTGCGGCGACGACGCAGATCAAATGGAAGGGCGCGCCCGAGCTCAAGACCGCCGATGGCTGGAGCTTCAAGCCGCGCGGCCGGATTCAGGTCGATGCCGTCCATGTCGGTGCGCCGACGGCGATCAGCGATCGGGCGCTGGGCTTTTCCAGCGAATTGCGACGCATCCGCATGGGCTTTGGTGGAACCGTGCCCGGCGGCTTCGGCTATAAGGTCGAGGCCGATTTTGCCGAAAGCGATGTCGTCCTGCTCGATGCCTTTATGACTTATCAGGACGGACCGCTGAAATTGACGGTCGGCCAGCACAATACGTTTCAGGGGCTGGAGGAGTTGTCGAGTAGCAACGACGTCAGCTTTATCGAGCGTTCGGCGTTCACCGATGCCTTTAATTTCATTCGGCGGGCAGGGGTTTCGGGTGAATATGCCAAAGGCGCGCTGCTGGTGCAGGCGGGCGTATTTACCGACAATTTTGCGGCACTCGACAGCGGCAACGACGGGTACAGCTTCGACGGCCGCGTCGTTTTTGCGCCCAAGACGGGCAAGACCCAGCTGCACTTTGGCGGATCGGCGCACTGGCGCAAGCTTGGCGATACCGTGCCGTCGGTGCGCTATCGCCAGCGGCCGCTCGTTCACAGCGCCGATATCCGGTTCGTCTCGACCCCCAGCATCGATGGCGAGGCCGAGACGGGGTTCGGCGCCGAGGCCGCCTTCATCAGCGGGCGTCTGCATGGCGCGGCAGAGGCGTTCTGGCAGTCGGTGGACCGTCCGGGCCTCGCCGATCCCCATTTCTTCGGCGGCTCGGTCGAAGCGGGCCTGTTCCTGACCGATGATGCGCGCGCCTATAAGGAAGGCATGTTCAAGGAAATCCACGTCAAGGATCCGATCACCGACGGCGGGATCGGCGCCTGGCAGATCAATCTGCGCTACGATCATCTCGACCTCAATGATGCGGGGATCGTCGGCGGCCGGCAGGATGGCTATATGGCGTCGCTGATCTGGACGCCGATGGATTATGTGCGCTTCATGATCAATTACGCGCGGCTGGAATATCACGACGCGGTCATCCCCGCCGGGAGCGACCGCGATTATGGCGTCGACAGCGTCGGCGCGCGCGCACAGATCGTTTTCTGACGAATGATGGTTTGGGGTGGGAAGCGGGCGTTATGACCGTTCGTCACTCCTGCGGAAGCGGGAACCCAGCAAGCTTACGTTGCTACTGGGTTACCGCTTTCGCGGGAACGACGAAGCATAGAGTGAGCGGCGGCTAACGCCGATCGCGAGCGGCTTAAACGCCCTTCCCCGAATCGAGCGCATAACCCGCCGAGCGCACGGTGCGGATGATGTCGCTCGTGCCGGGCAGGTTGATCGCTTTCCTGAGGCGCCGGATATGGACGTCGACGGTGCGCAGTTCGATGTCGCTGTCCTGGCCCCACACGCTGTCGAGCAATTGCCCGCGTGAGAAGACGCGCCCCGGATGCTCCATGAAATGGCGGAGCAGACGGAACTCGGTCGGCCCCATCGCGACGATCTGGCTGTTGCGCACGACCTTGTGCGCGACCGAATCGAGTTCGATGTCGGCATAGGTCAGCATCTCGCCCGCGAGCGCGGGGCGCAGGCGGCGAAGCACCGCCGACACGCGGGCGACGAGTTCGCGCGGGCTGAACGGCTTGGTGACATAATCGTCGGCGCCGGTCTCCAGCCCGCGAATACGATCCTCTTCCTCGCCGCGCGCGGTGAGCATGATGATCGGGACGTTCGCCGATTTGGGGTTGCGGCGGAGGCGCCGGCAAACCTCGATGCCGGGCAGGCTCTCGATCATCCAGTCGAGCAGGACGATGTCGGGGACGCGTTCCTCGACCAGGACGAGCGCCTGTTCGCCGTCGGGGGTTTGCCGGACCGAAAAGCCCTCGCGTGCGAAATGCCAGACGATGAGCTCGGCGATCGCCTCGTCATCCTCGATCAGCAGCAGGTCGGGCTGCGGCATCAGCCTTGCTCCTGCTCCGCGGCGCCATCTTCGGGCTGCTCGCCGCGCTCGCGTTCTTCCATATGGTCGCCGGTGACGACATAATAGACCATCTCGGCGATGTTCGTCGCATGGTCGCCCATGCGCTCGAGGTTCTTGGCGACGAACAGCAGGTGCGCGCTTTCCGAGATATATTTCGGATTTTCCATCATGAAGGTGACGAGCGTGCGGAAGATGCTGTTGTAGAAATCGTCGACATTCTTGTCGCGAACGGTGACGCGCACCGCGAGTTCGGCATCGCGCGCCGCGAAGCTGTCGAGCGCATCATGGATCAGCTCGACGACGATGTTCGACATCGACATCAGCACCGGGATCGCCTCGATCGAGCGCGTCTGGTCCATCAGCGCGACGCGCTTGGCGATATTCTTCGCATAGTCGCCGATGCGTTCGACGACCGACACGATCTTCAGCGCCGCGATCATTTCGCGCAGGTCGTCGGCCATCGGGGCGCGGAGCGCGATCGTCTGGACCGTGAGTTGTTCGACCTCGGCTTCCAGCGCGTCGATCTTCTTGTCGTCGCGCACGACCTGCGCGGCGAGCTCTAGGTCGCCCATATTGAGCGCGGTCATCGCCTGGAGCAGCGCCTGTTCGGCGCGGCCGCCCATTTCGCTGATCAGCCCGCGCAGACGGTTCAGATCCTCGTCGAAAGCCTTGACTGTATGATCGTTGACTACTGCCATCGTTCTTGTCCTTTTGCGCCGCGGCTTAGCCGTAGCGGCCGGTGATATAGTCCTTGGTGCGTTCCTGCTTCGGGTTGGTGAAGATGTCGGTCGTCTTCCCATATTCGACCAACGTACCGAGGTGGAAAAAGGCGGTGCGCTGCGACACGCGGGCCGCCTGCTGCATGTTATGCGTGACGATCACGATCGCATATTTGCCGCGCAGTTCGTGGATCAGCTCCTCGATCTTCGCGGTCGCGATCGGGTCGAGCGCCGAGCAGGGCTCGTCCATCAAAATGACTTCGGGGTCGACCGCGATCGCGCGCGCGATGCACAGGCGCTGCTGCTGGCCGCCCGACAGCGCGGTGCCGCTTTCCAGCAGGCGGTCTTTGACCTCGTCCCACAGGCCAGCGCGCACCAGCGCGCGTTCGACGATGACGTCGAGGTCGGCCTTGTTCGGCGCGAGCCCGTGGATGCGCGGGCCATAGCCGACATTGTCATAGATCGACTTGGGGAAGGGATTCGGTTTCTGGAACACCATGCCGACGCGCGCGCGCAGCTGCACGACGTCCATCGACGGCGCATAAATATCCTCGCCGTCGAGCTCGATCTGCCCCGTCACCTTCGCGCTTGCGACCGTATCGTTCATGCGATTGAGCGAACGCAGAAAGGTCGACTTGCCGCAGCCCGACGGGCCGATGAAAGCGGTGACCAGGTCGGTGCCGACATCGATCGACACATCGTTGATCGCCTGTTTCTCGCCATAGAAGACGTTGACGCCGTGCGCCTTCATCTTGGGATCGGCGATGGTAAGATCGTCTTGGGTCATGGGGGTCACCAGCGTTTTTCGAATTTGTTGCGAAGATAGATCGCAAAGGCGTTCATCGACAGCAGCACGATAAGCAGCACGATGATCGCGGCGGAGGTTTTCTCGACAAAGCCCCGGTCGACTTCGTCCGACCAGAGGAAGATCTGCATCGGCAGCACGGTCGCCGGCGAGCAGATGCCGCCCGGAACGTCGCCGATAAAAGCGCGCATGCCGATCAAGAGCAACGGCGCGGTTTCGCCCAGCGCGCGCGCCATGCCGATGATCGTGCCGGTCAGGATGCCGGGCAGCGCGAGCGGCAGCACATGGTGGAACACCACCTGCACCGGACTGGCGCCGACGCCCAAGGCAGCATCGCGGATCGAGGGCGGCACCGATTTGATCGCGTTGCGGCTGGCGATCACGATCACCGGCATCGTCATCAGCGCGAGCGTCAGCCCGCCGACAAGCGGACTCGCCTGACAGATGCCGAACCAGTTGATGAACACCGCGAGCGCGAGCAGGCCGAAGATGATCGAGGGCACCGCGGCCAGATTGTTGATCGACACTTCGATCAGGTCGGTCCAGCGGTTCTTCGGCGCATATTCCTCAAGATACAGCGCCGCGAGCACCCCGGTGGGGAAGGCAATGAGGAAGGCGATGAAGATCGTCAGCACCGAGCCCTTCAATGCCCCCCAGATACCCGCGACCGCGGGGTCGGTCGCGTCGGCGTTCTTGAAGAAGGGCCAGTGGATGCCGGTCCCCAGCTTGCCGTCCTTCTCCAGCGCGTCGACCTTTGCGCCGAGCGCGCCCTTGGCGCCCTCCTTGGCGGCGATGTCGACCTCGGATGCGGCGGGCAGTTCGAACACCGTCTTGCCGTTCAGCAATTCGGGATCGGCCTTGATCGCGCTGCGCACTTCCTTCCACGCATTTTCGGAAATCAGCGCCGACCCGCCCGTCCCCAGCGCCTCGTCGGCGGCAAAGGCGACGATGTCGGCGAGTCCGGCGTTCGCGATCACCTGATCGGCGTCGGCATCGCCGAGCCGCGTCGTGTCGATCGTCAGCGGCATCGCCTTGAAATCGACGGGCACCTCGACATGCGTGTACATGAAGCCGCGCGCGCCGTTGCCGACCATGACGAAGAGCAGGAAGGCGAGGAAAGCGCCCGAGAGCAGCACCGCGCCCAGCCCGATCAGCTTGAAGCGGCGTTCGGCGGCGTAGCGGCCCGCGATGCGTTTCTGCATCACGGCGCCTTTCCAGTCGGTGGGGGCGGTCTGCCTATTCATAAGCTTCACGATACTTTTTGACGATGCGCAGCGCGACGATGTTGAGCAGCAGCGTAACGATGAAGAGGACGAGGCCGAGCGCGAAGGCGGCGAGCGTTTTCGCGCTGTCGAACTCCTGGTCGCCGGTGAGCAGCTTGACGATCTGCGCGGTCACCGTGGTGACGCTGGCAAAGGGGTTGGCGGTCATGTTCGCCGAGAGGCCCGCGGCCATCACCACGATCATCGTCTCGCCGATCGCGCGGCTGACCGCGAGCAAGATACCGCCCATCACGCCCGGAAGCGCGGCGGGGATCAGCACCTGGCGGATCGTTTCGTTCGGCGTCGCGCCCAATGCCAGCGACCCGTCGCGCATCGCCTGCGGCACCGCGTTGATGCTGTCGTCGGCCATCGAGGAGACGAAGGGGATGATCATCACGCCCATCACGATACCCGCGGCGAGCGCGCTTTCGGTGCTTGCGTTGGGAATGCCGAGCATCACCGCGAAATTGCGGAGCGCCGGAGCAACCGTCAGCGCGGCGAAATAGCCGTAGACGACGGTTGGAACGCCCGCGAGGATTTCGAGCAGCGGCTTCACCCATTTGCGCACCGTCGGCGCGGCATATTGGGTGAGGTAGACCGCGGTCATCAGCCCGATCGGGATCGCGACGATCATTGCGATGATCGCACCGATCAAAATCGTGCCCCAGAACAGCGGAATGCCGCCAAAAGTGTCGGGCTGCGGCGCGCCGCTCGTCGGCGCCCACTCGGTGCCGAACAACAGCTCGGCGGGTGAAACGAGGCGGAAGAAGCGGATCGATTCAAAGAGCAGCGAGAGCACGATGCCAAAGGTCGTTAGGATCGCGACGAGCGATGCGAGCAGCAGCACCAGCATCACGATCTTTTCGACCCGCGTCCGCGCGCGGAAATCGGGGCGGATACGCGTGAAGGCGTAAAGCCCGCCCGCGAGCGCCAGCGCCAGCATCGCCGCGATGCCAATCCAGGCATATTTGTGGCTCGCGTCGGCATAGGGTTTCACCAGCCCCGCCGCGGCGGGCATCCGCACCTTGTCCTGATTGCCCAAGGCGACGTTGCGCGCGTCGGACAGCACCGCGCCGCGCTCGAACCCGTAAGCGGGCAGGCTCTCTGCCGCCTCGCTCGACAGGACCTGATTGGTGATCAGCGCGGGCGACACGCTCGCCCACACCGCAAGGAACAGCGCTGCGGGGGCGAACAGCCACAGCGCGACATACCAGCCATGATATTGCGGGCGCGAATGGAGCTTTGTCCCCGCACGGCCGGCCAGCAGGTTCGACCGCGCGCGACCGGCCAGCCAGCCGATCAGCGCGAGACCCGCGATCAAAAGCAAAAGGGCGGCGGCGTTGAAGGTCACGTCTCAGCTATTCCATCTCTATCCATGTTCCCCCGCGAAGGCGGGGGCCCATCACCTGTGCTATCGTGTCTCTGCGGCGTGTGCTGAAGATCGTAAGGGCGGGTGATGGACCCCCGCCTTCGCGGGGGAACATGGAGTAAGCGGGAGGAAACTTACTTGAGCTCGGCGCCGTTCAGCGCGGTCATGCCCTTACCGTTCGCCGCCGCGGTATCGGCGATCGCCTTCGGCGACACGATCAGGCCCTTGGCGTTCAGATAACCGCCGTCGCCCGCACCCTTCAGGAACTCGGCGACATATTCGGCGAGGCCGGGGACGACGCCGACATGCGCCTTCTTCACATAGATGAAGAGCGGACGCGAACCGGGGTAGCTGCCGTCGGCGATCGCCGCGTAAGTCGGCGCGACGCCCTGCACCGGGACCGCCTTGATCTTGTCCTTGTTGGCATCGAGATAGCTGAAGCCGAAGATGCCGAGGCTCGTCGGGTTCTTGTCGAGCTTCGAGATGATGAGGTTATCATTCTCGCCCTGCTCGACATAATAAGGCGCGCCGCGCAGCGTGGTGCAGGTCGCCTCATGCTTTTCCTTGTCGCTGTCCTTCAGCGCCTTCATCTCCGCATTGGCGTCGCAGCCCTTGCCGAGGATCAACTCCTTGAACGCATCATAGGTGCCGCTGGTCGACGGCGGGCCAAAGACCGAGATCGCGACCGCGGGAAGCGCGGGGTTCACGTCCTTCCACGTCTTCGCGGTGTTCGGCTTGCCATAAGGGTTCGCTGCCAATGCCTTATAGACATCTTCCTCGGTCAGCTTGAAGCCGGGGCCGCGCGATGCTTCGCCCAGTGCGATGCCGTCGATGCCGACCTGGATTTCGACGATGTCCTTGACGCCGTTCGCGGCGCAGGTGTCGAATTCCTTCTTCTTGATGCGGCGCGACGCGTTCGCGATGTCGGGGGTGTCGCCGCCGACGCCCGAGCAGAAGCGCTCAAAGCCGCCGCCCGTGCCCGTGCTGTCGATCTTCGGCGTCTTGTTGCCCGTCGCCTCGGCGAACTTCTCGCCGACCGCGGTGGCAAAGGGATAGACGGTCGAGGAACCGACCGCGCTGATATAGTCGCGCGCACCGCCGCCCGAAGACGCCTGATCCTGACACGCGGAAAGCGCCAGCGCGCACGTCGCGGCACCGGCGATGCCAAGCAACCGGGGAGCGAATTTCTGCAGCATGGGATAATCCTGTGGTGGGGGTCGTTACCGATCCAAGCCACCACCCCCGCGGCGACTCGCTGAGGGCCATTTGGGGGAGTTGTGTGACGTGTATGTGACAGGGAGTGTCATATATGTGTCATGAGGCAGGTGGACGCTCGCCCATTTATGTTGCTTGCCATCTATTCTTGATGCAACACGACATGAAGAGGGGCGTTATTGATGAATGAAGAAGATCAAAAGAGGCGACCAGACTTATATGTTGGGTTTGTGTGTGCGGCGGGGACTGACTTAACTGAGATAAAGGCTCAGTTTGAGGCCCAACTCTCTGTGGTTGGATACAGCAGAAAAGACGTAAAGGTCAGCCAGCTCATTAAGAGCGTGTTGGAAATACCCGATCAGGATAGCGAATTTGAACGAATGAAGGCTTTGATGGCCGGCGGTGATAAGCTCCGTCGTCATTCTCAAAGCCATCAAGGAGTTGCGTCTCTTACTATCTCTGAAATTCGAAGACTTCGAGGAGGCGAGGATGACCTCCCATCCTCAACTGTGTACTTAATAGACTCGCTTAAGAATCCAGCAGAAGTTGAACTTCTCGACAGGATTTATGGGCGTAACTTCTATACGATTTCCGTGTATGTTCCGAAGGAAGAGAGAGCGGAAAATCTCAAAAACAAGATCGCAAAAAGCCTGCACGAGCCTCCAGGAGATGCGCACCAAGTGCTGGCATCGGAGCTGATAGATGAAGACGAAAAAGGTGCTGAGAAGGCTGATCAGGACGTTCAAGGAACGTTTCCTCTGGCCGATTTTTTCATAAATTCGAAAATTGATGTAAAATCTCAGAGTCTGATTCAAAATTATCTGGCGTAATTTCATAGCTTTGCGATTCTGCGGGTGAAGAGCTGGATCGAGGCGATGAAGAGCCATGCGGTTGCGGAAGCGATGGTCTGTTCGAAGTCCTTGGCGAG
>Ga0265296_1000489_pt1 | contig 60040 bp, 55 predicted proteins | sample MunlanPumphouse1_FD_189073 | JGI IMG/M metagenome (GOLD analysis project Ga0265296, IMG submission 189073) | Groundwater microbial communities from a municipal landfill in Southern Ontario, Canada - Pumphouse #1 | ecosystem: Environmental > Aquatic > Deep subsurface > Groundwater | place...
GTAGCGCCGGTAGAAGAAAGTGTGGTAAAAGCTCCGGTAGAAGGTGTAGTAGCACCAATGGCTGTAGAATTAATTCCAGTGGCGGTAGTATTAAAATTCGCTGAAGTAAAAGTTAAATTATTAGCACCAGTAGAAATTGATGAAGCTCCCAATCCAGACAAAGCAAGCGCTCCCGAGGTGGCAGTTAAATTTAAAGCGCCAGTAGTTTGAGTTAAACCATTAGAAGCGGTTAATAATCCAGCCGAAGTTATAGTACCAGTGCCAGAAGTGGAAATATTGCCTGAAGTGGTGACTGAATCTCCAGCTGTGACTGGGCTTAAAGTAGTGACCGCCCGCTGCCAAAAACCGGCTGAACCACCAGAACTTGAGATAGAGCCAGCACAAACTAAATCGCCCGTAGCATTGGTAACTGTACAACCAGTAGCGCCAGAACCACCGGCTATATCAACAGTGGTAGCAGAAGTAGAACCAATGGCTAAAGACCCCACCCCGTTAGTATCTAAACCATAACCTGCTTGCACAGTAATGTTGCCTGTAATGGCTACATCAAAATTGGTTAAATCAATAAGCGGCGTAGTGCCAACAATATTATTATCACCAACATTAATAGCATTAACTAATTCAGCATCAGATACATCAATACCGTCAGAAATTAATCCGGAAGCTGATTGAATTTTTAAACCGTCAGCCACGGAACGGTTAGTATCTAAATTATCTAAAAGTAAAAGCTGGGCAGGATCGGCGATACCAACTCCATCGGCTCTGGATATCGACATATAAGAAGTGGAGCCGTCGGCTATACTCACGGTGAAATTAGAATCAGTGGCAGTATCGGCTAAAGTAAAAGCAATATCCCGAGCATCAGTGGTTGTAATAGTGTTACCGCCAGCATAAGCAGCTTGTAAAGTACTGGCGCCGCCACCACCTACGCAATCAGACCAAGCGCTATTTTCAAAGCAGCGGAATTTATTAACGCTCTCATTGTAATACATAGCGCCCTCTGTACCAGTAGGATCACCGGCGTCAGATTTCACATCTAATACCAATAAATCAGGGGTAGCCGAACCAGCTCCGCCAGCGCCGATTTGTACATTAGCCGTAGTGGCGATGCCTTTAACTTGTAAATTTAAATCAGCAACGGTAGCTGAAATAGTTGGAGTAGTAGAAGTCAAACTTAAACTACTGGCCACTGTGACCGAACTGCTAAAAGTTGAAGAAGCAGCCACTTTTAAAGAATCCCCAGAGCTACCACCGATAATGGCGTTGGTAGTAGAAAATTCTTTAGAGGAAAGGTTTGTAATGCCAGCTGAACCTGAAACTCCTAAACTAGAGAATAAACCATGACCAGCCACTTGCAAGGTTCCATTGACATTAGTATTGCGTAAATTAGAAGTGCCATTAACAGTCAGAGAAGTAAGGTTTTGAATAGTAGTATCACCCAACAAATCTGTTTTACCTTGCACCATCAGGTCGCCTGCTAAATTAGTTAGACCACCCATAACATTAAGCCCGCCAATGCTAATTTTATTATCAGTGACCGCGCCATTATCAGTTATAAAATCCAAATCAAAATTAGAAGCTTCCATACCATTCCATAATTCAGCATTTAAATTTTTAACCAGCGACCGATTATTTGTTTGAATAGTGCCATCGCCTAAGACTAAATTATAATTATTAGTGGAAACATCACCGCCAGCATTAATAGGCCCACCAGTATTCAATGTACCGCCGACATCAAGTGAATTTTCAATCTTGGCAGATCCTTTTACTGCTAGTGATTTATCAATGTTTACATTACCCTCAACTGCTACGTCATCGTGAAAAAGAGCTTTGCCCCATACCCCTAACTCTCCCTGAACTAATAATTCATCTAATAATCGGGTTGCGCCCTTTACTTCTAGAACCTGACCCACCTCAACTTTTCCTTTCAAATATACATCATCGGTAGTGATATTCCCGTTTTTAGTAACAAAAGCTAAAGTAAACTGTTCAGTGGAAAAACCATCAATAAAGTCAGCATTTAAATTTTCCACTTTGGTTGTAGAATCAATAATAATTGGGGCAATACCATCACGGGCGTATGACCGTAGCTGGCCTTGGGTTTCTATATGTCCTTTGATAGATATATTTCCTGCTTCATTTAAAATCAATACTTCGTTAGCCTCAGTACCAGGTTTATGACCATCTAAAGTCCAAGCGTTTTTTAAAATGCTCAATAATTTATTAGGTAAATCATCAGCTAATCCCTTAGTTAAACCAAAAAACAACAGCGGTAGAACAATAAGTAAAATAATTATATAAAAAAGTACTGAATGTCTAGGTTTTTTGATTTTTTCTATTTTAGGAGGCAATTGAATAACTGGCTGTGCTGCGGTTGGTATTTGTGTTACAATTTGGCTAACTTTAGCAGTTACATCTTTTAAAATTGGAGTTAATTCTTGTTTTAAGCTTTCAAACTTAGAATCAACATTTTGCCCTAAAATTCTAACAATTTCCTCTGTTAATACAGGTAAGGGTTGTTTTTTTACACTTTCTGGAGTAAAAACTGTCTTTTTTTCATATTCATGTTGTGCATCTTCAGCTTGTTTAGCTACATAATTTATGATTGCTTGTTTAGTAGTAAACCAATTCCTGCCCTTTTTCCACGCCAAAACACGCCCTTTTCTGGCAAGTAGTGAAATGTATTCTTGACTATAAGGGGTTAATTTAGCTGCTTCAGCTAATGTTATTAAATCCGAATCTGTCGGAGATGTATTTTGGCCAAAATCCTCGATTTTTTGAGGTTTAATAGCCTTAACATCTGTATTCATACAGACTTATTAGACTTTGTTTAGACAAACTAATTTATATAATATTGATTAATTTTATTATATTCCATTTTTTAAAATATTCATTTTTGCTGGCTTTTTTATATCCGATACTATATCCGATACCATATCGCTACTTTATAAGATAGCATATAATACACTACTTGTCAATAATTTTGTCAACCCTTCGAAACCCCAATAGCAAGCATCGGTGCTTGCTATCTCAGGGTTGACTCTGAGCGATAAGCCCTTTGGGCTTGTCGCCGAAGAGTCAAGATAAAATACAAAAAACTATCCCGTACGGGATAGTTTTTATTTGGCTAATACTAGTAATTCTAATTATGGCTGCGTTTCTGTTGTTTCAGCACTACCTTCTGCGCTATTTTTAGCAGATTTAGCCGTTTTTATTGCATCTATTTTATCCAATATAGTTTTATTGTCTGGATTAGTCTTTAATGCTATTTCCAATTGTCCTATCGCATTATCATAATCACCCATTGCTTCATAAACAAGGGCTGTAGCATATAAGGCGTTAGCATGACTAGGTACTAATGAAATTATGCTTTTAAATGCCTCCAAAGCTTTATCATTTGCCTGTTGTGTGAAATATAAATTGCCTAGTTCAAATAAAACATCAACATCATTAGGGTTAAATTCTCGCATTCTTTCCAACTTCCCTATAGCTTCATTGATTTTACCCTGTAATTCATAGGCCAATACTTGATTAAAATGAGCTGGCGTATATGTATCTTTTAACTTAATCGCCTGATCAAATTGCGCTAAAGCTAGAGTAATTTGATCATTTGCCTCTGTTTCTAATTGATCTTTTTGAGCCCCATTTTGCTTTGCTTCTTGCATTTTTCTGCTGGCTGACAATAAATAAGCTTTACCTAATTCAGTATAAAGAGCGGGATTTGATGGTTCTCGTTTAATTGCTTGGCTAAATGAATCAATTACCCAATTTTCTGAATCCTTAGCAAAAAGCACCGTTCCTCGATAAATTGATCCCAAAGCCTCCCAATTAGCTACATTTTCTGGGCCCAAATCAGTGGCTAATCTAGCCTGATTTATCGATAATGCCACATAATTACGCAAATTATTCAATTGTTGTTGCTTTCCTTGCTCTGTATCCGCTGGCTGACTATTTGCTACTATATTTGCCTGCGCCAATAAAACTTGGGCAAAACTAATGTGATAAATGTCTCGCCAGGGATTTAAATTTACTGCTTCCTGCAAATGTAATGTTGCTTGATTAAGTGTATTTATGTCTCTCGCCTCTACTCGAGCTTTAGCATAAGCCACGTCTGCCATCCAAAAACGTCCTACTCCATAAAATACTCCCAAGGCAACCAACACAACTAATGCCAAGCCAAATGAAAATATAAAAGCCGCTCTTGGAGACGAGGTTAAGGATATGGTTTTTTCTTTTGGTTCTGATAATACTAACAATAATGCTAAAATTAGCCAAAAAGAAACAGCTGATACAGTATTGGTAAAATAAAATATTTGGCTAATCAAAACTACCAAAAAACTAGCAGAAACAGCTGCTTTTAAGTACCAATCGGCACTGTTCTTATCTTTGAGTATTTTCCAAATAAAGCCAAGGGTAAAAATAAAAATAGCCAAATATACTAAAAATCCTAAGAAACCAGTGGTACTTAACACCTGCGCAAAATCACTACCTGCTTTATCAAAGCGAAATGCCCAGAAATTAGAATCATTAAAGCTTTCTGGTTTGTATTTAGAAAATCCAAAAATGAACGTTTCTGGTCCGGTGCCTAATACCGGATTGGCTTTAACATTTTGCATGGCTATTTTCCAGCTAGCATTAGCCGATAAATTAATCTCTACTGGGGTTTGTACTTGAGTTAGCGCGGGAATAGACAATGGCCAAGCAATAACAGCTAGTAATAATAACAACGATGGCAACATAGTCCATTTAAAGCCAACTTGCTCATTTTTAATAAAGATTAACACTAGCCAAACCACTAAACCAACTACTAGGGCTAGCCAGCCAAGTTGATAATCAATCAATAACATGGCCAAACCAGCTAAGATCACAAATATTAATGAACCTATTCGCGAAACCACGTTTTTTCCAGCTTTTGCCAGCCATAAACCAATCGGAATACCAGCTGCTAGCAGTAAAACGACCGAATTCAAGGAATTTCCTAACAAGTAAAAATTTGCTGGTTGCTCAATAATAAAGGAAAATGCTTTTATTCCAAAAAGCTGTAATATTAGCAAAAAAGTAGCAATACCCAAAGATGTAAGCCACCAGCCAGCCAATTTTTGAACCCCTTGAGCACCTTTAATATTATTGATTAATAAGAAAAACAGTAAAACATAAGCTACCACGCTTATTAAACCACCATTAAACCTACCGTAAAAACCAAATACAGAAGTGATTTGATCTACGGAAAAAACTGTTGCCAGAGCCACTACAATCAACCACGCCAACACTAACCAGTTAAATAGCGTTTTCTTAAATAAGGTACCTTTGTTAAATACTCCCTTAGCTACCCAAAAAACAAACAATAATATAGTTAAGACCAATAACAAGAACTGCTTGTTTAATTCAAAAACCTCAAAAGTCCACGGTAAAAAAAACAAAGGAATAATAAATACTATTGCTATTAAACCCCAATGAATCAGTTTATCAAAAATACCATTACTTTCTGAGATTACACTATCGTCTGCGCTTGGTTGGTTAAAACTTGAAAAAGCTTGGGTAAAATCCATAGGTTTATATAACTAATAATTAATTTTATAAAATTAAAGGCTACTACCATTATAGATAAACTGCAATCTTTTCGCAATAATAATCTAACTACACACTTTGCCCCCAAGAGGAATCGAACCTCTATTACGAGATCCGGAATCTCGTGTCCTATCCATTAAACGATGGAGGCCCAACTTAACAATTTCTATAATTTACCAGCCTTAATAAATTGATCAACAATAACCACATCATCTGGTTTGGTAAAATCTAACCAATAATCATTAAGTTTTTTTATTTTTACCTTTCCTTGTTTAGCTAAAATATTAACAGCATCTGTTAATTCATATTCGTTGCGTTTTGATAAAGTAACCTCGGATAGGATTGAAAAAATTTCTGGAGTAAAAGAATAAAGTCCAGTATTTATTAAATTACCAACTGGCGTTTGTGGTTTTTCTATAATCTGTTGTAAATAATTATCTCTGTCAGGAATTAAGACGCCATATTTTTCAGGATGATCATGTACTAATCCGGCAACATAATTAAATTCACCCCCCGTCTTCATCGTTCCCAAATCGCGACTGGAATATAAATTATCACCGCTTACTGCTACAAAAGATTCCTCAGCTAATAAATGCTCTACAGCTTGTATGGGGCATAAGGTGCCGTAATGTCCAGAAGGTACATATTTTGTCTGGTCAACAATTTCCATTGGCAGCCCTGACCAATTGCTTAATCTTTCCACCATAATCTTTTTTTGGTAGCCAACTACCACTACTAATTTTTTAAAACCGGCCTGATTTAAATTATCCAATAAATAAAATAAAAAGGGACGGCGAGCTACCTCTATCACATGCTTTGGTTGCTCGGCGCTTAATTCTTTCATTCTGGTGCCTTTGCCAGCGGCTAAAATTACGGCGGTAGTTATCATAAATTTAAATCGCTTAACTTTTGTTGCCACAGCTTAAAATAATACTCTCTTCTATCATGCTCATGAAATTTTAGCACTTCATTGGTAATTAATACAGTAGTATCTTGATTGGCTTTTAATTTTAATTGCTCTGGTAATAACCACCTATCTTGTATCATTCTAACTAACGGTTCAAACCAGGATAAAGTAAGTAATTTAGCAATGAATCTTGCCGTTTTAACTAACCGAGAAACTTCTGGTATTATAGCTTGCAAGTTAATGTTTAGGTTGGGAAAATTTTTCAACCAATCATTATTAGCTTGAACTAATTGTTTACCAACGCCATCATCAAACAACACTGTTATTTGAGTAAACCAAAAATGAAAATAGACATCTGGTTTGGCAATCATTAAGTCGGTCATATTTAAATGGCTATCACTTAAATAAAAACTAAAACACAATCCATCTTGTTGATGGGAAACAGTCGGACGCAAGCCAAAAATTTTAGCCAAACCAGTCAGCCAAAATCTGGTCAACCATAATTTATGTTGCCGTGCCACAATAAACAAATCTATATCATCAGTTACTTGTGGGTTGCGATAGCCAACTGAATTAACCAAAGCAATAAGCCTTACCGAAGGGAGTAGAATAAATAGCTTTACCCAACGAATTACTTTACGGAATTTAAATGCTGCCAAACGATACCGTTGTTGACGCACTGGTAAATATTCTGGCGACGACGCCATCTGCCAAAATCCTAAACTACACTTTACTATTTTCTTATCTTGTAGTTTATTTAAACATTGCTCAATTAACACTAAATCAACCCGCCCCTGTTGTTGCTCGGGATCATAAAGCAAACGCCAACACTGAACCGTGGTTAAGGGATATTGAAAAATATCAAAAAAAACAATTGTTCTTAAAATCGCTGGTTCTAAAAAATTATCAGTGCTCATATTTTATCTTAATAAATAACGGGAATATTTATAAAGCCAATACCAAGTTTTCTGATAAGGAAAGTCAAAAGTTCCCAAAAAATTTACTTGCCTACCGCCCCAACCCAGTTTAAATCGTGTGACACCTTTCCAAGTTGCCTGATGATGCTGCGGCGTACTAATTCCCCACCAGTCATATAATTCAAAACCTAATTTTTTAACTTCTTGAATAGTTTGCCAATGCAATAAATAAGTCGGCATTAATTCCCGATCCTTATTCGAAGACGCCCCATGCAAATAAGTAACAACCTTACCAGAAAAAATAAGCAGGCTAGAAGCTAACAATTCGCTCCCTTGATAAACTTCGGCAAATCGTATAGCCAATTCTGATGTTTCTAAATTTTCAGGCACAAACATATTTACTAATTGCTCATAGTGACGCTTGATGTGTGTTTTAAATTGATCACGACCAGCGGTTTCCTGTAGTAATCGCCAAAATCCTACCAACCCATCTTTGCTTTGCAAGCGCCAGGTTAAACCTTTTTTCTCGGCCAAATGTATATTATAACGGGTTTTTTGATGCATACCAGCTAAAATCTCATCCAGACTCTGTGTTAAATCTAATAATAAAGTCGCGGCTGGTTGTACTGATTTAGTTTTTATTAAACCATCTACCGCGCTGCTACTTTCCCCTAATAATATATTTGGCTCTAAACGCAAAAATAATCCCTTGTTTTGATATCTAAGTTTCAACATCTCCAAAACCGGCGCTAAATACTTTACTTCGGCTACTTGCGGGCCTTTGGGTAGATAAAAATAAGAAAAATTAACAGGCAAACGCCGGCAAACCACTACTGCGCTGGCTACTAATTTTCCCTGATCGTAAAACCCCAAACTCTCTGCGTGATGACCCTGGCTTTGCTCAAAATTCTGCCAAGCTGGTGTTTGTAAAAACAATCCGCTGGTTGGCGGTAAACTGGCAATAAAAGCAGCGAGATCGTCAGTTGATATTTTCTTTAATTCCATAACTTAAGCCCGACTTAAAGCTTTGAGTGCTGCTTTAACTTTTTCTTCTATACTGCCAGCTTTATCTTTAATACTTCTTACTGCCTGCCGAGCTTCACTTTGGGAATATCCTAAATTAACAATAGCTTCCAAAACCATCTGGTCATCTCCGGCCGGGCCTGCGGCAATACCTGATTCTAATTTATCTTTTAATTCCACTACCAATCTTTCGGCTGTTTTTTTACCAATACCGTGCACAGCGTGCAAGCTACTGGCATCTTGATTTACCACCGCTCGCCTAATTTCTTCTGGTCGCGCTGCTTCTAAAATATTTAAAGCCGAGCGTGGACCGATACCAGATACAGTTAATAATAATTTAAAAAAATGCAATTCATCTTTTTTTACAAAACCATAAAGCTCCATTAAATCCTCGCGAACATTTAAATGGGTATAAAGGGAAACTTCGGCGCCCTCGGCTAATTTAGACAAAAGATCAGTAGTACAAGAAACTTCATAACCAACGCCGCCAGTTGCCACGATTATCGAGCGTTCAGTTCTGCCTATCACCTTACCTGAAATTTGAGCTATCATATACTAATTATAATTGACTTTTCACTCATTGACAAAATACCACTTTTAAACTAAACTGGCTAACATAATTAACATTGTTCTCAAACAAATATATAAGGTGATGTATGTCTGACTGGACTATTATCTCGATAATTGCATTAGTTGTTTCGGCATTAATATTATTACTTGCTTGTAAATTTTCCAAAAAAGACAAGCTTAACATTTTCTTTTCTTATTCTATGATAGCGATAATAGTTATAAGTCTCTGGTCTTTAATATCCTCACTCTTAAGTTAAAGGCCTTTTGATGACTATTATTTATCCTTTAAAGCCACGATCGATGAACTATATCGAAACCGGGCTTTTTTTATTTAATGTTATACTAAATTAGTAATATGAAATTCATTTTAAAATCTCCTTTTAAACCAACTGGCGACCCCGAACAAGTCCCGCCTGTGGCGGGACTATACGGGGCGAGACGAGCTATAAAAAACTTATGAGCAAAACAAGGTTTATCTTAAAATCATCTTTTAAACCAACTGGGGATCAGCCGCAGGCTATAACTAAGTTAATTCAAGGATTAAACAAGGATTTTAAACACCAAACTCTCTTGGGTGTAACTGGTTCTGGTAAGACTTTTACTATGGCCAACGTGATAGCGCAAATGCAACGGCCGACTTTGATTATTTCTCATAATAAAACTTTAGCTGCTCAACTGGCTTCGGAATTTAGACAATTTTTCCCAGAAAACGCTGTGCACTATTTTGTTTCTTATTACGACTATTATCAGCCCGAAGCCTATATTCCGCAATCTGACACTTACATAGAAAAGGAAACTAAAATTAACGAGGAAATAGATCGTCTGCGCCACGCTTCTACTCAAAGCATTCTTTCGCGCCGCGATACTATTATTGTGGCGTCGGTTTCCTGTATTTATGGGTTAGGTAGCCCAACTGAATATGACAAAGTAAAAATTTCTTTAAAGCAGAATCAATTGTTTCCCCGTCAAAAATTACTGCGTCAGCTCACTGAACTGCAATATCAGCGTGCTAATTTTGATTTTAGGCGAGGCACTTTTCGCGTTAGCGGTGAAATAGTTGAAATTTATCCTACTTTTGCCCTGGACCAATTTTACCGCTTGAGATATGACGGCAACAAAATTGAAAAAATTACCGAGCACCAAGCTCTAACTTTGGATAAAATAACCGAACACCAAGAAATTAATCTTTACCCTGCCACTCACTATGTAGCTCCCAGTGATAGATTCCAACAAGCTTTAACACAAATTAAACAGGATTTGGTCAAGGAAGTGGCTAAATTTAAAAAAGTGGGAAAATTATTAGAAGCCGAGCGGCTACAACAGCGCACTAATTATGATTTGGAAATGATTAAAACTACTGGCTACTGTAATGGCATTGAAAATTACTCACGTTATTTTGACGGCCGCATTCCAGGCACACCGTCCTATACTTTAATTGATTATTTTCCTAAAGATTGGCTGTTGTTTATTGATGAATCTCATATGACTATTCCCCAGCTTAATGGTATGTATGCCGGCGACTACTCGCGTAAACGAACTTTAATTGATTTTGGTTTTCGCCTTAAAGCTTCTTTTGATAACCGACCGCTTAAATTCACTGAATTCAGTAAAAAACTGAATCAAACCATTTATGTTTCTGCCACACCAACTGATTATGAAAAAAATCTTTCCCAAACTATCGCTGAACAAATTATCAGACCCACTGGATTATTGGATCCTACTATTGAAATAAAACCAACTAAAAATCAAATCGACCATTTGGTAGAAGCGATTAAACAAACAACCAAGAAAAAACAACGAGTGTTAGTTACCACCCTCACCAAACGCACAGCTGAAGATCTGGCTGATTATTTAAATGATGAAGGAATCAAGGTGCGCTATCTACATTCAGAAATTGACACTTTTGAACGATTAGAAATTTTGCACGATTTACGCTCTGGTAAATATGATGTAATAGTAGGAATAAACCTGTTGCGCGAAGGATTAGACCTGCCAGAAGTAAGCCTAATTGCCATACTAGACGCTGATAAAGAGGGTTTTTTGCGCTCGGCCCAGGCTTTAATCCAAACCATGGGCCGGGCAGCCAGGCACGCCCAGGGCCATATTATTATGTATGCTGATAAAATCACGCGCTCAATGAAACAAGCAATTAGCGAAACCAGCAGACGACGGGTTAAACAGCAAAAATATAACCAAGAACATGGCATTACGCCCCAATCTATCACTAAAAAACTCAAAGATGATAAATTGGCCGGTGGCAGGCAACTAGCCGAAGTGGTGCCGATTTTTAAAGAACTGAAACTAGATAAGCTACCTAAAGAAGAAATTGCTTATTTAATTAAAGATTTAACTAATCAAATGGAATTGGCAGCACAAAACCTGGAATACGAAAAAGCCGCCGCCCTGCGCGACCAAATTAGTGAGATTAAAAAATTAATCAATAAAAAAAGAGTCACCAGAAGATTATAGTGACTCCGTTTGGTAATTGGTAAATTGTTGTTCTGAACTAAATTAAGGCATCTTTTAGCCGCTTTAAACCAGCGCTAATTTGACGAGTTAAAGCTTCATGCGGTTGATCAATCCAGGGCACTCGCCCAGTTGATTCTTCTTCTGGAATAACATCACCGACATATTCGGCATAAAAGTTAGAGCATTTTTTATGCCATAATACCATGGTCCTTATCTCAAACTCATAACCGTACCAATCTCGTAGCAATTGTTCTGCTTTATGTAAGGTATCGCCGCTATCATCTAAGTCATCAATAACCAGCACGCGATGCCAAGGCCAGGGTTTTTTTTCCTTTTTCCTCTTAGAGCGGCGATCAATAAAGGCAATACCCTCAGCAAAAAATGTTCTATTGGAGCGCTTTTCGGCAAGCACTTTCCCGGTCCGGCGGTAACTCTGCGCCATCCAAACGCCATAGCGAATTCCGAGAATGCGGGCAATAATAGCCCCAAACAGACCACCGGTGGCCACACAGATTATGATATCTGGCCGATAATGTGAAATCATCAATAAGTGAATTAATTTGAGTATCAGTTTGAGATATTGATTAAAGGTAACATGAATAATGGGCTGCCGCTTTTTGTTAATCTCCAGTTGGTATCCACGCCAACGTCGAAATTTGATTGCGGGCTTTTGAATGTGCCCTTTTGTTTTCTTTTTCATAACTGTATCCTTAATTATGTTGTCAAAGAATGATTTTAATTAAACTTACCTTACGCCATTAATATTTATGCGTCAAGTGTATAACAAAGTTCTAGTTTTCGGGGTTTTTGATCTATTGCACCCAGGTCATAACTATTTTTTAAAACAAGCTAAAAAATATGGCCAAAGATTGATAGTAGTGGTAGCTAGAGATAAAACCACCAAACACTGTAAACGCCATTACCCAATTCAAAACCAGCAAATACGCCTTAAGCAAATTAAATCATTGCCCTTTGTTTGGCAGGCACTATTAGGTAATAAAGAAATAAATCATAATTATCAAATGGTTAAAAAAATTAAACCTGATGTTATTTGCTTAGGTTATGATCAAGATGGAGAGATTAATAAAATTAAACAAGATATGAAACGTCGTCGTCTGACCCTTCATCTAATCCGCCTTAAAGCTTATTATCCTAAAAAATACAAAAGCCATATATTAAGACGAAAATAAGCGAGCTTGCTAAAAAAATATATAGATGCTAAGATGCTTTTACTAATAATTAATCTAGGATTTAGAAATTAGAATTTAGGATTTAATATATTTATGCCAATTAAGAAAGCTTCGTGGAAACATTATCGCCAAACTCCTAAAAGAACCGCTCACAATACCAAAATTCGGGTGGCCATGGAAATAGCTGTTAAAACAGCTCGTAAAGCTATAACCAGCAAGGCTGGCGATGTTAAAGATAAAGTTACAGCAGCTATAAAAGCACTAGATCGCGCTGCCCAAAAAGGTATTATTAAGAAAAACAACGCGGCTAGAAAAAAGTCTAGATTAATGAAAGCACTTCATAAGAGTAAGAAATAAATTTACTAAATGCCAAAAACGCCCCTTCAGGGGCGTTTTTGTTTTAATTAAACGCCGTAGTGAGGCCTTCAGAATTTGCGTGATTAGTGGTCGCTGTGGATAGCAAATTCGTTTGGCCGAATAGGCGTTTCTAGTAGCGTGCCAGGGGTGGAGGCGGCGGAGGTAGGGGACGGGCTTCGCAACTTTGAGACCCCTACTTCCGCCAAAAAAATCTAAAAAAGTGGTGAAAGAATACTCTAAGTCACCTACTTTCAAATAAAAAACTTCTCCAAGAGAAATGAAAAAAAATTAAATCGCGCTGTTGGTAGTGGCCAAACGGCTTAGGAATAAATCAAATAACATCTGTGGATCTAACTGTGTGCTTTTTAACTTCACATCTAAATCTGAAAGTTCCTGATATAACAACTTTAACTTTTTAATATGATAATGAGGAATTTGGGTTAAAGCTTTAGTAACCACATAAGGGTGTAGTTTTAATTTGCTGGCGATTTCTTTAGCTGAAGCACGCTGATGCTGGTCTAAATATTCCCTGACCTGCCACAATACTCGCAAATGCCACGCTAACATACCAACCAACCCTTGTGGACTAGTACCAGCTGCAAACTGCTCTTCTAATTTTCTAATTGCCTGCTTAAAATCCCGCTTGCCCACAGCATCAATTACTGCAAAAACATCTTCTTCTACTTTTTGGACAACTAATAAATCCAAATCAGCTGCTTTAATTTCCCGCGTGCTAGCATAAGCAACTAATTTGCCAATTTCTTGTTCCAACAATAAAAAATTATTTCCTACCAGCGCTCCCAATAGCGAAGCGTTGGCACTGGAAATTTTTCCACCTGCTTTTTTAACTCGCGCCACTATCCAATCGTCCAGCTCTCGAGGGTTAAAATTAAAAAATTCTTTACTGTTTACCTTTCCCTCTGCCGTCAGCTTTTTTAATTTTTTTACTAACTTATTTTGATTATTAATCTTATTAGTCTCAACTATAATTACAAAAATACCTGGGGCAAGTTGCTCAATCTGCTCGGCAATATAATCTGCTGCTTCATCTGCTTTTTGGGCAAAATCAGTCAAAATTACTAGCTTAGTTTCGATAAATAAACCAACGCTTTTTAACGCCTGGCTTAATTTTGAAATTGCTTCAGCGCCACCATACTCAATCCGCTCCACCAAAGCGCCAGGATGACGCTTGTAAAATTCCTGTTGCCAGCGCGCTAATTCAACTTGTAACAACGACTGATTTTCCCCATACCAAAACTGCACCGCGACTTTGGTTTTACTTTTCTGAACTAATATTTTCGTTGGCATATTATTTAACTTTAAACTGTTTTATTATCCGTGTCACTTGCCAATTCTTATTTACTTGACAAATCGCTATAGTATCCGCTTTAAATGATAATCTAATATTCTGTAAAAATTTACTTACCAAACCAACGCACTTTGAATCAAATTTACCAATAGTCAAATGCGGTTTATAAACATAAGGACTATTACTGACGCCATATTTTTTACGATTCTCTTTTTCTTTCCTGGTTAGATTACGGTGACTCCATGGCGGCATCATTCCCGTACGTAAGTTAGCACAATTTTTAAATATAGCAGTTCTAAATTTTTTTAATAAACCATAACCCATTAAAGGAAAAACGCTCCAACTTTCCTCACTTTCATGACAACCATTAACTCTTAATTGACACGTAGAATATGAAACAGCTAATTTTTTTACTATTTTATACAACGTGGATATCCGCGTAGCGCTAGTATTTATATGAAAAAGAGAACAATGAGAAAACATTTTTTTATTATCAACCAAACACGATGCTTTACAAATACGATTTGCTTCTAAAGCTAACCTTCCCAATTTCTTCCGTAACTTCGCCGGCGGTAAAATTACAATATCTAATAACATAATTAAGTAATCTTATCTTAACACCGTCTACTACTTAGATAAAGTTTTCCAAACTAACTCAAACTGAGCGCGTTCAATTTTGGCTAATTCTTCACTTTCAATTAATACAGCAATTAAATCTTTATAAAAAGTAAATAAAGCAACTTTGTTACCAAAAATCATTTTCATACCATGAAAATCATAAGCTGCCGAAATTAAACGAACTTGGCGTAACTCTTTAGACCCTAATTGTTTTCGTTCCCTAGCTTTAGCTGAATCGCGGGTAATAACACGTGCTGGAATTTTAAGTGCCACCCGACGTTTAACAAATTCAGGAAAATAATCGTCTAACACAATAAAAAGATCTTCAGCTGAACTAAAGGTCAAAAATTCACTTTTGCTTTCCAAAACCTCCTCTAAAATTACTTTCATTCCTTCTTTACCATAAAATAACCGTACCATTGGACGATCTTGCGGACTTTGGTAAAGCGCTTGAAGTTGCGGCAGGGCTGATTCTAATAATCTAGCTCTATCTTGAGCCAGTTTAAACAACTTTTCAGGGTTTTCTGCTGTATAATGCTTAACGCCCTTTTGCGCAAAAGTAGAAACCAATCCTTTTTTAGCTAACTCATCTAAAATATCATATACACTAGCCCGCGGCAGTTCGCTTTTACGGGCTATTTTTTGAACGGCTGATGAGCCCAGCTCTAAAAGACCAAGATAAACTTGGGCTTCTTTTGGGCTTAAACCAAAGGTTTTTAGGATATTTTGTAAGTCTTGAATCATATTTGCCGGTAATTTCGACAACTAATTATATCTCAAATTTAGCTTATTTAAGGCATATTGTCAATACTACTTATCAACCTGCCGCCAATCTTGACAAGTTTACCTTTTACCGATATACTGATCTGTTAAAAACAAAATAACTAAATAACGAACATTAACAATTTAAGGAGAAATGAAATGAAAACAATGAATATTCAAGTACCAAAAATTCCTATTGGTAGTTTAGTCTACCTAGACTGCTCAATAATAATCCCCGCACAAAAGTCTAAAAAGATTCAGCGCTTGGATTCGGAACGGGTGATAAGGTTTTGTAAATACGGAGTTAAAACTCGCCCAACTTCTTATGACACAGGATTGGTTGGCAGCGCCGGTACAATGGAAGACCAAGTTGAAGATGAAATAATACCTACCAAACTAGATTTCAACTACCATCCGGTAGCGGAAGGTGAGGAAATCTCATGCGACGAGTTAATAGAACGGGCCCAACAAGTGGGCGCAATTGGTAGTTTGCTATTCGGTAAGCTGGCTATTGATTTACAAGATACAGAACTAAATATATTACCAATACCAGTTGAAATTGAATCAGATCACCAAATTGCCTTGCCTAACACAATACTTGGACATGAAGTTGCTGGCGTTATTGGCAAAATTTCAGATCACTTTGTGGAAGTGAAAATGCCTTATCTAAACTGGAATCAGTTTGCGAAGAAGTGGGAACTAAAATTTGCTTCGCCCGATTCTCACGTTTGGAAAAGCAGAGTTTGCTTGATACTTATGAAATAAGTTGTGAGGAAAGAACAAAACCTAATCGAAAGTGCAATGTAAAATCAAACCAGACGGGTGGAATAAAAAATGTTTCACCCGTCTATTAATCTGAAGTACTAAACAAAAGGAGAAATAGAATGAAAAATGAGAATAAGCCTGTTGTACTTTTAATAGTCTGTGCTTTGTGTATAGTAGCCATATTTATTATCTGGTTTATTACAATCGGCATGCCTTATGCATTGAACTAGCTATTCCAAAAAACAGATGTCTTGATATTATATGGCTAGGTGGGTAATGATATCCATTAACAACAACTAAAAAAATAAAACATTAATCAAAACCGGGATTGAAAATTCAGTCTCGGTTTTTTATTTTCTATGGCTAAATTACTTTGCATTAATTTGTATCAATGTGTTAACCCAGAACTAGAGCTTCGCACAGTACTGGGCATGGTACATTAATACAAACACATAATAATCTCTGGATTAAAATTGATACTATAGATTGCAGATTGCTTTGCCCTGCGAACACGAAACTCGCAATAACAAATATCAATCAAAAACTAATAACTAAGGTAAATTACGGCTTCTTTTGGGCTTAAACCAAAGGTTTTTAGGGTATTTTGTAAATCTTGAGTCATATATGCCGGTAATTTCGACAACTAATCATATCTCAAATCTAGCTTATTTAAAGCATATTGTCAATACTACTTATCAACCTGCCGGAAGTATTGACAAATTTGCCTATACGACGTATAGTGACTTGTTTAAAACAAAATAACTAAATAATGAACATTAACAATTAAAGGAGAAATAAAATGAAAAGCAAAAGTATAAGTGATCATTTGCTGTTTAAGGTCAGCAAACCCAGTTTTGATGGCACGTTTAGAATTTTAAGCTGGTCTGACGCTATTGACGTCTCTAGAAAAGCATCAACGTCGCACGAATATTGTCTTCAGAGTTTTGGAAAGGAATTTCGTTTTGTCGTTTATGACAGAGAACCAATAGGACCCTTGTCACTACCATCATTAGATGGACACGAAACAATTCCTAACGCGCTCCAATTCGACAAATCGGTTAGCTTAAAACAAATAACAAATTCTTCGTGGGATGATCTAGTGGCTATAGCTTTAAAAGCCATGAATCAAAGACGTAAAGATTATAATAAGTCTCTAAACAATCTCTTTAGTGTAAAAAAGATTAACCTTGGTCGTCTTATAGATGGTTGCACTAAAGCTGTATTACAACCCGAAGATGATCAAAGAAAAATTCATAAATTCTATGCAAGAAAATTCTATGCAAGAGGTTGTTATATAAAACATGATGCAACTGAAAGTTGTCATCTGAATCATAATATAAAAACCAGTATTTCAGTTACTTCATTACCGAAAGGAAAAAAGGGAAGAAAGTCGTCCTTTTATTGGAGTAGAGATTGGTGGCGAACTTTACGTAGATTATAAAATTTCAACCTTTCCTACAGAAATCGGGGGTAAAGTATTTTTAAGAAATCGGTATACTACTGATGAAAAAATAACCGTTGACTTAGAAATGCTAATTGAACCCGTTGATTTAGAACCAATTTCTATGCTTACGGTGGGTAATCTTTGGCAAGAATCAGTGCTTGAACCAGAGCCGCTTTTTAAAGAGCCGATAATCAAATAGTGAGATAAAAAGCGTATCAACAAAAATTAACCAGACGGGTGGAATAAAAAATATTTCACCCGTCTATTAATCTGAAATATCAAACAATAAAAGGAGAAATAAAATGAAACAAAAATCTTTAATCCTCAAGAGTGGTTACCTTATACTGCTTACTCTCGTCCATCTCTATTTACTGGGATTGGCACTGAACTTATCATGGAACTGGTTTATTGTTCCGGTATTAGGAATCAAAATGCTTGGAACGTTTCAAGCAATTGGTGTAATAATACTGTTAAAAATATTAAAGTATCAACCTAGCGCCTGGATCTTTAAAAAAGAAGCTGATTTTTGGTCATCACTAGATAACCATCTAAAGCAACGTCGCATAGAGTTAAGCTGGCGTGCGGCCTACACTCTTAGCTTCTTAAGCATAAGTTATTGTGTTCACCAATTAATAATTTAAGAAAGGAGATTAATAAAATGAAAAATAAGAATAAGCCCGTTGTACTTTTAATAGTTTGTGCTTTGGGGATAGCAGCCATATTTATTATCTGGTTTATTACAATCGGCCTGCCTTATGCATCGAAGTAGCCATCCAAAAAAACAGATGCCCGATATTATATGGCTAGGTGGGTAATAATATCCATTAACAACAACTAAAAAAATAAAACATCAATCAAAACCGAGATTGAAAATTCAGTCTCGGTTTTTTATCCACCTTCGCCCCGATATTTATCGTGGCTTCGGCGGATTCCGCCAAAAAATGAAGGATACCCACGGGTGTAAGTCTGTAGTGGCTTCATTTTCTATGACTAAATTACTTTGTATTAATGTGTTAACCCAGAACTAGACTTTAGTCAGTACTGGGCACGGTACATTAATACAAACACATAATAATCTCTAGATTAACATAGCTGATTGCTTCGCCCAGTCAAACAGGACTCGCCCGCCTACCGCAGGCAGACAATGACAACTAAACGTCACTGCGAATGAGCGTAACGAATGAAGCAGTCTAGAAGATCGCCACGTCGCTGCGCTCCTCGCGATGACAGGAGAAAAACACTCGCAATAACAAAAACTAAGAACCAGGAATAAGGTACTAGGAACTAGGAACTAGAAACTAAATACTAACTTTCTCAATCCCAGTACCAATCCCGATTTATCGGGAGATGGTACGGGATGTTCGCCCCTACGAGCATACGATGAATACCAGGGGCTATCTAAGAGGCTCCATCTCCCCCCAATTTTTCCCTTGTTTTAATTCCACCATAATCGGCACAATTAATTTAATAGCGCTTTCCATTTCTTGCTTGACCATAATAGCCACTTTTTTAACATCCCCCGCTGGCACTTCAAAAACCAATTCATCATGAACCTGAAGTATCATTTTAGAATCCTGTGACGTTACTGGCAACTTGGTAGCAACTTTAATCATAGCTAACTTCATTAAATCTGCTGCTGTGCCTTGAGTTGGTAAATTTACAGCCATACGCTCGGCTGCGGCCCGCACTTGCCCGACACCCGAGTTTACTTCGGGTAACCGGCGTTTGCGACCAAATAAAGTTGCTACATAACCATATTTTCTAGCTTGCTCTTTAGTATCCTCAATCCAACCAGCCACTTGAGGGAAAGCATTAAAATAACGATCAATAAAATTTCTGGCCTCCTCACGAGAAATTCCAGTGCGCTCTGCCAAACCCCAAGGCCCCATACCATAAAGCACTCCAAAATTAACCTCTTTAGCACTACGACGCTGATCTCTGGTAATTTTTTCTGGCTCCACACCTAAAATATATGCCGCAGTGGAAGTGTGAATATCATCACCGCGTTTGAATATATTAATCATATTTTTATCCTGCGCCAAATGCGCTACTATTCTAAGTTCAATTTGGGAATAATCAACAGACAGCAAAACATTTCCTGGTTCTGCAATGAATGCTCGACGCAAAATCGTACCCCAATCGCCCTTGATAGGAATATTTTGCAAATTAGGATTAGAAGATGATAAACGCCCTGTGGCGGTAACGGTTTGATTAAAACTAGTGTGCACTCTCCCGGTTTTCGGATTAATTAATTCGGGCAAGGCCTCCACATAAGTAGACTGCAATTTAGATAATTCGCGAAAATCTAATAAATGATTAATCACTGGGTGTAAACTTTTCATTTTTTCCAATTCAGAAGCTGCGGTAGAAAAACCAGTTTTTATTTTTCTAATTCCGTCGGGTGAAATTTTTAACGTTTCAAATAAAACTTCTTTTAGTTGCAAGGGCGAGGCAATATTGAATTTTTTACCAGCTAATTTATGTATTTTTTCTTCCAGCCTGATTATTTCCCCAGCCAATTTTTTTTGCATAATGCCCAAATACTTATTATCAATTTTAAATCCAGCGCGTTCTATTTGCGCTAAAATCGGCACCAACGGCATTTCTATTTCATAAAAAAGTTTATCCAAATTATTTTGCTTAAGTTCCGACTCTAGTTTATTCTTAAGCCGCAAAGTAAAATCAGCATCTTCAGCTGAATACCATGATACTTTATCAATTGGCACTTCGGTCATGTTTTTTTGATCTTTACCCTTAGGACCAAGTAAATCCTCTATTGGCTGCATACGATAACCAAACTCTTGAAATACTAGTGAATCTAAATCTAAATTTCTTTCCCCACCCGCGCGCAATAAATAGGCAGCTATCATGGTATCAAAAGTTATGGCTTCAAGTTTGATTCCGTCATTCCATAATGCTTCAATATCAAACTTAATGTTATGACCACCTTTAGCTAAATCGTTACTGGTCAGTAAATCGCAAAACTTTTTAGCAGCAGTGGATTTGCCTGCCAACAACTTAACTGGAACAAAATATGCTTCGCCGGGTTTAGCCGCAACACTCACACCTAGTAAATCTGATTGCCATGGATCTAGGCCAGAAGTTTCCGTATCAATTACTATAAATTTTTCCACAGCTAATTTTTTTACCAACGACATTAATTTAACCTCGCTATCAACAAGCTGATAATCCTGCTGCCCACTTTTAGTTTGTTTAAGTTTAGCTACTGGCAAATCTAAATTACCCTGCAATTGTGGAATTTTAGGTAATAACGATTTAAATTCAAATTTTTGAAATAAATCAATTAATTTATCCTCATCAAATTTACCTAAAATGCAATCTACCAATTTAAATGGTAGATTAATATTCCTAACAATAGTAACTAATTTTTGAGAAAGATATGCTTCTGATTTAGATTTTAAAAGCAACTCGCGAATTTTCGGTCTAACTTTCTCAATTTTCTTGCCATTTTTTTCTAATTCTTTATATAAATTATCTAAGTTGTTAAAGATTTTAATTAATTCCGCAGCAGTTTTTTCACCAATTCCCTTAACACCAGGGATATTATCTGACGGGTCGCCCCGAAGCGCTTTATAATCTATCATTTGCTCGGGTTTCAATTCATATCTCCGTTGCACTGCTTGGCTGTCATAAGTTATAGTGTCTGCTAAACCGTGTTTTAAAGTGTAAACTTTGGTGCGCTCATCAACTAATTGAAGAGTATCCAAGTCTCCGGTTACAATAATATTTTCTAGTTCTGGATAATCATCTGATATTTTTTTAGTTAGCGTACCAATCACATCATCAGCTTCAAAACCCGGCGCTTCATAAATTGGTAAATGAAAAGCAGCTATGATTTGCTTGATTAATGGAATTTGGTCATAAAACTCTTGCGGCTGTTTTTGCCGCTGCGCTTTATAGGCTTTAAATTCTTGATGTCGAAAAGTTGTTTCAGCGCGATCAAAAGTCACTGCCACATATCTGGGTTTTAATTCTTTAATTACACGCAAAAAAATAGTAGTAAATCCGTAAACAGCGTTTACTATTAACCCGTCTTTAGTAGCGAGCAGTGGCAAGGCATGCCAAGCTCTGTGTACTAAGGCATTGCCGTCAAAAATAACAAATTTCTCTAACTTGGGCATACATTTAAGTGTATCATAAATCGAAACATATTTATGTGCGTGCCTGCCCGAATCGACTTTATTGAAAAATATTTCAGTCTTCTATCGTACCTCCGCCCGTAAGCAAAAAAACTATGGTTTTATCTTGGCCATTTAACTCCTTAGCTTTTTCTATGGCGCCTTTTATCGCGTAACATGATTCAGGCGACGGTCTAATTCCTTCTACTTTTTCGAAATACAATTGAAGTCGGTCTACTTCCTCATTTGAGTATGCCACTGCCTTCACTATATTTTTATTAACAAGAAGGGATAAGAGTGGGTTCTTCCCGTGGTAATTTAAGCCGCTGGCACCAAGTTTCTTCGGCACAAAATTGACACCTAGTGTATACATCTTGGCACATGGCATGCGTCCAATTAAGTCAGGGTTTTCATATTTGTATTCACCCTTTGTAAAGCTAGGAACGCTTGTGGACTCAATCGCGATAAAGTCGGTGCTATTTCTATCAGCTTTTATAAATGGGAAGACAAAACCAGAAAAACTACTCCCACCCCCCACAACACCAACCATAGCATTAGGGGTAATATTTTGCTGTGCCAGTTGTTGTTTTAGCTCCATACCTATTACCGTATTATGTAATGCTGAGTAGGCAGTCAAACAACCAACTGACAATTTATTTTTCTGGTCACGACGAACGTGTTCCAACGCGATGCTAATACTGGCCGCAATTGTTTCTTGTTTAGTTGTAATTGGTACGACTTTTGCCCCATACTTTTTCATTAGGCCCACCTTCTTTTTTTTCAGGTCATAGTTTTTCTTTTCCATGTAAATTATGGCCTGAAGCCCAAATTCCTTGCAGGCAACAGCCATGCCCATGCCCCAATTTCCAGGTCCCGTGTCAGCAATAAATTCCCGCACTCCCTCCTCAGCGGCATAATATGCTTGAACATATGATGAATTGAGCTTATAGCTTCCAATTTCATTTTGATCCTCCCTCTTGAAGTATATTTTTACTCGTTCCAATCCAAGATCATTCTCTAATCCCGCTGCTCTTACTAACGGAGTGGGACGATATTTTTCATATAGCTTTAAAATTTTATTCGGTATAGCTATAAGATTCTCGGTTTTGTATGTTCCAAAATTAAGTTCTTGTTTTGCGAGTTCCCGCGGAATTATCTCGGCAAGTTTTTCCCATTGCATTACATCCCTATTATCGGGATCAAGAAAAGGCGGAATTTCAAAACCGAGTTCCCTTTCGATAAATGGCACGATGTTATACCAAAATTTAGGAACCCCACTATTGGTGTAATAATCTAGTCCCATATATTTTTATGCCCGGTGCACTAAAGCATTGCCGTCAAAAATAACAAATTTTTCTTTGGGTGGCATTTTATTTATTCCTATCCATACTTTAATTTTAATATTATTAACGATAACAACATTACCAATGTAATTGCACTCATAGCAATTAATGGATAACTATTAATTCCATACCCATACACAATCCATAATATTTGCCCTATTAAATTAATCACGTTCCATAACATTGCTAAATCTCTAGTTGATTTTGTTTTCCAAGATTTTATAACTTGTGGAAGTAAAGAAATTGCTACAAATAATCCAGCTATAAAACCTATATATTCAATAAAATTCATACAGAAAATTATATTAAAAAATAAATAATTACTTTAAATTTTATCAAGCTCGATTTTAAACTTCATCACTGGATACATTCTTAAGTGTAACATAAAACCACCCCCACGAGGGATGGTATAAAATTATGGAGGCCAGGAGGGGAATCAAACCCCTGAATAGAGGTTTTGTCATGCCTACGGCAGATCTCCCGAAGGGAGACCAAACCTTTCTTGTATTATCTTGGAGGCCACGGGCGGAATCGAACCGCCGTATAGGAGTTTTGCAGACTCCCGCCTTACCACTTGGCTACGTGGCCATACTTCTGTTTAAGAATTTCTTTTTGTTGACCTGTTTTATAAAACTTCTCTCCCCTAATCGCGTCTTTTCTGCTTTCATATTCCTGTATTTTCAGTAATTTCCATGGTCTATATCCTTTAGTGGATTTTACTTTACCTTGATTGTGCTGACGAAAACGAACTTGGACATCAGCTGAGCTACCTACATAAATATCACCATTTAATAAACTAACTAAAATGTAAACGTAATACTTAATAAATGATGGTTTTGTCGTCCCTACGGGAGATCTCCCGAAGGGGAGACGGACTCCCACCTCACCACTTGCCTGTCTACCGTAGGTAGAGCTACCTGGCCCAATACTTATGACACACTAGACTCTAACAAAAAAAATGAGAAATAGCAATCCGCTTTCCTCATTTTCTCATTAGTTAATAATTATAAAACCTCAACTGTTAAGTACTGCAAACCCCAATCCTCTGCTTGCTCCCTGGTTAACATCCAAATGTCAACTCTTCGGGAAAAACGATCATTCATTCTATCTTCTACTACAAACACCTGATCGCCAAAATATTCAGGAATTCTAATCTGAGCGCCCAAGGGTAACCAATTGGCTGCTACGATTCCTTCGTGCACTACTGCACCCGAGGCAGTAATAAACGGCGTATCATCAGTCTGGTCAATAGTGGAAGAATAAGCAGTAACAATAATCTTGACACTATAACGTGCTGACCGCAAATCATTCTCTGGAAAATTCTGCGCAGTTATTTGAGATAAAGAAACATCTTCAATTAAAGCTGTGTTTACTATTGATCCATCAAACGATGCTGCCGCAACTGAATGTTGAGGAAATGTCCATTCCAAAGCCAAAGTAAAAATTGCTACAAAAATCAGGACTTTTCTTATAGTCTGTTCCAATTTCTTATCTTTAGCGTATTTTCTTAGATATTTCATATATTTTGGTACTAAAAAAACTCCCTACACTGGGGGTTTTATTACCCTTATATGATACCATACTTGACTTAATAAGTCAAGGAATCGGGGTATAAAAAATTTATTTTATAACCAACTAAAATTAATTATTTTTTACTATTTTTTTATATTGATTACTTAAAAATCACGAATGATGGTCAGTACTCTGTTGAGTGGGATGAATTTTGTGCCAACCATCTGTTAATTTAATTATTTTTTCTGCTACTTGATATGAATTTGGTACATTTCGGAATACCGCATTCTGTTCCATGCCGGCAGTTTGAATAACAATATTGCCATAATGAAATATTGTAGGAAAAATTCCCTTAACCTCGGTGGTGGCATCCTCCACTCTTGATAATCTAAGTTCGCTGCGGAAACGATTGAACAAACCTTTTTGTTCAATGGAAATTATCCGCTCATTAGTAACCAACCAAACATCCAAATAATAATCAACCCAAGCAGTCCAAAAAAATACCCAAACTCCTAAATAATAAATACTGGCAGCTAATTTTACTAATATTTCAGTTAATCCACCGTCAAATAAAATCTCCCAACGATCAGGTAAATAGCGTATAAAAACTAGTGCCAATATCACTGGCATAATTAACAACAACAAATATTTAATCAATTCCAAAAAAAATGTAAACCAGTGACGGCGTAAATAAAATATTACTTGTTCTCCTGGTAATGGTGATGATAAAACTTTTCCCAGCCACATAAAAAATTAAAACGGATTAAAAGAATTATAAGCTTGCCCAATAGTTAATTCTTCATGCCAATTCACACCGGATAAAACAGAAAAAGAAATAAATAAAATAAAAGCTGTTCCGGCGATTAATAAAAAAGTCATGAATACTGCCGTAGGGGAGAAAAAACCATATCTTAAAAGATGATGCAAACTAGCCACGGTAAAAAATAAAATAATGGCAATGGCTATAATATAAACAATCAAAAAAGCCGAATAGGGAATGGCAAAATTAAAATCAAACTCCATAAATAATTAAACTAATGTAGACTGGGACTTGGTTGGCTCGGTTATGCCTAAATGCTGATAAGCCGCTTGGGTAGCAACCCGCCCGCGAGAAGTGCGGGTTAAAAATCCTTGTTGCATTAAAAAGGGTTCATAAATTTCTTCAATCGTTCCCATTTCTTCTTGCAAACTAGCAGCAATGCTATTTAAACCCACAGGACCACCCTTAAACTTTTCAATAATAACTCTTAATATTTGTCTGTCTAAGTCATCAAGTCCCAAAGGATCAACCATTAATTGATCAAGGGCTGATTCGGCAATATCCTTACTAATTTTACCATCATGCATTACTTGAGCATAATCTCTAACGCGTTTTAATAACCGATTAGCCACCCGTGGTGTGGCGCGAGCTCGCCGGGCAATGGCGGTTTGGGCTGCGGCATCAATTGGCACTTTTAACAACTTAGCCGCTCGTTTAACTATTTGCTCCATTTCCTCTAAATTATAAAAATCCAAACGCCAGGTTGCGCCAAATCGATTACGCAGCGGACCAGATATTAAATAATAACGGGTAGTAGCACCAATTAAAGTAAACCGGGGTAAATCTAATCTTAAAGTCCTGGCTGACGGACCTTTGCCAATTATTAAATCCAAAGCAAAATCTTCCATTGCCGGATATAACACTTCTTCTATTACTTTATTTAAACGATGAATTTCATCAATGAATAAAATATCACCAGCCTGCAGGTTAGTTAAAATAGCTGCCAAATCACCAGCTCTTTCAATTGCCGGCCCAGAAGTAATTTTTATATTTGCCCCCATTTCATGGGCAATTACATAGGCCAAGGTTGTTTTACCAAGTCCAGGCGGCCCGTAAAGCAACACATGCTCAATTGGTTCTTTACGTTTTTTGGCAGCAGCTAAAAAAATGTGTAAATTAGCTTTTACTTGCTCTTGCCCCACATATTCAGCCAGGGTTTTAGGCCTTAAAGTTGTATCTAAAAATTTATCCTCCGGCTGTTCTTTTTGAGCGACAATTCTTTCGTTATCTTGAATCATAAAACTACTTTCAGGATACCTTCTCTTGCTGCTCTTGACAAGAATTAATAGGTTTGCTATGATGATATGTTTCCTATGGGAAATTGAATATTCAAGCTTTAAATTATAATATAAAAAGCCCTATTTAAGGGCTCTCTAGGTACCTCTAGAGGAGGTGGCACGACAAGCATGGGAATCTTACAGTAGGCCTGTCCCGGCTTTTAGCTAGGACGCGACCTATAAAGATTTTCTTGCCACCCCCTTTAGGGGTGTCTTTTATTTCAGTATAATTAATTAAAAAATATTTACAATACCTAAGGGTTATCTAAACACCACTATTCATATCTTTAGTTACGGTTAATTACCGGATTGCCCAGTAGTATCAATTGAAGAGGGCGATGTTTCACTGGTTTGGTTTTGTTCTAATGTTCCTTTAGGTACACCAATTAAACACACCTCTTGCCATGGTACATAATGGCTTTTAAACACCACCTCCTGTTCCTCGCCACCAGGATAAGTCACAGTATAGGTAAATTCCGTATCAGCGCCATTGTGAGCGCGTTCAGTACACTTTTTTTCGCCTACTGGCAGATCTTCAGTTTCCACTAATTTGGTTGGTGGCGGAGAAGCAATATTAAATATTCGCGGAGTGGTTTGCTCTACTTGCCGGCCGTCGCTGGTACCCCAAAATTCAAAAATTAAATTATCTCCTTCTATTTTGGTTTGAATCAAAATGACATTACCAGTATCATTGGCAAATCTAAAATCTGGCTTAGGATCATAAATTGTGGCGTCGGTTCCTGCTGGTTCATAATAAGACACACGATAAGAATGATTACGCCGCTCCAAAATAGGCAAACCAGAAGCCAGAGTAACGCGGAAAGTAGTAGTGCCAATTTGACACAACCCGCCGCCATACTCGGGTATAGTTTTATTGCCCTTAATTACTAACTCTGGTAAATAACCGGTATCCGCATTTATTTCACCTAAAGTTTTAATTAAAGAAAATTCTTCGTCTGGCTTTATCAACACACCATTTAAAGTATCCGCCCCTACTTTAATATTATGCCGCCGATTTTTAGGACTGCCTTTAAAATTTGAAGTACCCACACCTAACAACTCTTTTATTCCTAAATCATTAACTTCGCCAGTGGAAACCGATGGCTCGGTAGTTTCAATAACTACCACCACCGTAGTTTCTGGTTGTAAAATAAGTGCTTGTTCAATAGCTTTAAGGGTGGCTAACTCATTCATTTTTTTCCCTGCTCGGCTGGGTTGAAACTGTACTACGCGGCTGTTTTGCAGTTCAAATTTGGCATCTTGTGCTGAAACATTAATTTTACCAGCCAGTTCATTAAAAAATTCTGCTGTCCGCTCTGGGCTAAAACCAACTTTATAATTGCCATCTTGTTCTAAAATGTTTATCCAACTATGCCAAACTACTGGTTCTAACTGCCACTTTAAATCGTCACTAACTAAAGTTAAGGTAATATCTTTTAACCAAGCTCTAGCTTCGGGCAACAAACGTAAAACTTGCTTTTCAGTTAACTGCGGAGCTGTTAAAACTAAATCCAAAGCTATTGGTTTATTAGAAAAATTATTAATTCTGCTACTTAAAGCATTAAAAAATTTTTCTTGATTAAGCACCGTTCCTGTTTGTTCAACTACCACTTTCAAATCACCAATCGCATCTAAAATCAATTTTGCTGGTTGGGGCGGTTTTTCCAATTCAGCAAAATTTTCTTTGAGAAAAGTTAAAATACGCTCTCGCTCTAAGGTTCCCTGAAGCGATATGGTGGTTTTTGCCAGTCTAATAATTAACGGCTGCCATAAACTACGCGCCCAACCACCGCTTCTACCCACTTGCTTAGCAGAATTGATTGTTTTTTCAATATCTACTGAAATTAAACTATAGGTTAAATCGGGATCACCAGCAGCTGAAAGTAATACCGGCAACGTAACTTTACGGCCATCTGCTGACTCCAACTGCCAACCAGTTTGCGAAATACTATACCATTTTTGTTTGATTAATTGTTCAGCTGCAACCGGAGATAACGAGCCGACATTAACTGATCCAATATTAACTCCAGGAAAAATTCTGCCGGTATATACAGTATTATAAACTAACGGCAACAATAAAAAAATAAAAAAAATAACAATTGCCACCATCCACCAATTTTTTACTAACTGATGTTGCTTAATTGGACTAATGGGTTTTTGTTTTCCTTTAATCAGCGACATTATTTTTTTTTCCTAATATCTGTTTAAGCAAAATTTTGGCCAACTGTTCTTGCGCTACAGTACCAGCTTGATTATTGCTAAAATTTAAACCTAACCTTGCCCCTTCGCGACTGCCAGTTGGCAACAATGCTAAATCAATTATTAGCTCTTGGCCATCATATGTTCTAATAACTGCTTTACCATTTTCTAATCTATCAACGGTTACTGATAATCCAAGTTGTTCTGTCATATAAAATATTATTTTTCTTCTTCAAAATCATCTTGTTCTTCAACTGCTACTGAAATTTCCTGACCATGTACTGCTTTGGGTAGCACTAAAGTTAAAACACCATTTTTTAAAGTAGCTTCGGCTTCATCAGCCTTCACTTCCATAGGTAAAACAATGGAACGTGAAAAACCGCCCCAATAACACTCCTGATAAAAATAATCATCTGGCCGCACCGCTTCTTCTTGTTGACGTTCGCCACGAATGGTTACTAGATCATTATTTATAGTAATATCCAAATCATCAGGCCTAACTCCAGCAATAGTAGATTTAATAACAATTGCATCTTTAGTTTGATAAACATCGACTGATAATTGACCCTCGTAACCGGTTTCCAACCATTCTTCTTGCTCGGCTGAATCGCCAATCGGCACATCTAGTTGTTCCTCTTTGGTTTTATTTTTGAATAATGAAAATTTGGACATGACTAAAAAAAAGTTTTAGACTAAGCTTATCTAAAGTATAGCAATATTTTCCAGCCAAACCAAATAAGACAGTTGACGCAGAACAAAAAAACATTTACAATGCGAATACTTTATAGTGTCATTGTGCCGCCATCGTCTAGTCCGGTCTAGGACGCCAGGTTTTCATCCTGGTAACCCGGGTTCGAATCCCGGTGGCGGTACCAACCCTCCCTAGAGATGCTGGGTGGTTTTAGGATAAAAAGAGCATACCTGGGAATTATTTCAAATTTTTCTACTTCAATTTAGGATAATCGACCAAATACCTCGAGATAACAATTCCGATGTTTTTAATACTCTTTCGGTGAGATACAGCTTTACTTTTTGCTATACCTAAGGTTATAACGTATAAATTTTGGTTACTTATTGTGAGCCATTTACCATTTTTAGATAAAAAATAGAGTAAGCTCATTACGGCGATTCTCTTATTCCCGTTTTGAAAAGGATGATTTTTTATCATTAAATAAAATAGAGTAGTTGCCTTCGCTACTAGTCCTCGATACATATCTTTTTTGGAAAACTTAATAAACGGCTGTTTCAAGCAGCTTTCTAAAATATTCGGAAACCGTAAACCAAAATTTGGAATTGGTTCATCCCAAATCATAAACTTTTCGGCTAGTCGAAAGGCCATATATTCTACCTCAGCAACGGTTATTGGTTTAGGTCTCATTCTTTTCCTAATAATCTGAAAGTCTTTTCGTAGTCAATAAGTGCTTTATCGACCGCACCCTCCACAGCTATTTTATTTTCTGCACCTATAGTTTGACCGAGTTTTTCTGGTATAGCTGATCGAGGAATAATATAATTCCTACCGATTTTTACACCTTTTATTTTTCCTCTACGAACCCATTGAGAAATTGTTTTACGGCTTACTTGTAAAATATTTGCAGCTTCAATTGTAGAATAGTATTCTTTCTCCATATAATTTGTATGGTAACACATGTAACCATACAAGTAAAATGCGTAAGATTAGTGAAAAATCCGACTTACTCAGATATTTATTGGTGATGTCCAATTATTCTCGAGGGTACATAACCTGAACAATTCTTATATACAAGAAAAAGTACTACTCCTAGCTAACTTACCAGCCCTATCACTTCCCTAGTATCTGGAACGTTCAACGTTCTTGCTGGGTGGTTTTTGGATAAAAAAAGAGCCAACCGAGTAATTGGCTTTTTCCAAACTCGGCTGGCTTACTGTCACTGTTTCATCCAATCTTTTGTGAATTATTGTAACTCTGCATTACGATATTGATGACATTCATAAGGTATTACTCCTTATATTATGATTATTTATAAAGAACAACTATATAGAACTGCCTTTATATTATACAACTGGCTAAAAAAAAATAAAAGTGAATAAAGGTGGTTTTTGAGTAAATAAAAAACTCCGCAGTCTTTTTGAGACTTTGGAGCTAATGTAAATATTTTTATTTATTACTAAATTGAGTATTCAATAATGTTAATTTTAATCGCACATTACTCTTTTTTACAAAAACATTTACTTCATTATACACCACAACATTATTCTTTTTCTCAATTAGCACCTCACCGTCAATATAAGTGTAATAATCGTCATAAGTACTAATCCGGAACTTTTGCGAATCTGGAATTGAGCTTTCCAGTTTAACCGCCGAGGCATAAAGCGTTGAATCACCACCCAAAGTAACTTTTCCGGCAAGATATCTCCGAGGGCTAGTATCAGTAAAAAATTTAAGCACAGATCCAATAAATCTAATGCCATCAACGCCCATGGTTTTAACTGTATCGTCTGGTAGTTTTACTACCGATTTTTTAAGTGTATCAGAATAAAGTTCCACCCAATTAGTACCCTCATCGTCTACCAACAGAATGATAAAATTCTCAACTTTATTATCTGTCCATTTACATTCGTACAAGGTGAAGTAATCAGGCGCTAAACCCCAAAAAATCCATTGTCCTGCCTTAGAAAAAAACGGCGCTTCCGCCTCCGCTTTATAATTACTAATTATCATATAGGAGTTGGCTGGTAAATCAATAGATTGAGCTTGACTGATCGAAACACTAAATACAACCATGCTGGCAATTATAATTTTTAATTTACGCATGTTAATTCCTTTTTCTTTATTATTATCTTTTATTTCGCCCCAACCTTACAACTAAATTGATAGCAAGTCAATGGCTTTTACATCTATCTAAAATTATAAAAAAATACCCCATCTAAGTTACTAATGGGGCATTTGTTAAATTTACAAAGAATTTTTTAAATATTGAGCTCTATTTGATATAGCTTTTCCACTTTTTTAAAAAGCAATTTCATTATAAATAAAACAATTATTGCTACACCTAACCCCTTGGCCAATTCTAACCAAGAAAAATCATTACTAAGATGCATTAATAATCCCACACCTCCAAATATAAATACAATTACTAATATACCAATAAAAAGCACAAACCAACCTCGAGTCATAATATTCTCCTATATAAGTGCTATGTTATTTTTTAGATTATTTTTTGTAGTTTATTTATTTTAAATTTACCATAATTTCATTAATTTTACAAACGCAACAAATTACAATATTTCAACATATTTTGTTATACTTACCATATGAAAACTGCTAACAAAAAAGCGTGGGTAGTTTCAGTAGATATGGGTTATGGCCATGAGCGCGCGGCTTGGGGTTTAAAAGAACTAGCTCATGAAGGTATTATTGTAGCTAATAACTACCCCGGTATTCCCGCTCGTGACCGGAAGCTTTGGTTGCAAAGCTGTAATATTTATGAAACTATTTCGCGTTTTAAATCAATCCCGTTGATTGGCGAGACAGTTTTTGAAATAATGGACAAAATACAATCTATACCGCAATTTTATCCACGGCGCGATTTATCCAAACCCAACATACAACTGCGCGAAATTTATGCCCTACTACATAAAGGGATAAGCCGACATTTGATTGAATTGCTAATCAAAAAAAATAATAAACTGCCACTCATTGCCACTTTTTTCCAAGCAGCCTTTGCTGCGGAAGAATTTGGCTACCCTGGTGATATCTACTGTGTGGTGTGTGATGCCGATTGCAGCCGCACTTGGGTTTCTTATGACCCTAAACAAAGCCGCATTAAATACTTTGCGCCCAACGGACGAGTGGTAGAAAGACTCAAGCTTTATGGCGTTAGGTCAGAAAATATTTTTTTAACCGGTTTCCCTCTACCAAAGGAACTAATTGGTGGTCCAAATATTAAAATTATTAAACAAGATTTATCGCGCCGTTTAAGAAATTTAGATCCCAACCGAATATTTATTACCAAATACGAAAAAACCATCAATTCATATTTAGGAAAAAACTGGCGCAATTTAGACCACAAACATCTTCTAACCTTAACTTTTGCTGTAGGTGGCGCTGGCGCACAAAAAGCCATTGGTCTGCAAATAATAAATAGCTTAGCCACTTCCATTTCTAGCGGTAAAATTAAAGTTAATTTAATAGCCGGCATTAGGAACGATATAGCTCGCTATTTTAAACAAGGGTGTCAAAGCTTAGGGCTTAATAAATTTCTTGGTCGCGGCATAAATGTCTTATACCAAAAAGATTATCATAGTTACTTTAAAGAATTTAGCCAAATTTTACACACCACTGATATTTTATGGACCAAGCCATCGGAAATGTCTTTTTATACTGGTCTAGGACTGCCTATTATCATGGCCCCGCCAATTGGCTCACAAGAACATTTTAATCGAGTGTGGCTTAAAACTGTGGGCGGAGGCATTACTCAAAATGACCCACGTTATACCAATGAATGGCTGTTTGATTGGGTAAATTCAGGCGGCTTAGCGCGCGTGGCCTGGAATGGATTTATAGAGGCCCCAACGCATGGTGCCTATCGTATTAATAGTATTATCACGGGCGAGAAAATTGAACTAGAACAATTACCTTTGATTGTCTAATCAAATGTCTATTCTGTTTTTCACAAACAGGATATTTTTCTGTATACTCAATAAGTCTTAATTTAATAAAATCGCTTATGAAAAAATATATTCTATTACCAATAATTTTTACCATCCTGTGCGCTGTGATTTTAGGATTGGGAATTTTAGCGCCCCGGCAATTAGCTACTGTCGCAGCTGACCTTAAACAGATTATTGTTCCCGAAGAAGAGGCGGTTATTTCTGCATATGAACAAACTCTGCCGTCGGTAGTAAGTATTTTAATAACTGAAAAAGTCAAAGATTCAGCTGGTGTAATAAACAATCTGGACGCAGGTGGTGGTACGGGTTTTTTGGTTTCCAAAGACGGTTATATTATTACTAACAAACATGTGGTACTCCGCACCGATGCCAATTATACAGTAATCTCCAGCACTGGCAAAGAATATGCTGGATCAGTGCTGGCACTTGATCCGCTATTTGATATTGCTATTGTAAAAATTGAAGGCAGTGGTTTTACACCAGCCAAACTTGGTAATTCAGATAAAATAAGAATTGGCCAAACTGTAGTAGCTATTGGCAATGTCTTGAGCGAATTTCGCAATACGGTAACGCGAGGTATTGTTTCGGGGGTAGGGCGAAGTTTAACAGCGTCAGGTGGCGGCCTAACAGAAACTATTGAGGGGGCTATCCAAACTGATGCCTCAATTAATCCTGGAAACTCTGGTGGGCCATTGGTAAATTTAAAAGGCGAGGTAATTGGTGTTAACACAGCTATTAACCGATCAGGCGAATCATTAGGATTTGCCATACCTATTAATAAAGCCAAACAAGCTTTCGATATTTTTCTAAAGCAAGGAAAAATTGTACGTACTTTTTTGGGTGTACGCTATGTGATGCTGGATCGAGCTTTTGCCCAGAAACATCACCTGCCCTATAACCGCGGCGCTTATATTATTATTCAAGATGACAGCGGTAATGCGGGGATTGTGTCAGAAGGTCCGGCAGACAAAGCGGGTTTAAAAGTTGAGGATATTATTTTAGAAATTAATAGCAAAAAACTAAGCGTCACATATACTCTGGCAGCAGCTATTTCTGAATATAAACCTCAAGATAAAGTGGAGTTAAAAATTTTACGCAAGGGTGTGGAATTGATTATTCCAATAACTTTAGGCGAACGAACTGCTGATTAAAAGTTTTCTAAAAATCCCGCTCTGGTAAAAAGTGGGATTTTAGTTTAGGTATTGAAGTCATCTAGGGGAAAAAGTCCCGATCGGGTCTTTTTCCCCTAGCTTAAAATTACTAATTAACGATTAATATAAGACTGATAATCAGCTGAATTTTGCCAAACGCCCCAGAAGATCTTGGGGTGTACTGTTTTACCACCAAACTTTACTGCTTTAACAATTGCTTCGCTTGAATAACCGCCATAGGTAAAAGCGCGTACTAAAATAAACCAATTGTCACGAGAAATTGGCGGCACTTTACCGTTATATCTAACCTTAAGATAATTATATAATTCTTGTGCTAACTGTTGTTCTAAAACCAAATTTCTACGCGCTTCAGTATAATATTTTAAACCCGACTGAACCGCTGGCGGATTAAATATTGCTCCGCTATTATTTGGGATAGTGGTATAAGCACCTAATACCGCGCCTGTAAGGCTAGTTCTAATATACCGATCAAAAGTGGTATATTTTTTTCCTAAAATATCCCGCGCATAAATTTTAAAAATATAACTGGTATTAGGACTTAAGCCAGTAATTGCCAAAGAATGATCAATAACTGAAAAACTCTGCTCTGAAACTTTAATTTTTTTACCGCGCTGTTCTGGACGAATTTCTACATATCCCAGCGCTGGCCGATTAGTATGCCAAATAAAAGTTACCGCCTCAGAAGTTATCAATGGATCTGGAGAACTGGCTGGCGCAATTTTATCAATCATCAATCCACTTTTATCTGCCAGATCACTATTCCAAGTAGAAAATTGACGCACTTGACTAACAACTTGATTACTATCACTGTCTTGCGAAACTGCTTGATAATAATAAGTAGTATTGGTTTTTAATCTGGTAGCTGTAACTTCATGTTTGGTTGTTTTTGTTCGATTAGTAGTCTTTTTGGCTTTAGTTAAACCATTAGCCAAATAATCCGCCGCCGTAGTTACCAATAAAATACTATTGGAGTCGCGATCTGTTTCCCACTGCACAGTAATAACTGTTCCGCCAACATAAACAGCTTTAACATTACTGATGGTTAAATCCCTGACATATTTAATAGTTCCGGTTTTAAAAGTATTAGCAAAAGATTGAGTGGTTTGCCCATCGGTAGTAGCTACTATTTTATAGGAATAAGTAACCTTGCTTTTAAGAGCTACAATTAAAACTTCTTGCCAAGTATTGGTTAAACTTGATCCAAGATAATTATTAAACTGACCATTCTCGCCATATAAAACTCCACCTGTAGCTGGAATATTAGTAACCCAACTTATTTTTGCCTGGCCGTCATTAAGCAATTCCACCCTAATATCGCGAATATATAAAGACTCGCCTTTAGCCAAGATTGGCGTTACCAAGGTGATTGTTAAAGCAATAATTATTGAAAATCTTAGTATTTTCATAAAACATCTTATATTAACACCTAGATGAAAAAATGTCAATAGCACGAGTAATAAAGGCTTTGTTAAAAGTGCAAATTAATATAATATGAAAGCTATGATTATCTTGGGTATAGAAACATCTTGCGACGAAACTGCGATTGCGGTTTTGAAAATCACCAATGGCAAATTACAACTGTTGGTAAATAATATCTCCTCGCAAATAGCTCTGCATAAAAAATGGGGCGGTGTAGTGCCTGAACTAGCCGCGCGTCGCCACGCGCAAGTAATAATACCGCTGCTTCGCTCATCTTTGAATCAAGCTAGAATTAAATCCACAGACATTGATTTAATAGCAGTTACTCAAGGCCCGGGTTTAATTACGGCCTTGCAAGTAGGAGTAGAAACAGCCAAAACCCTAGCTTGGGCCTGGCACAAACCACTGGTTGGTGTTAATCATATTGCGGGACACCTGGTTAGTCCTTGGCTAGCGCCACGTTGTTGGATAAAAACCAGTCAAAATAAAACTTTTCCAGCATTGTCTTTAGTAGTATCTGGCGGACATACAGAATTATATTTAATTAAAAAATTAGGAGAACAAAAATTACTTGGGCGTACGCTAGATGATGCTGCTGGAGAAGCTTTTGATAAAGTAGCTAAGATGCTAAAGCTACCTTATCCCGGCGGACCTAAAGTAGCGCAACTCGCTGAAAAAGGTAATCCGTCTGCTTTTAAACTTCCCCGGCCAATGATTAATCATCAAAATTTAAATTTTAGTTTTGCTGGACTTAAAACCGCTGTCCTTTATACTTTAAAAAAACTGCGAACTGTGAACTATAAACTAAAAACTGACTTATGCGCCAGCTTCCAGCAAGCAGTAATAGACGTATTAGTATATAAAACTATAAAAGCGGCAGAAAAATATAAAGTAAAAAGCGTGCTACTGTCTGGCGGAGTATCGGCTAATAAATTACTTAGAACAACGCTGTCTCAAATTTTAAACCAACAACTACCCACTGTTAAATTTTATGCTGCGCCATTAGAATTTACCGGCGATAATGCTGTGATGATTGCTTTGGCTGGAAGCATTGAAATAAAAAAAAGTGGTTTAAAAAAATATCAAAATAATTGGAAGAAAATTAATGCTAATGCTAATTGGGAGCTTTGGTAATATATGAAACTTAATTTTCCTAAAAATTTTTTATGGGGTGCCAGCACATCGGCCCATCAAGTGGAGGGAAATAATATCAATGACTGGTCTGAATGGGAAACCAAAAACGCTGGCCGGCTAGCCCAAGAAGCTGATGCTAAATATAGCTCTTGGGTTAAAAATTGGAATAAATTTGCTGATCTAGCTCGTGATCCTAATAATTATACTTCCGGCCCAGCTTGTGATCACTACCATAAATTTGCCGAGGACTTTGATTTAGTTAAACAACTGGGACATAATGCCCATCGCTTTTCTATTGAATGGTCAAGAATAGAACCAGAACCAGGCAAATTTAATGAACAAGAAATTAAGCACTACAGCCAAGTTATCACTTGTTTACGTGAACATGGAATTGAACCATTGGTTACTTTGTGGCATTGGCCGCTGCCGCTGTGGGTTGCTCGGCAGGGCGGTTGGACTAATAAAAAAACTATTGCCTATTTTACGCATTATGTTGAAAAAGTGGTAAATAGTTTAAATCAGCAAGTTAAATTCTGGATTACTTTAAATGAACCAGAAGCTTATGTTCATTTTTCATACTTTACTGGCGAATGGCCACCGCAAAAAAAGAATTTGTTAACCTACTTTAGAGTTATTACAAAATTAATCAAGGCACACCAACAGGCTTATCAAATAATTAAAAAAATAAATCCGCAGGCACAAGTGGGTATTGCTACATACAATACTTTATTTGAAGCTTATGATAATAAATTTATTAATCGTATATTAAAAATACTAGCAGATTGGTTAGTTAATTTTTATTTTCTAAATCATATCAAATCATACCAAGATTTTATCGGTCTAAACCACTATGGCAGAAATATTATCAATTACGGTTTTAACAAAAATGAAAATAAAATAGTCTCTGACATGGGTTGGGAGCTTTATCCTAAAGCCATTTATCAAGTGCTAAAGGAATTAGTTAGGTATGGCAAACCAATTTATATTACAGAAAACGGTCTGGCTGATGCAGAAGACACTAGACGCACTTGGTACATAAAGGAAATTTTAAAATATGTACATCAGGCAATACAAGACGGAGTGGATGTACGCGGTTACTTGCACTGGTCTTTGTTGGATAATTTTGAATGGGATAAGGGCTTTTGGCCACACTTTGGTTTAATTAAAGTGGATTATAAAACACAAAACAGAACCGTTCGCCCCAGCGCTTTAGACTATGCTAAAATCTGTAAAACTAATTCTTTGGAAATATGAAAAAATATTTTACTACCAGCCCTAAACAAACTAAATCGATCGGCAAAAAAGTTGCAGCAACTTTGCGTGGTGGAGAAACTTTAGCATTAATTGGCGATTTAGGTAGCGGCAAAACTACTTTTGTTAAGGGATTGGCACGGGGTTTAAGCGTAAAAAACAACATCACCAGCCCCACTTTTGTTTTATTTAAAGTGTATAAAGCTAACAAAGGGAAAATTAAACAACTGGTACATGCTGATTGCTATCGTGTAAAAGGACAAGAAATATTAAAAGTAGGTTTAGTAGAATATCTACATCAACCCGATACGATAGTAGTAATAGAATGGGCTGATAAACTAAAAAAATTTCCCAAGCAAACTATTAAAATCTTCTTTGCTTATGAAAAAACTGCCAAAGAAAGATTAATAACTATTAAATAATCCTTTAATTTCAGCGTTATTCACGATATACTAAGAACATATGAAAGAATTGCCCAAAGCTTATATTCCGGCTGATTATGAAAAAGAGATTTACCAGAAATGGGAATCATCTGGCTATTTTAATCCTGACAACCTACCCGTCAAAGCTTTAGCGAAGGCGGGTCAACCTTTTTCCATGGCTTTACCACCACCTAACGCAACTGGCGTGTTGCATTTGGGGCATGTGGTAATGTGTGCTGTTCAAGATTTACTAGCCCGCTTCAATCGAATGCAGGGGAAAAAAGTGTTATGGCTACCAGGCACTGATCATGCTGCTATTGCCACACAAAATGTAGTGGAAAAACAATTATGGGAAGAGGGTAAAAAAACGAGGTTTGATTTTGATCGTGATGAGTTTGTAAAAAAAGTTGCTGATTTTGCCGCCAACTCCCGCCAAACGATTCAACAACAATTGCGCGCTGCTGGTGCTTCTTTAGATTGGTCGCGCGAACGATATACTCTAGACGAAAGTATATCAGGTGCTGTTAAAGAAATGTTTGTACGTATGTATCATGACGGATTAATTTACCGTGGCAATAGAATTGTTAACTGGTGCTATCGCTGCGGTACAACTTTGGCTGATGACGAAGTAGAATATAAAGAATCATTGGGTAAACTTTATTATATTAATTACGGACCAGTCACTGTAGCTACTACTAGACCAGAAACAAAAATTGGCGATACAGCACTGGCAGTTAACCCCGAAGATGGTCGTTATAAAAAAATGATTGGGCAAAAGCTAGAAGTGACTTTAGGTAAGGTTAAAGTAAAAGTTAAAGTCATTGCTGATAAAATAATTGACCCAACTTTTGGCACTGGTGTGGTGGGCGTTACGCCAGCACACAGTTTGGTTGATTTTGATTTAGCACAAAAATATCATCTACCATTAAAAGAAATAATTGGCACGGACGGTAAAATGACAGCCGAAGCAGGCGCTTATGCTGGGTTAACTGTTAAACAAACGCGCCAACAACTTTTAGCAGATTTAGGAAACCAGGTTGAAAAAATTGAAGATTATAAACATAATTTATCCATTTGCTATCGCTGCGGCACGCCAGTAGAACCTTTAATATCAAAACAATGGTTTGTGGCAGTTGATAAACCTTTTAAAGCTGGCCTGTTTAAAAAAACTACCCTTAAAAAGTTGGCGATTGCGGCGGTGAAGAGCGGGCAGATTAAAATTGTGCCAGAAAAATTTAATAAGGTTTATTATCATTGGATGGAGAATTTGCATGATTGGTGCATTTCGCGGCAGATTTGGTTTGGGCATCGCATTCCGGTTTGGTATTGTAAACCTCAAGATATCACTTTACGCATGGGTTGGCATGAAAGTGTTATGCCTCAATTATATAAAGGCAAAACAAAAACTTATCGCTTACGCGACCATGGTTTTAAAGTGGGTGATAAAGTATTATTTGATAACTCTCAAACAGAAATCTGCTTTGGTTATGGAATTATTACCGAAGTAAAGGAAACAACGGTTGAAAATATTGATTATCGGGATAAAACACATTATAAAACATATAATAATTTATCAGAATTAATTGAAGCATTTAAACGAAGAAATCCTGATAAAGTGGTTACGCCGCAATCTCAAGCTTATTTATATGCTTATGAATTTCATCCATTTTCAAAACATAATACAACAAAGCGCTGTGGTAACATTATTGTTTCAAATGAAGCACCGAAAGAATGTCCAACGTGTGGTAATAAGAAACTAGAACAAGACCCCGATACTTTAGATACTTGGTTTTCTTCTGGCACCTGGACGTTTTCAACTTTGGGCTGGCCCAACCAAAGTACAGATCTTAAAACCTACCATCCAACTGATGTTTTAGAAACTAGCTATGATATTTTATTTTTTTGGGTAGCCAGAATGATAATGATGACTCAATACGCCCTGAAACAAATTCCTTTTCGTCACGTTTACCTGCACGGCTTGGTACGCGACAAACAGGGTCGTAAAATGTCCAAATCATTAGGCAATGGCATTGACCCGCGGGAAATGATAACCAAATACGGCGCTGACGCTTTGCGCCTATCTATGTTAGTTGGCAATACGCCGGGTAATGACTTTAAACTGTATGAAGAAAAGATTGCCGGCTACCGAAATTTTATTAATAAACTTTGGAATATCAGCCGTTTTATCTTACTTACTATTAAAGACCTAGAATTAACAGACAAACCCCAAGCCAAAACTTTGGCTGATAAATGGATTTTATCGCATTTAGAAAATATTACCACTGAAGTTACCAATCATCTTAATAAATTTGAATTTTCGCCAGCAGCTGAAAAATTATATGACTTTACCTGGCATGAATTAGCTGATTGGTATTTGGAAATTGCTAAAATTGAAGGTGAAAAAGATAAAATATTAACCTTTACTCTGCAGACTATTTTAAAACTATGGCACCCGTTTACACCTTTTGTAACTGAAACTTTATGGCAAGAAGCTTTCTCTAAAAATGGACTATTAATGATTCAATCCTGGCCTAAAGCTTCAGAAAAACAAGATAAAGAAGCCGAACAAGATATGAAGATAATTCAGGATATAGTTACCGCCATCCGTAACTACCGGGCAGAACAAAAAATTCCAAGCGATCAAGTAATTGAATGCGCCATAAGCTCCCACGTCGCCCAACCACTCATCCAAGAGCAGCAGCACCTGCTTGCTGGTTTACGTACCAAGATTAAGCTAACAGAGACATTTGCTCCATCGTGGCAGAAACTGCAATTACCTCTGGCTGTAATCTATTTAAAAGTCTAACCGGCTTATAGAAGCTTGACATAGTTAGCACACCTGTGCTAAAGTGTTTTAAATTTGGAAAAGAAAAACGAAATCAATAACAACATAAGGAGAAAGTACTTTGAAGAAAACACAGAAAAAGCTCAAAAAGCAAGGAGTTTACTGTCAAGTTTCGTGGGAAACAGCGCGTGCTGCTATAAGTTTAATTAATCACCTCGGTAGAATAGAGGACCGCAGTAGAGCAGGGGTTGAAATAACCTTAGTATCGACCGTTAAGTCTTTGGTAATAAACCTCGCCTCGCCTGGACCCAGTTTATCCAATGCCAGTATTTCAGCGTTTGATCTTGATGAAAAACAGTCAGTGAGAATAACATGGCTTTATGTGCGAGTATTACTGAGGCTTATGATTTCAGTGGCAAAAAAGACCTACGCCTTAGACCCATCGTGGAAGGCAATGGTGGATGCGACACTAGATGATCTAAAAGCAACATACAAAATACTCTCCAGTGCCCTTGAAAAGTCAGACTTACGCAAAGGCATTCACTGGAAGCTGATTGAAGAACCTCTGAATTTGCTCACTAAAATTTTAGAGAGCAACGGTCGTTACCACGGTAGTCTGCCACGTTATCTAATAGAAGTCTTGGCGCCTATTGCCGAAATTAAAATACTCATTTGACTTAAGGTGGCCTCAACGAAACTAGACGCTCTGTATCTGTAAGGGCGTCTTTATTTTTCTTGAATAGGTACCGCACCTAATTCGTGCGGGCTATCTTGAAAAGCGCTAATAAACCAATTTTCCGGTGTTTCAATTTTGCCTGCTTGGAACTCAATGGCTGACTCCAGATGTTTTCTGACTTCTGGATAGTTTTTAAATCTATCAGTATCAAGGAATCCTTTGGTAATGAAATAAGTTTCATCAAACTCTCGGCTGTCTTCTTTAATTTTATTAACATCAAGCTCGGCTAGACGAAAAAGTTCATGAGATAAATTGGCGTGATCAGTGTAGCCATCGGCGTACCACGCCTCTCTGATCTTTTGATTACGAAGAACATAAAAAGCTTTTACATTTCTCCCCCGCACATTACCATAATCGCGTATTATATGCTTAGTATCAAACGGTACACCAAAACTTTGACATATATCTAGGCGAATATCTTCCCATAATTGTGCTTCGGCCCCTGACTCTATTTTGGTTGTTTGTTTATTGTTAAATTGGTGGGTTTCTTTTTTTAATGCTGAAATGGTATTAGTATCGAGTTGGACAATATCCCTTCGCCCAGTATTAATAAGGGAGAGTATCTTAACATGATAGTCAACTGGCGTTTCTTCTCCAAATTTAATATCTAAATGATGTTCAAATTCTCGCATATGTTTATTCCGCTTGGGCAAAAACCTCAGTTAAACTGGTAATACCTTGCAAGGCTTTTAATACCCCATCTTGTACCATAGTTACCATACCACAAGCAATAGCTAACTCCTCTACTTTTTGTTCAGCAGCATTGGTCTCTAATATTACTTTTTCTATCTCCGGTGTCACTGTTAAAATTTCATAAATTCCAATACGCCCCTTATAGCCAAGCTTGCCACAAGCTTGGCATCCTTTGCCTTCGTAAAACTTTAACTTATTCATCTCCACTTGATAACCTGAATTTTTGGGCACGGCAGCTAAAATTTTTCTAACCCTATTTTCAGTCTCTCCATCTAGTTTGGTCTCCTGTTTGCATTTTGGACACAATCGCCGCACCAAACGCTGACCAATAACAGCATTTAAAGAAGGGGCCAATAAAAACGATTTGACTCCCATAGACAAAAGCCTAGAAACAGCGCCAGCGGCTGAATTAGTATGAATAGTAGAAAGAACTAAGTGGCCTGTTAAAGCGGCATTAACTGCAATTTCCGCAGTTTCGGGATCACGAACCTCACCCACCATAACCACATCTGGGTCTTGCCGTAAAATTGACTTTAAACCGTGGGTAAAATCATAGCCTTTGGTATGATCAACCTGACTTTGATTTATTCCTTTTAATTTATATTCTATTGGATCTTCCAAGGTAATAATTTTAGTATCGGATTGATTAAGTTTATTTAAAATAGCATAAAGAGTGGTGGTTTTACCGCAACCAGTTGGACCAGAGGTTAAAATTAAACCGTTGGGTCTTTCTACTTGCTTTTTTAATATATCGTAAGCCTTTCCTTGTAAACCCAAATCTTCAAATTGTAAACCAGTAGCAGAGGATCGCAACAAACGCATTACCACTGATTCGCCAAATGCCGTGGGTATAGTGGAAACACGAACATCAATTTTGTCTTTAGTTAAAAATATGGTAAAACGCCCGTCCTGCGGCTTTGTTTCAATATTAATTTTTAATTTAGACAACAGCTTTAAACGAGAAATTAATTTAACCCAGGAATCTTTTTTTGTTTCCGCTACTGTATAAAGCAGGCCATCAATGCGATAACGAACTTTAATATCTGTTTCTTCTGCTTCAATATGAATATCAGTAGCCGACATATCCATACCACCAGCAATAATAATTGTCACCATGTCAGTAACCGTTGCTCTTACTAACAACTCGTTGACTTTGGTAAAATCTTTCATTAAACCCTGGTACTTCTTAATATCACTTTCAGTTATGGCCACTCCAGCTACACCCTGCTTAACTTTAACCAAGCCAGCATAATGCTTAACTGCTACCTCAAAACTATGCTGCGAGATGAGATATAAAACATAATGACCAAAATATTCTTTGGTAAATTCTTTTAAATAATCTGCCAAGCCAGGAGCTTCGCTATCTACCACGCCAATCCGCAATTCACCTTCGCTTAATAAAATAGGAATTATTTTAAATTTTTTTGCTTGCTCTTCAGGTACCAGCGACAACGCCTCTTGGGCAATAGGAAAATTAACCAAATTAATATAAGGCATGCCACAACTTTCCGCTTTTAGGCGCGTTTCCCGTTCATGTTCCACAATATCTATATCGGTCATCTTGGCGGATAATTTAGAAGATACTTCCTCTAGTGCTAATTTTAATTTATTTGGCATAAATCTCTACCTTTACTTTAAATCCTAAAACGTTTTCTGACAATGGTTAATATAAAACGTTCACAGCTATCTGGCCATGATATTCTATATTTTTTACTAAATCTATTAAGCCTAACTAATACCAGGGTAACCAAAGAAATAAACTGTATCAATCTTAAACTGAATTATTTTTTCTGCTTATTGGTGCTAACTTTACTCTCGTCAAACCAGCGAGACAGATATTCTGGCACCTCACTGGTTAAGCGCGTCAGTTTTGCCAAAGCCGTCCCTTCGGTTAATCTATCAAATAACAAAATCCAAGCAATATACTGAAAAGCTCCATAACCAGCGCCTATAATAATAAACGCTAACAATGACGGCAATAACTTTAAGAAAATATAAAAATCAAAACCACTGAACAATTCAGCCACCAGTAAAGGCATATCAGTTGGTAAAATCATATAAATCACCATGCCCATGATAATATAAACCACAAACAACGCCGCTGCCATTTCCAAACTTATTAACCAATTACGCAAAAATAAATTAATACCATACTCCAATGCCTCCCACCAAGTTTTTGATTTTAACACCACGTAAGCAATGGCGTATTTAACCACAAAAGCCACAATCAAAGATAAAGGAATAAAAATCAAAAAGGCAATTATAAATAACCAACTAAATCCCCAGTCTTCTTGCTGGTGGGTTAAGAAAGTAATTAAAAATGGTAAAGTGGCCACGGCCAGCAATAAATAAATTAAAAATTTGGTTAAAATATTTAACCATAGTACTGGCCAAAAATGCTTCACCCCCGAATGAAAACTAGAATCAAAATCCGCTGTCTCACCATTGCCTAATCTTCCACTGGCTTCAATTAGACCAATTTGCGATACAGTTACTAACCAGACGACCATTAAAACAACCACCGCTAAAGCCACTAACATTATCACCGACAATACTACTGGTTGAAGTAAAAACACGCTGATGTTTTGACCCAAGCCAGCTAGCTCATTAGTATAAATAGCATGCTTAAGCGCTACCACTACTCCTAATTGCCTAATCATCTTATTATAAGATGAAATAAGCGAGGCATATTCACCAGTATTGGCAGTAAAAGCAGCAAAAATACCAAATAGCCACAGCCAGGGATTTTTCCACAAAATTTTCCAGGCTCGGGCTAAAACGTCGCGATAAAGTTTAGTCATAAATTACCTCCTAATTTTTAAGTAATTAACAACTATATTATACAACCTAAATAAAATTGTTACTAGCGCTCTGTCGCGGAGGAGATTAGAACTAGTACCATAGCCCTCACTTCAGGGCATCGAATAATAATTTGAATATTTGTCGTTGAAATTGAAAAAATTTTGAACTCTCAATAATACTAGCTGTTTCGGTATCATAATCAATAAAAGCCACCTTATTTCCATAAATAAGCTGAGTTATGTTGTACTCAAAAAGATCTTTTGAAGGCGGAACATACTTTGAATAGCGCTCAAGTTGTTTACTTCTGGCATCATGAGTCACTTTATTGGTAATTACAAACTTTTCAATATCGCTTCGTAGTTTTTTCCCCGCAATTTGCATATACAGTTGAGGATAATATTCTTTGTTTTTTTTATAATCTGTTGGCGACTCATATCTATAGATAATATCTCCCTTTTTTACAGTATCAAGTAAATCAGTATATACGTGGCGAATACCCTCCTGGCCATCAAAGAAACGAATGACGGGCCTTTTCTTCGCACTTGCATAAAGTTGTAGTAAATTTGGAAGAGCGCCATCAAACTCTTTTCGTAAACCCTCCAAGAGTGACTTTAAAACAATTGGTTTTTCAGCTACGTATACGATCCGCTTCCCGACCCGTGAACGGGATATAATGTTTCTCTCTATAAGTATAGGGAGTGCCTTGTAAACGGTGGGACGGTAAAGAGCGCTTGTATTGGCGATAGTAGCTACCGTACCTGCACCAAGCTCAAGGATGGCCATGTAGACCCGCGCCTCAGTTTCGGAGAGACCTATTTTTTGTAAAATTGTGATTAATTTCATATAAGTGTATTTATTAATATACACTTTTTATTTTATTATTCTCCCGATTATTAGTCAATCTTTTTGTGGCTCCTATATTACATATACACTTTATGTGTTTTTTTATGACAGCAAAACTTCCAACAATTATACTAAAGGTGAAAAGCGTTCATTAAAACAATAAAATAAAAGGAGAACTAACATGCAGTTAAACTTATCGATGTATATCAAGGAAATTAGTGCAGACAAAAGTTGTGAAGGAGATTTTCAAATCCAGTCTGAATTCCCAAAAGTGGATCGACATTTTCTCTTCACCTTTCGACCTAGTGACAAAGATCAAATCTTTGGCAACGGGCAGAACGCTGAACAGCTCATCGTTCTGAAAAAGGACAAAAAAATCTTTTTGCGAGTTGATGGGGTTATTTCGGAAAATAATTCTCCAAATGTAACCGCTGAACAAGGAATGATTCTTGGTCTCTTCCTGCAGATACTAAGTATTGCGCGGAACAAGATGTATTCAGACCACGGCATCGTCGTCATAAATCCTGATACTGAGAAGCAAACGTACGCTAGACATTCGAGGCTTGAAGCCAAAGTTAACGGAAAAGCTAGCGTGCCTGATAAAGAATCACAGGATGCTGTCATCCGCGCGTGTACTTAAGATGTACGACCTAATTAAAAGTTCGACCAATACTAACATCAATATATTTTCTGCTTCAAAACCCCGCGATTACGTCACGGGGTCTTTTATTTACCCAAAAACCACCCTCATCCGCCAGCTGGCGGAGGTAGTTTCTAAGTCTTTAGCTCGCCATTAATGCCTCAAATTCCTCGCGTTCCAATGTTTCTTTTTGTAACAATATTTTTACTATCTTTTCTAACCTGGTTTTTTCTTTTTTTATAATCTCATTAGCTCTCTTATAAGCGTTACTAAGGAAACGAGAAACTTCTTCATCAATCATCTGGGCAACTTTTTCTCCATAATCACGCCGCTCATGAATTTCTCTGCCCAGAAAAATCATTTCTTCTTTTTGGCCAAAGGTTCTGGCGCCTAATTTTTCACTCATCCCAAATTCAGTAACTAATTTTCTAGCCAATTTAGTAGCTTGTTGCAAATCGTTATAAGCGCCAGTTGTTACCTCACCAAAAATTATTGATTCAGTGGCGTGCCCAGCCAGCATGACTGATAAATCTTCAACAAACTCTGATTTAGGATGCATGCGCCGATCCTCGGTTGGCAACTTAATGGTGTACCCAGCTGCCTGACCACGAGCAATGATTGAAATTTTATGAACTGGGTCAGTATGGGGTAAAAAATGAGATACTAAAGCATGGCCGGCTTCATGATAAGCAGTAATTTTTTTCTCTTTTTCAGATAACAAATAACTTTTACGCTCTGGACCCAGCATAACTTTTTCAATACTTTCCAAACATTCTTCCATACCAATAATTTTTTTATTTCGTCTAGCAGTTAGAATTGCCGCTTCATTTAATAAATTAGCCAAATCAGCTCCGCTAAAACCCGGTGTACGTTCAGCAATAGTTCGCAATTTTACATTTTTATCCAATGGCTTTTGCTTGGCGTGAACTTCTAAAATCGCCTGGCGATCGGCAATGTCTGGATCATCCAACACCACTCTTCTATCAAACCTGCCTGGCCGAAGTAATGCCGGGTCTAATACATCTGGCCTGTTGGTAGCCGCCACCACTATTACATTAGTATCAGTTTCAAAACCATCCATCTCTACCAATATCTGGTTTAAAGTTTGCTCTCTTTCATCATGACTGCCGCCCAAACCAGTGCCACGTTGGCGCCCCACTGCATCAATTTCATCAATAAATATAATACACGGAGCAGTTTTTTTAGCCCGATTAAACAAATCTCTAACTCGAGAAGCGCCAACCCCAACAAACATCTCTACAAATTCAGAGCCGGAAATATGATAAAAAGGTACATTGGCTTCGCCAGCCACTGCCCGCGCTAGTAATGTCTTACCAGTACCCGGCGCGCCAAGCAACAAGACTCCTTTAGGAATACGCGCGCCCAAAGATAAAAATTTGGCTGGACTTTTTAAAAACTCCACCACTTCTTCTAATTCAATTTTAGCCTCCTTGACGCCTGCCACATCCTTAAAAGTAATTTTATTTTTTTTATCTTTGGAATTCGTTTCTCTGGCGCGCGATTGTCCAAATGACATAGCTCGCATATTAGCGCCCTGAATTTGCCGCGACATAAAATAAATAAACCCCACAATCAACACAAAGGGGATTAAAAACGGTAAAATAGTCATTAGCCAAAAACTAAGACCGGTGTCAGTTTTAACGTCTACCTCAACCGCTCTAAGTTTGGCTGGGTCAATACTATAATTATTTATTAATTCAGATAATGACTCAGCTCCTTCTTTTTTTGTTTTTAGCACACTACCATCTTTTAATGTAACAGTCAGATTATCATTTTCTACTACAATCGTTTTCACATTATCTTGTTCAATTTCCTGCACTACACGATTAATGCCGACGTCCTGAATAGTAGTTGTTGAAGAAGAATAAAAAGAAAAAATACTGGCCAAGACCAAAAATAATAAAAAGAAAATTAAAAAATTTTTTATAATTCCACGCATATTTTTAAGTTAATGCTCATCTATTATAACGAACAAAGAATCGTTTGACAAGTGTAAATAGAACGGCTGGTTTTTAACCACCGCTTTGCTAATACAATACTCACCTTGCCTTTTATTCTTCTGGCTTGTGATCGTCGCTAATTTCACTGGTTGGCTGTTCAGCTGATTCATTTTCTGGGTGCTGCTCTACTTTAGTTTTTTCTTTTTCTTCTTTATGATGCTTTGGTTTTTCAGTTAAGGCCTTAATTGATAAACCTAAACGGTGTTCTTGGGGGTCTAAGGAAATTACTCTAAAATCAATTACCTCCCCGATTTTAGCGACTTGAGCAGCATCTTGTATCGGCTTATCAGATAATTCAGAAATATGAGCAAGCCCATGAATTTCTTCATCTAGCTCCACAAATAAACCAAAGGGGTTAACTTTTAGCACTTTACCTTTTACTTTGGTGCCAACTTTATATTTTTCTTGAACTTTTTTCCACGGATCGTCCATTAACCGACGTAACGACAAAGAAATTTTTGAGCCCTCAACATTAATAATCTTAGCTTTAACCCGCTGGCCAACTTTAACTACCTCGCTAGGATTATCGATCCTTTGCCATGCCAATTCGGAAATATGAACCAAGCCTTCCAAACCATCGTCAAACTTTACAAAACAACCAAAATCAACTACTCCGGAAACCTCACCTTCTACCACAGCACCAGGCTGATATTTATCCAACTTGCCTTTTTGTTGCTCTTCCCAAGCCGCCCTCTCTGAAACAATTAATTTTTCATCAGCTTCATCTACGGTGATTATTTTAACTTCAAAATTTTGGCCGATAAACTTTTTTAGTAATTCCAAAATTCTACCTTTGTCGCCGCCTTCCACGCGCGGATAATGTTCCACGGTCAATTGAGAAACTGGCAAAAATCCAGGCATATGCCCTAATTTAACCATTAAACCACCTTTGTTGGCGTCTACCACCTTAACTATAACAATGCCCGATTGCGATTTTAAATCTTCCAACTTATCCCAAGCTTTTTGATGACCAGCGCGTCGGAATGATAATTCCATTTCACCATTTTCATTTTCCGATTCTAATACTGTAGCTTGAACTTTATCGCCTAATTTTAAAGTAGTATATTCCCCAGATTCATCAAATAACTCCCTGCTCCTAATTATACCCGTGGTTAAACCATCAATATCAAGCCGCACCTCGCTTTTGCTAATAGCAATAATCTTCCCTTCAACTAAATCTCCAACTTTAGGAATACCAGCCACTTCGGCTGATTCTAACAATTTATCCATATTGGATGGTAACGCGATCTTCATTTATTTAACAAAAAAATTGCCTAACCCAAGCGCTTTTTTAAACCCTCGGGTCCCAGGGTGGTTAATTACTCCCCAAGACAAATTAATCAATGATTATTAAGCCTATCCAGTTTATACTATTACTGAATTTTAATCAAGTCTTTCCCCGCCAGCCTCTTCACATACACCATAAAACTTGCTAGAATTAGATTATAATATGCAAATTGAATGGTTAGGACAAGCCTGTATAAAAATACAAACTAAGCCTGGTCCAAATGGGGAAGTAACGGTAATTTTTGATCCTTATGAACCGGCTAAGGTTGGTTTAAAATTGCCTAAATTAACAAGCGATATTGTAGCAATTACCCACGACCATTTTGACCATAATTACACGGCTGGGATTACAGGAGATTATTTTTTAATTGAAGGGCCAGGTGAATACGAGGTAAAGCAAACATTTATTTATGGCATTCCTGGTTTTCATGATAACACTGGCGGCAGTCAACGTGGTTCAATAACTATGTACGTATTAGAAAGCGAGGGTATGTTGCTAGCGCATTTAGGAGACTTGGGGCAAACTGAATTGACTGATGAACAAATTGAACAACTAGAAGGCGTGGATATTTTAATTATACCGGTGGGCGGTGTTTATACTATTGACGCCAAACAAGCGGTGAATATTATTAGCCAAATTGAACCCCGAATTGTTATCCCTATCCATTACGCTATACCAGGCTTAAAAATCAAATTAGACCCATTGGATAAATTTCTCAAAATTATGGGAGTTAAAAGTTCCGAGGTTATAGACAAATATAAAATTACCAAAAAAGATCTACCGTCCGAGGAAACAAAAGTTGTTGTTCTTAAAGCCTAGTTTTGTGAAAAAGAATAGCCATACCGAACATCATTTATCCACTCACCAGCAACCAGCCAACAAAACCTTGCTAACCATTTTAATGGTATTCATTATGCTGGCTGTAGTAGTCCTGGCAATTATTACCATCCGCTTTAATATTAAAAAAATTGATACTAATAAAGATTCATCACCGTCCCTGTTTAACTCTATTTTCAAAGAATTTGATAAATCATTTTCTACTAATAATCCTTTAATTAATAACTAGCCATGCCGTCGGAAAAAGATAATAAGATAATCCCCGAACATAAAGTAATCCTTCAACCAATTGTCGAGGAAATGCGAGAATCGTATTTAGATTATGCCATGTCGGTTATTGTGGCACGCGCTTTGCCTGATGTTCGTGACGGTTTAAAACCGGTACACCGCCGCATTCTTTATGCCATGTGGACCATTGGTTTAAGGCCAAGTGCTAAATTCAGAAAATCCGCTACTGTGGTCGGAGAAGTTTTGGGTAAATATCACCCCCACGGCGATGTGGCAGTTTATGATTCTTTAGTGCGCCTGGCTCAATCATTTGCCATGCGCGCGCCATTGATTTGGGGCCAAGGAAACTTTGGCTCGATAGATGGAGATTCAGCTGCAGCCATGCGTTATACCGAAGCCAAATTAACACCCATTGCCGAAGAACTACTGCTAGATTTAGATAAAGATACAGTAGATTTCATTCCCAATTACGATAACAGCCAGCAAGAACCAAAAGTTTTACCAGCTAAACTTCCCAATCTTTTACTCAACGGCTCTATGGGTATTGCGGTTGGTATGGCCACTTCAATTCCGCCGCATAACTTAGGCGAGCTAATCGACGCCATTGTACATATTATTGATAATCAAGATGCCGACGTTGACGACTTGATGCAATTTGTTAAAGGTCCGGATTTTCCCACCGCTGGTATTATTTTTAATAAAGAAGGTATTAAACAGGCTTATGCCACCGGCAAGGGCTCGGTAGTAATGCGCGCCCGGGCTGAAATTACCGAAGGAAAAAATGGTTTCCAAATCGTAGTAACTGAACTACCTTATCAAGTAAATAAGGCTAACTTAATCATACACATTGCCGAACTGGTTAAAGATAAAAAAATTGAGGGCATTCGCGATCTTCGAGATGAATCAGATAAAGACGGAATCCGAGTGGTAGTTGAATTAAAAAAAGACGCCTATCCCAAAAAAGTTCTTAACCAGCTTTATAAACTAACCCAACTCCAAGATTCTTTTCATTTGAACATGCTGGCCTTGGTAGATGGCATTCAGCCACGTGTCTTAACCTTAAAAGCTGCGCTAGAAGCTTATATTAAACACCGTCAAGAAGTAATCACTCGCCGCACGACTTTTGAGTTTAATCGGGCTCGTGATCGGGCGCATATTTTAGAAGGCTTGGTAATGGCATTGGAAGATATTGATAGAATCATCAGCACGATTAAAAAATCGCGCGACCGTGATGACGCCAAGATTAATTTAATTAAACGTTTCAAATTATCCGAACGCCAGGCTATCGCGATTTTAGAAATGAAGCTGCAGCAGTTGGCTAATTTAGAGCAGCTCAAAGTAGAAGAAGAGTTAAAAGAAAAAAGAAAGTTAATTAAAGAACTAAAAGATATTTTAGATCATCCTAAAAAAATATTAGACATTATTAAAACTGAACTGGCAGAAATCAAAGCCAAGCATGCCAAACCCCGCCTAACCCAAGTTATGGCCGGCGCGGTTGATACATTTACTCAAGAAGATCTAATTCCCAATGAAGCAACTGTAGTATTGATTACTAAAGATGGTTATATTAAGCGCATTCCACCCACTACTTTTAAAACCCAAGGCCGTGGTGGCAAGGGAGTAATTGGTTTAACCACTAAAGAAGAAGACATAGTGGAACATTTATTCTCCACTACCACGCATGCCGATTTAATGTTCTTTACTTCCCGGGGGAGAATTTTTGAGCTTAAAGCTTATGAAGTGCCACCATCATCGCGCACTGCCAAGGGTCAAGCGATAGTAAACTTTTTACAGCTGGCACCTGGCGAAATAGTATCCGAGGTAATGGCTTTGTCTGATTGGGAAGGTTATAAATATCTAATCATGGTTACAGCCAAGGGGGTAATTAAAAAAGTGGATATTAATGCTTTTGATAATATCCGGCGCTCTGGTTTGATTGCTATAAAACTAAAAGAAGGCGACAGTTTGCGCTGGGTTAAATCATCAACTGGTAATGATGATATAGTACTGGTTACTGCTCGCGGCCAATCTATCCGCTTTAAAGAAAAAGGTGTCAGGCCAATGGGTCGCACTGCGGCAGGTGTTAGGGGTATTAGAATTAAAGGTGTTGATGAAATAACTGGTATGGATTTAGTAAATGAAGGCAAGCCTTCACCCGAAGAACAGCTGTTAATTGTTACCTCTAATGGTTATGGTAAACGCACTAATTTGAAAGAATATAAAATACAAGGCCGCGGTGGTAGCGGCGTTAAAACTGCCAACATCACAGATAAAACCGGGCCAGTGGTTAATGCCTTTGTGGTAAATGCCAAACGCGAAGCTGAAGATTTAGTAATTATGTCAGAAAAAGGCCAAGTGATCCGCTTGCGATTAAAAAGCGTTTCCGTCCTCGGCCGCGCTACTCAAGGAGTAAGATTGATGAGGTTTAAGGAAACTAGTGATAAAGTAGCTTCAGTTACTTTTGTGTAATATTTTGTCAAAAAAAGAAAACCCCACCAATTGCATGGAAGGGTTTATTGACGTTAATCTCACAGAAGATTTATTTCTTCATTTTTTTAGCTATATAAACAGCAACCAAATGACCAAGTAAGCTCGCTGGGATTGATATATACAGCGGTGACCAAAAAATAGCCGCACCAATTGCACCTCCTGGTAACCAATTAGCTTTTTTAGTCCCCACAAATAACGCTGTTCCGAAATAAATTACAATTCCGAGTATAAATGTTATTAAAGCAGTTGATTCTATGTCCATAACAATCTCCTTTTACTTATATTTATGTTATTTTAATTTTTATTAATTATTTCCACTAATCTGGAGGTGAATGGCATACCTTTGTTCTTAAAAAGAACCAGTATACCGAAAGTAATGTTTAAGCAAGAACCTAGATTACTCCAAGTCTAGCTTGAATCATTACTCCTCTCCCCTCCCAGGTTAGTGGAAATAACTACGACTTTTGCATTGTTAAAGAACATTTAAATATAGGTCATTTTGATTTTTTTGTCAAGCCTGCCTGCCGGCAGGCAGGGGTTGTGGAACACACTCCAAATTTTGGCTAAGGCAATATGGTTCCACGATTAGTGCTTTTATTAATAGTACCTCCACAATAAATGCACTTAATATAGCAACCAAAGATAATTGATAACTTGCCAAAAACTATTAATTCGTTATAATCTGATAATACTATTAACTATTTACTTATAACTTAACTATATGGGTTTACCTGGTCATAGACGAACATCTTCTCATAAAAGGCGCCGCGCCTCTCATTTTGCTTTAGTCAAAGTACATTTAACCAAATGCTCTCATTGCCACAAGCCAATTAGACCTCATTTGGCATGCGCCAATTGCGGTTATTATCGCGGCCGATTGGTATTAAAAATTAAATCCAAAACCAAGCCGGGTGCTAAAAAAGAAGTCAAAGAAAAGGAGACTAAAGAATAATGTCTAATCGACACTTGGCTAGAACAGTTATTTTACAGTCGCTGTTTCAATGGGATTTTTTAGGACAACAAGGCGAGTTAGAAAAAATCATTGATAAAAATATTGCCGAACTGGCTCCTGGGTTAAAAGACGAGGGTTTTAGTGAGCGCATGGCTAAAGGTATTCTTAAACACCGCCAAGAAATAGACGACCTTATCGTCCGCTTGGCTCCGGAATGGCCCTTAGACCAAATTACCGCGGTGGATAGAAATATTTTACGTTTAGGAATTTACGAATTAAAATTTAATAAGGAAATCCCTCCCAAGGTAGCCATTAACGAATCCATCGAACTAGCCAAAGCTTTTGGTTCTGATGCATCTAGTCGTTTTATCAATGGTGTTTTGGGATCGTTATATAAAGAATTAACCGAAGCTGGCGAAATTCCCATTGAAGACTTTAAACAGTTGGTTAACAAACCAACTGATGAAACCAAGACTTAATAATTAATTAGCGACGTTTGCGGAGGCGTGATGCGCAAATATTTTTGAGCATTATACCTCCCGAACGACCTCCCTATAAGATGAAAAATATTAATTTGCTAGAGAAAACTTTAGGTTGTACTTTCAACGACCATAATTTGCTAACCCAAGCTTTAGTTCACCGATCATACTTAAATGAAAACCCTAGCTTCGGGCTACCCCACAATGAACGCCTCGAATTTTTAGGCGATGCCGTTTTAGAACTAATTGTTACTGAGTATTTATACCGCAACTATCCTAATCCCGAAGGCGAATTAACCAACTGGCGCGCTGCTTTAGTTAATGCACACATACTTTCAGAAATTGCTATTGAATTAAATCTGAATGATTTTTTATATTTATCACGCGGCGAAACCAAAGACGCCAATGGTAAAGCCCGACAGTATATACTGGCTAATGCTTTAGAAGCGGTAATTGGTGCAATTTTTCTAGACCAAGGGAATGCAGTGGCTGCTGAATTTATTAATAAATTTATTCTCACAAAACTGGAAACGATATTGAATGATCAGTTATATCTTGACCCGAAAAGTCGCTTTCAGGAAATTGCGCAAGAAAAAGCCGGGGTCACGCCACATTATCTAGTACTTAACGAATCAGGGCCTGATCATGCAAAAATTTTTAAAGTAGGGCTTTATTTGGCAGAAGAATTAATAGCTCAAGGAGAAGGATCGTCTAAACAAGAGGCCCAGGTAGACGCCGCGGAAAAAGGCTTAGCTTTAAAACAATGGGAGTAAATATGAACCAAATATTTATTTAGCCACCGCTTGTTTGATGATTTATATATTATGTATTTACAAAAAATAGACATTCAGGGTTTTAAATCATTTGCCCAAAAAACAACTTTGGAATTTAATCAAAAACTGACGGCTATTGTTGGGCCCAATGGTTCTGGTAAATCCAATGTGGCCGATGCTATTCGTTGGGTTTTGGGCGAACAATCATTAAAATTATTACGCGGTAAACATGCCGAGGATGTTATTTTTGCTGGTTCAGATAAAAAAACGCGCTCTGGTCTGGCTGAAGTAGTGATGTATCTGAATAATGAAGATGGCGGCGCACCTATTGATTATTCAGAAATTGTTATTACCCGCCGAGTTTACCGAGACGGGCAAAGCGAATATCTACTTAATAATCAAGCGGTAAGGTTAATTGATATTAATTTATTGTTAGCGCAGACAAATTTTGGCCAAAAAACCTATAGCGTTATTGGTCAAGGTATGATTGATAGTATTTTGCTATCTTCCCCGGCTGATCGCAAAGAATTTTTTGAAGAAGCCACGGGTATTAAGCAGTATCAAATAAAACGCGAGCAAGCAATTAATAAACTATTATCTACTTACGACAACTTAGAACAGGCGGAACTAGTGCTACAAGAAATCACTCCCCGTTTAAGAGCTTTAACCCGCCAAGTAAAAAGATTGGAACAACGCGAAGAATTAGAGCGCGAATTAACCGAATTACAAAAAGATTATTTTCGCTGGCGTTGGCATGAATTACAACAACAATACTTAAACTTGTCATCCCAGCATAATGATATTAATCAACAGGTTAACGAGGCTAATAAGCAAGAAGAAAAATTAAGCGCTAATCTAAAAGGGTTAGAACAAGCTGAATTTTTGCCAGCTGCTTATTTACAATTAAAAAGACAATACGAACAAGAGCGTGACTTGCTGAATAAACTGTTAAAAGAACAGGTGCTAGCCTCGGCCCAGGATGAACTTAAACATATTCAAAAAGGAGAAGGTGAAATCGCCTGGCTAAAACGTCGCTTGATAGAAGTACAACACGAACTATCGGTTGAGCAAGCCACTTTAAATAACCTGAAAAAATCTAATGAACAATTAGCCAGCCATTTAGATAAAAGAAACCAAGAACAGGTAAAATTAATAACAGAAATCTCCAGAATGCAAAAACCTGAACTGGCACCTAAAGACTTACAACAAAAAATAGCTGAGCTAAGCCAACAATTTGATGATTGGTTTAATCAACTAAAACGTGCCGAATCACTATCAGAGCTTAAAACATTAATTAATCAAGCTGATACCATTAGCCAAAAAATTCATAACCTGTCTCTAAATTATTCTGGCCAGATTAAATCTGCGAATTTAGAACAAATTTTAATTGCACGGGATAAAATTATTAATGAAATTGCTACCTTAAAAGCAACTATTATCCAGCAAGCAGAAGCCATAACAAACATTAAACTGCGTCTGGAAAAACTCACCCAAGAACAAACCGCCTTAAACCAAGCGCTAACTGGCCACACCCAAATTGCCTCGGCCATAGAATTAGCCAAACAAATTAAAGAATCCGAGGTAAAAATTACCTTACTAGAAAAACAACTGGCGACTTTTCACGAATCAGCCGAAGCAAAAAAACAACAATTTTTCTCCTTACAAAATGAATTGCAGCAAGCTAGACAACAACTTCACTCCCTAGAACAACAACAACATGAATTGGCATTATTATTAGCGAAAATTGAAACTAAAAAAGAAGATCTAGAAAGAGAAATGTCTCAAGAAATACCACCTGAACTGGCCCAGGCGGTAAAGGAAACTGGTGGAGCTAAAATTATTAATGAGGGTGAGCTGGCGTTAGAAATTCAAAAAATAAAACGCCAACTAGAAGTAACTGGCGGTATTGAGCCAGAAGTTATTGCTGAATATCAGCATACCAAAGAACGCCATGATTTTTTAAACACCCAAAAAAATGATTTAACCAAAGCTATTAATTCACTAGAAGAAGTGATTCACGATTTAGATCAAACCATTACCAAACAATTCGTCTCTAATTTTAAAGCCATTAATGAAAAATTTGTTAAATATTTCCAATTATTATTTGATGGCGGCAAAGCCCAATTACTATTACAGAAAATGGAAGAACCAAAAACCGAAGAAGAGTTAACAGAAGAAGAGGCGGAGGAAGCCGCAACAAAAAAAGATATTCGCCCAGAATCACAAGTTGCCAAAGAAAAATTTGTGCTTCAGGAAAAATTAAAAGCCAGTATGTTTTCGGGCGTAGAAATCCAAGCCACACCGCCAGGTAAAAAATTATCTTCTATTAACGCGCTTTCAGGTGGAGAAAAAGCCTTAACCTCAATTGCTTTGATTTGTTCAATTATCTCTCACTTGCCATCTCCGTTTGTAGTATTAGATGAAGTTGACGCTGCATTAGATGAAGCTAATTCTGAACGCTTTGCTAGTATTCTGGATAATTTAGCTCAAAGCACTCAATTTATCACCATTACCCACAATCGCGCTACTATGAAACAGGCGGCAATATTATACGGAGTAACTATGGGAGATGATGGTATTTCAAGACTATTATCCGTAAAATTAGATCAAGCAAAAGAAATTATTAATAATCAAAAATAAACCACCGTCTTGACCAATAATTCAATTTAAGTTATCATCATTTTACGTTTTAATTAATCAATTATCATCAAAATCATGGTTATTATTAGACTGGCAAGAATTGGTAAAAAGAAACAGGCTTTTTTTCGCTTAATTGTTTCTGAAAAATCCAAAGATACCAAAGGTACTTACCTAGAAGCTTTGGGCAGCCTTAATCCCCATACTGATCCGCCACAAGTTAATTTAAAAACAGATCGTATTAACTACTGGCTAGGCCAAGGTGCCGCCACCTCTGCTCGGGTACATAATCTTTTGATTGATCATAAAGTAATTAGTGGGGAAAAAGTTAAAGTTTGGAAAGCAAAAAAACGTCCGGTTGAAGAAGTAAAAAAAGAACCAACACCAGAAACAAAAACAGTTGCAAAAACTGAAGTAACAGAAGTTAAAACAGCAAGTCAACCGTTGCCAGCAACAGCCGAGGCACAGCCAAAAGAGGAATCTCAAAAAATTAAAAGGCTGGATTCAACCCTCTAACGCAAAAACTTGTTAATTAATAATTGGGAAAATACTTCATCCGGTTTTAAGAATTTAAGAGTTTTTCTAGGTCTGTCATT
>Ga0265296_1000490_pt1 | contig 59911 bp, 62 predicted proteins | sample MunlanPumphouse1_FD_189073 | JGI IMG/M metagenome (GOLD analysis project Ga0265296, IMG submission 189073) | Groundwater microbial communities from a municipal landfill in Southern Ontario, Canada - Pumphouse #1 | ecosystem: Environmental > Aquatic > Deep subsurface > Groundwater | place...
GCAACCGGAACGGTGAACCTTACTCCCCATTTCTCCGGGATGTCCTCCGGAAGACGGAGATTCTCGGAACTGGCCTCTGTCCCCCTCGCAGGAAAAAAACCAGGAAACCGGATGGGGAAGATGATGCCATCTCGCGGGAACTCTGGCTCCGCTCAAGGCATGGCACGTGGCGGTTCTTCCGCCTTACCAGCGAATATCTCGTCGAACTGGGACAGGATGGTCATCCACTCCTCGGGAAAACCGCAGCCAACCCGTAAAGTGGACCGGAGTGCGAGGTAAGACAATATCCTTTTTTTATCCTTTGCCAGAAAGTCTCTCCCGTAAGACTTGTGATCGTAATACCGGTTTCTCCTCCGATGGAGGGACAATCATCCCTGAGGGAGGATCCCTGTTTTTGAGTGAACTCACCTCGTGGATATCCAGTGATTACTTCGAATAAACCATAACGAGTTCTTCTCGTGTACTGACCTCATGGGTGTTCAGTGAGTACCCTCAAAATACGCCCTATACGGGCTCCGATTGCCCATTTTTTCCAAGTTGGAGGGAATAATTCGGCAAAACGAGGGAATAATTCGGTCCGGTTTGGGTGTTTTTACGCCGGAAAACAACAGGTCATAATTAGCAGTATTTGGGAGGCGAAAAGGAGGAGCGATCATGGTTTAGGAGGGGGCACAGTGTAAAAACCGAAATAAACGGGCAATAAAATATCATTTTTGGAATTGGCCGCTGTCACGATAAGAGGGCAAACCAGGTTTCATTCATTCCCATTTTTGCGAAATCATCCGGCAAATCTCCTGTTCCGGATTCTCTTCAAATGCCCGCAAAATTCTCCGTTTTGCCCTCTGAAAAGTTATTCAGCCAGACCCATCTCTCCCTGCATCCTATAATGATATGTCAAAGGGCCCCGGCGACGAAGGAGAAAAACCCTCCTCCTTTGGGAATGTTTGCGCAGACCTTCCCGAAAAAAAACTTACCAGAGATTCGCGGAGCGGATCTAAAAACCCCTCGAAGAACCCCAACTCAGGTTCTTCTCATCGTAAAAGGTTCTCAATGAACCTTTCAAAAAACCAAAAACAAGGAGATACAAAACATGGCAGATTTCGTACAAAAAACCAACGTAAAGACCGCGGTCCGCACTCTTGCGAACCCGATAGAAGACGTGGCAGCATTCAACACGATCGTACAGTCGGTCCTGACCGGCAACCCGTTCGGGTGTGTTGCCTATGCAGTTTCAGGGGTCAGCCACCCGGGCGTGGAGAAGACAAAGGAGACCTATGTGGCAAAGATCCTGTACCAGGACGCAGATGCCAAAACCGTTGGCACTGACTCCGGGAAATTCAACTCGGTTGCCGGGTTCAATGCCGGTGCTGCCGTATTCCTCGCGAGTGCGCCCCTCACCACAGCCCATACCGGCACACCGGTACGGGATCTGGACAACGAGACCTATTCGGCTACGGTCAAATACCGTGACCCGAACGGGGAACTCTACATGGTCACCTTCGGCCGTGATAGCGTGAGCCTCACGTCCTACTCGGACGACGCCATCCGGATAAAAGTCGAGACATGGGCCGACACGGTGGCGGCATTAGCCTAAGGTATACAGGACCGTGAGACGGGAGGAGAGCAAAGATTCCCGGTGAGCCGGGTAACTGGCGGGTAATTGAGGGAAGACCAGACGGGTTTGGTCCGGGGGTCACTGACTTCGGCGTGTGGACCTGGCAGGTTTCCCCGGCAAAAACTCGGGTACCGGCACATCAGGATACCCTTACTCTACCCCAACTCAACCGGGCAGGCAACAGAGAGGAGAAAAAAGATCTCCTCTGTTCCTATCCCAATTTTTCAGGAGGTTTACTATGGAAACTGAAGTTATGGGGATCATCCTTGGAGCAGTGCTCCCGGTCTATCCTTTATTGCTTGTCATCTACCAGAAGATCGGCAGGTATGATGAGATTGTAGAGGAGTTCAAACGACTCCGTACCGAACACGAGCACTACCGGGAGGTGCATCATGGAATCTGAACCAACACCGGTCGCAACCGTGACTGGCCTCTACCGGGGAACCTGGAGCGGCCTTGAACCACTGACAAAAGATACTCCGCTCACCCTTGACGAAGTCCGGAGAAACCCGCTCTTCTACGAGCTGGAACTCCACCCGGAAGGGGGTGATGAGAACCTGATCATTGATGTAATCTACGACAATATGGCGCCGATACGCCTTCAGGATCTCATGAGGGGAACGGATATCCCGCAGGGCATCCGCTTCTGGCCCGACTGGTTCGATATCCCGCCCTACCGGGAGATGCATGATACGGACGGCCGCCGGGTTTACCCGCGGGCACCGGGCATCCACACGGTCCGGATCCGGACTGCCCGGAGAAAATTCAACCGGATGGGAAAAGGCAGGGATTTCAGCCCGGCCAATGGCGGGTACACAAGCCCGGTGTTTGAGTTCATGATCGCTGCGGACGGGGACGATGTTTGAGAACGTGGTGCAGACCCGGATCGCCATTTGTGGTGCCGGGATTCTGCTCGCCATTATTTTTCTCGTATCGCACCTGCCGCTCATCCTCCTCATCGCGCCGGTTGCCATCCTGTTTCTCGGGATAATAGCCGACCCGGAAGAGACGCATGCAGTATGGTACGGTATGCTGCACACGGTCGGCATATTTGACCTGTCGGTGCTGGATGAAGAAGAACAGACGACCTGCACGGTGAAAAAACACTACTTCTGGTTCGGCGATGTGGGAATGGCGGCAGTGATGGCACTCGTGTTCAGCGTTCCGTTGGGGCTGTTCCTGGCACAGAGAACGGATATCACGCTCGCGTTTATTGCCGCTGCACTCCTGTTCCTGCCACTCTTTGTCTTCCTGCCCCGGCTTATCCAGCAGGGAATGAAGGCAGATACCGCAGCAATCCTTGACACGTTAGGGAAGAACGAGCTGGTGAAGAAGGTATTCTGGACAGTGTTCGCTACACTCGCGGGACTTGTGCTGGTCCGGGTCGTGGACCCGGTGACCGCACAGCAGCTTGTGGGAATGATTGCCGGGATTGGGGGGTGACGGTAGAGACCACCCCTTCTGTTTTTTTCACCGTAAAACCATTGCCCGAAAGAAAAATCCCTCTCCCTTTTTTTTCTGCCCCAGACTTCACCAAAACCGTTTTCCCCATGCCCGGCAAACAACCCGATAGAGCACATTATGGATGTCCAGCTACTCTATGTTACCTTCACCAACAAAAAAGTTGTAACAAGCATGATCCTCCTGGGGATTGTCCTCGGGCTTGTCCTCTCGTCCCTGTTGCGTTTCTTAGCGGGAAAGTGGTACATGCCTACGGTCTTTGTCGGTATCTGCCTTTTTGTCGCCATTGTGTACATGTACTGGCTTGACGGCCAGGACTGGCGGAATATGTAATACGATCGGCTGGGATCCTGGCCCGGCCACCTCCCCGTTTTTTTAGCATTCACACAAACTTCCCGGTTAGCTGAATGATGCGGCACCATCCAGCAAACCGGGTCCTCGACCACATGGAAGAAAAGAAGTGAGAACAAAAAGGGCAGGGGAATTCCCCTGCCTGTTGTTTTTGCATGCTGTGATGGATACTAAACCTGAATATACATTTATCTCTGAACATTTGGAGTTTTATGGTAGGTGGTTATGAGTCTGAGCCAGTTTGGGTACTTTAAGATGAAATCCAGTTTGCGATACATATCAAGAACATCATGTTTGGGGTTTCCGAGTGGGAAATAAACAGATATGCCATGTGCATTTTTTACGTCTTCGCCTCCTATAATATTAATGATAATTTTTTCATCCAGCAGAGTGAGGAGGCACGCTGCAGAGTCTGTGATGCTCTTCTGTGTTATGTTTTTCTGACACAGCAATACAAAATCATATAAATCAATATAATCTCTTTCTCCGAATCGCTGCATGGAGGTTAGGATATCAATTATTGTGGGTTTTATGGTTTTGAGTGCTTCCGTGAGTATTGCGGCAAAAACATCCAGACCTTTAGCGGCCTTTTCAAAAGAATCAGTTCGAGTTGCTGATTGAGTGATATTGTGACCGGTTGCCGGGTAGGATTCTTTGTATAATGTAACGATTTTTTTTGCTAACTCTCCATTATTCACATCTTGATTTGAGCTCATATAGTTCAATATTGGCTGGTACGGCCATCCTGCTGACGGCTCGGTTTCTTCGGAACCTATGATGATTTCGGTGATATCCTTAATCTGGTAAATAATTTCAAACATGTTCATCAGGCAGGCATCAAAAGCGATAATATCAAGTTTCTGCTTAGGAATAGCGAGTGCCGATTTAAGCTCAAAGTTGTCGAGGAAATCGCGGGATGTATCATCCAGGCATATACTTTTCGATTGGATTGTAGATCGTTCACTTATATTTTGCAGATGACCAGTCATTGCCGTCTTCTGGATAGTTTGAACCGGGATGGATTGGCGTTGCCCCTCTTCAAGGTAGGGTGGATAAAATGTATATTATGGATTTCTGAGAGAATGGGAGACTCGTACAAGAAGAAGGACTATCCCTTGAGTATCTCTGGAAAGTTCGAGGAGATACGACAACAGGCAAAATTTTTTATTTGAATTTCTTGTGGATTTGATAGTATAATAGATTGTGTTTTTAGTAGATGATATATACTCACAAAAAATATTTATGCAATGAAATAGATCATCATGAATTATGAACGTCCCGAAAATTTTAGGTGTGATCATTAAATCGTACAGTAAGTGGGGTGACTTACCGACTGATCCTAGCTTCCCCTACAAACTCGAATATACAGCCACTTTAGATCCTCAAAAATATGACAAAGATAAATATACGAAATTATTTTGTAAAATATCCAATCCCGGAACCAGTTCCTATCTTTTTCTGTGCGCTACAGTCCACCGAGGCGAGAAAATTGATGAAGGTACAACCATCGCTTTACTAGAAGATACTACATTGAAATTATCCCCGGAAGATCAAGAAACATTCTGTGGTCACAATTTTAAAACTGTCAATCATAGGTCTCCTTTTTCCGGAGAGGAACATATTTTCTTTTGCGATTTCCAAGTTGATTATAGCAATCAAGATATATGGTTCCAGAAAGGAATAATGACCATTATTCTAAGGCTTGGAACGGGGGATCAAAATAATAAAGTTGACGCGTGGCTACCTTCACAACAATTTCAATTGACTATCACTGAATGAATCGGCAAATATTCTGTCTTAATTAACTACCTTTTTTCAAGAGTAAGTTCATACATTTATTCTAAAGAGATCCTTGCTTATCTCACAATCTTCCCCCCACCGATACCCTCAATACTTCCGGCCCTCCAGTGAGATCTATGGCTACTCTTCGTTCAGCCGCACTCGCGGCAACCTGTATCCTGGGCCCTCTTGTCGCCGGTACCGTTGTGGGCTTTCTCACGATGGGCGGGATCCTTACCTGGTATGCCACGCTCAACAAACCCTGGTTCACGCCACCGGGTTACGTCTTCGGCCCGGTCTGGACCGTCCTCTATATCCTGATGGGAATCTCCCTGTACCTTGTCATTTCCCAGGGATGGGAAAAGAAACCCGTAAAAACCGGGGTGCTTCTCTTTGGCCTCCAGCTGGTAGCAAACCTGGTATGGTCGTTCCTGTTCTTCGGGATGCAATTGCCCCTCGCCGGCCTTGCAGATATTCTCCTGCTGCTTGTTCTTATTGTCGCAACTATCGTGGCATTCCACCGGGTATCAAAACCTGCTGCCCTGCTGCTCGTCCCTTATATCGCCTGGGTCTGCATCGCCACGGCCCTGAATACGGGAATCGTGCTCCTGAACTAACATGGCCCCCCACGGTGAAAAAACCCGGGAGATCACCGGCACCCCATAGTATCGCATGAGTGTTTCACCATCTTCTCCCCATTTACTTCCCGCATTCCCGTACAACAAAACGAATCCAATGCGACAGACAACAACCCTTCATGATAACGCAGGGAGCTTCGCGGGTACCAACGGATCATCCTGCAAAAAAGAATCCATCCCGGCAAAAGAAGAAGGACAGGCAAGGTAAGAATGCGCTTGCCGCACTACCCGAGTACTCCCTTTCTGAATTCCTTGAAAATGAACCCGACCTCAACTCTGTATCGAACCTGAGAGTGCGGTACAAATGAAAGCAAAAATAGTCCTTGTTCATTTCCTTTTACGGATCTCTCCGGGTTAAAAGCTGCTGCCGGCAATAATTATTCACAAAAGTGAGCAGGATGTTTCCCGGTCATAGAATCTCTCGCAACAATCTGCCAGACACAAGTACTCTTAGCTAAGATCTCTATAATCAAAGATCTCTATTGAATTATTATCAGGCTATGGAAAATCCCCGGTGATTTGCATTTCCTATTATCGTGGGAAAAAAGTCAAATCGGAAGAATTTGCGCTTTAATAATAATTTTCGTTCTAATTTTCGTTTTAAAAATGATTTTCGTTCTAAAATTGACATCTCAGGCATTGCCTTAACTGTATCAAAAAATAGGTATACGTTCGATCAAAATGGTCACAGGAAAAAAATATGAAAACAAATCTTTGGTTTATTGTCGGGCTTATGCTCATAGCATTTGCAGCGACGGTTGCGCCAGTGATGGGTGCTGATGCGACTGCTATAGTTTCAGGTAATATGGCTTCAGATGTTTCTATATCGACCGTTGGAGAGATTACGGACTGGGTATTGGTTGCCGGTGCCGCTCCCAATGTGAACACGGATGCCCAACTCAGTATTTCTGCAAACAGTCCCTTTACCATTTCCGCAAAAGATGAGCTGCCTGCTCCCAAACCCGCTGGTACTGATGGAAGAATGGCAGAAGTCGTTGTTTTAACGGGAACGTATCCGGCAACAGCGGCCGGGGGCAAATCTCTCTTAACACCACTCGCGATCGACAGTACTACGACAAACTTCGTACTAGCAACGAGTCTCGTAGGATTAACTGCCAGCCCCCAGACGATATATACTTCTGATGGAGCACACGGATATTCCAATCAACTGCTGCCAGTGACGTTCAAACAAATGGTTGGTTTAACTGAGCCCCGTGTATCATATCCCGGTAATGCTTTCCGTATCCCGGTGGTATTCACGATTACCGTAGCAGCATAACAAATGACTCCGGATCGGAATATCATTTTTTCATTTTGGGATTTCGGAAGAATCCTCATCGGGGCATACAGATCCCTGTCTGAAAAAGGGGAATGTATACCGGGTAGTGATAACTTTCGTGAGAGGAGCATGGGCGTGATTTCCCTGTTCCCGATTTATAGAAAAAATACGATATCACTTGGGACCAAGTCATCTGCCTGAGGTTTTATATGAGAAAATATTGCCAAGGATCTTTAGGATCGATAATTCCCGTTGCAATCTTCGTAATGCTGGTATTACTCAGTTTCAATACCGTATCTGCCCTCAGTGTTTCCGGTGCGGTATATACCGGAAGCATTGCAGCTGGCGGAACGGACACACACCGGTTGGGAATCGGTATTGGGCCCGGTGAAGAAGCTCTTGATGTCGGTATTGAGGTTATGGGGCTGGGCCAGGCCCTGGACAAGAATTTCGTCTCCCTCAATCCGGTTAACGATCCCGGTCCCTTTTCAGCACGGACATTCATCACGCTTGATAATAGCAATATACACCTCGATCCCGGGACAACCCGGTACGTTAATGCAACGATAAAATTGCCATCTGATGTCGGTGCCGGGGGAAGGTACGCGACTATCTACATTCATGGTATCTCCACTGCGGGAAAAGCACTTACAACAGCAGTAATTGTTCCCGTCCTGGTCACTGTTTCCGGCCCGGGTCCGACCGTCAGCGGGAGTATCACCAGTGTCAGTGTGGGGGAAGTAACCAATGGTCAGCCAATAGCAATCACCACGACATTTAAGAATACCGGAAATTATCATTATCCCCGTTCCGTCAACACGGTAACCGTGACCGATGTAAATAAGAATGTCCTCTCAACTGTGTCAACACAACCTTCAGCATTTTCAATCATACCGGGAAATAGCGTTCAATATATCGTAACACCCGAGCTGCAGAATCTTCCGGTCGGAACCTATACCGCAGATTCCCAGGTCACCGTGGGGAGTGGCACGGTTCTTGATGAGAAGACTACGACATTTAATGTAAAGGCGAACTACACTCCCCCGATAACCGAGTCCAGCACCACGCTCACCCAGGGAAGTGCGGGAACCCTGACCTCGCCCGATGGCCGGTACTCGGTCTCGTTCCCCCAGGGTGCAGTGCTGGGTGACGCTGTGGTTACGTTAAAACCCTACTCCCGGGATAAGCTTCAACCCGCCCCGCAAGGTGCAAAACTGGGAGCAACCAGTTTTGAGATCGCCGGACTTACCGGACTACTCAGCAAGGACGCCACGGTCCGTGTCACCTATACCGCAGACGACTTGGCAGCTGCAAGCGGGGATACGTCCCAGTTGAAACTCTCCTATTATGATCCTGGCCAGGGTGCATGGGTTATATTACCCACGCAGGTGGATACCCCGGGTAACAAGCTGACTGCAACAACAAACCACCTGAGTGCCTGGGCAGTCATGGTCTCTTCAACAACCGGTGTCATGGCATCCGGGGCTGCACCCGCAAGAGCACCGAGCCAGGCTCCTGTACCGCTGGCGGTGATACTATCAGCTCTCATTATCATGGTTATTGCAGCCGGGAATTGTGCCCGGCATAAGGAAATGAATGAAAAATAATTTTTTGGTTTTGGTAATCATCTGCTTTTCACTCTGCCTGACTTCAGGATTTCTGTGGACTATCGCCGACGCGGGAAATACTGCAAACATGGTGATTACCGCAAGAAGCTCCCTTGTCGGTTATAATATATCAGCCACCGGAATCGGTACCGATAATGCCACGATCACCTGGAAAACGAACGGTGATGCAAACAGCGCCGTTGAGTACGGTACCACAACCGGTTATGGCTCAACCCGTACGAGTGAAATGACAGAACTCTCGCATACCATCCATATGTCCGGCCTCTCCTCCGGTGCGGTATACCATTATCGGGTTATGTCGACTGCTGATGATGGGGCATCCATGACCAGCGCAGATGCGAGTTTTAAAACCCTTAACCCCTCAGGAACAACGGTCTCTTATGGAATCCTCGGAACAACATTCCCCGGAATCTCCCCTGGTACGGGTGCCGGTGTCCGGAATGTCATACTCGACCTTTCGGCTATTTCAGGGACAACCCAGATTTCCGGAAACACGGTTACTATCAGTCATCCGGGAAATGGCTGGTCCACACTGCAGGCAACCGGAACAAGGGTAACAAGCAATGGCGAGACCACCCGTATTGACAATATACAGGGCGTTGTCATGGAAAGCATTCCCGTTACGGCGAACCTTGGCGGGAATATCGGAACAGTCAGCACCTCACTCAATGTCGCACAGACTCAGCTCGTTTCCGGTGCGGTAATCGGGCAGAATGTCATCCAGGGTGCGAGTACTTCTGCTGCTGATGCCTTCCAGCTTGCAGCAGCAGCCCGAGACCTCACTATTGTGTCTGTCGCCTATACCGTTGAATTCTTAAACACCGGGCCCCTGAACGCCAACATGGGCCCCGACGGGGTCACGGTCAAGCTGAGCATTGATCATGCGTGGGTTGTTGCGAATGCTCCGGACGGTGATCGGAATAATATCAGGATCATACGGTTCAGCGAGGACGGTACAAAAGAAGTTCTCACCACACAGTATACCGGCAGCCAGGGCTCCACCGATTATTTCAGAGCGGCATCACACGGGTTCTCGGTGTTTGGCATGGTTGCCGTTGCTGCCGCACATAGTGGCGGTGCTGGTTGGAGTAGTGATAGCGGCGGAGGCGACTCTGGATCCTTTACCATCGCTAATAGCCCCCTCACCGTCATACAGCAGCTCGCACCCCCTGCAGAAGCGTCAAACACCCCGGTTGAGAGGAGCGGACCTCTCACGAGCGTACCGCTTACCGCTGATCTTGTCGGCCTCCCGGGAGTTTCGGTAACCTGGGCAACCCGGATCAACGACAACCCGGTGACGGACGCATATATTACCACCGCTATTCAGCAAGACACCACCCCGTCCACCCTGAATGCGTTCATAACAGCGCTGCACCTTGCTGGACAGGATATCGGAAACCTTGCGTATGTCATGATAGTCCAGAAGACCGGTCTCATCTCAACCGGACCTGCCACCATTACCATGACAATACCGCAGGATTGGGTAACCCGGAATGGAGGTACCGATGCAATCAGGATTGTCAGGATGGGTGATGACGGAACGAGCGAAGTCCTCCAGACTTCCTTTGTCGGCTATGACAGCGACAGCAGCTACCTGATCTTCAGGGCAGCATCACCGAAAGGACTCTCGACGTTCGGTCTCGTTGCAGTGAAATCGTATATGCTCGCACCAATGCCCACATCGGACCTGGTAACACCGACCCAGGCACCGGTAACCCCTTTCACCAAACCATCAACCGGTCTACCCCTTATGGGGATTGCCGGGGTCATTGCAGCAGCCATGGTGATCATTATCGGAGTCGCACTGCTGCGGTTCCGCCGGAGGAATACGTGAAGAGCACACCATTCTTCTCCCTCACTTCATTTTTGTCTGGTGGGATCAGGTAAATTTTTTTCAGGTTCACTTGATTTTTTGATAAAAGCGCCGCCCGAATTTTTTTAAGTCAAAGTCCTGTAGAGGTTTTTCGTGCAGAGTGGCCGGGGAATTTCCGGTAAGGCTCTCACGCGGAATCACGTGACAGTGGCATCTCCTTACTAACCGCCCGGCCGCGTTACCGCCATTGAACCCTGGCGATACCCGGCCCGTCAGGTATATCTGGATATCCCTCTTTCCCATACCTATGAAGATCGCAATCTCCATTCTTCTCGTAATTCTTGCCGTAATCGCCTGCGGGTGCACAACCCAGGCCCCGGTAGCAGCACCGGTCGCAACTCCCGCTCAAATAACCACAGCCGCCACCCCCGTCCTCACCGGTATCTGGACCGGAACAGGAATTGGGCATTCAAAGGCCGAGGGCTTCCGTGAACTTACATCCCTGGTCTTTAACATCTCGGAACAGAAAGGGCAGGCCTTTAGCGGTACCAAGGAGTTCACCCGGCCCGACGGCAAGTTCTATTCCGAGAAGTTCTCCGGGGTCATATCCCGGAACGGTGAGATCATCTTCGCTGACCATGATCGCAATGGTATCAGCTTCGGGAAATTAACCGGGCCTGATGCCATGGAAATCCGGTATCTCGAGGATGGAGCCGATGCAAAGGTCTTCATTGACCTGCTCAACCGGAAGAAAATTTAAAAAAAATTCCGCTTTTTTTAATCAAATACCAACGTCAATACCCGTTCTTCCCCATCACAACCCCGCGTATCCCGCCCCGGGGCTCTTTGACATCCCCGACATACCGGGGGATCATGTGACAATGGCAGTGCATCACCGTCTGGCCGGCAGCCACACCGGTATTGAACCCGATATTATACCCGGCTGGCGTGAAATTCTCTTCGATTACTTGTTTGCATTCATCGATCAGGGCAAACATGGCGAGCTTCTCTTCAACCGTCATCGAAAAAAGAGTCGGTGTATGCCGGTAGGGCATCAGGAGCAGGTGGCCCTTGCTTGCGGGAAACCGGTCCCAGCGGGCATAACAGAGCTCGTTTTTTGCTACAATATCATCGGCAAACGGCTTGCAGAACGGGCATTTCACAGGTTCCATGTTCAGAGACATTTTAGACATTGATAGCGTATGAATTTTTTTTATTTACCGTGCCGGTCCGGGACCCGGACTGTGAGGGCGATGAGTCCCATTTGAGCGTCAAATTTCCGATCTATACATCCACTCCCTGCACTTTCACTCCGCCTGCCGGGTCCCTTATCCTCACGAGTCCCGACACTCCGTAATACAGGAAAGCGATTTACAACATGAAACATAAAACTTCGATAGCGAAACTACCCAAAGACCCCCTCCTCCCTCTCGTTAAAGAAATCCGGGATCTGGTTCAAAGCGCTCGCAGGTCCGCAAGCCAGAACATCAATACCCTGCAGGTCATCACCAACTTTAAGATCGGTCGACAGATTGTGGAATATGAACAACAGGGAAATAAACGGGCAGAATACGGAAAGCGAACACTCATAGAACTCTCGCATCGACTGACTGGAGAGTTAGGACGTGGCTTTTCAGCAACAAATCTTGAGTACATGCGCCGGTTTTACCTCGATTATTATGAAACGGTACCGCAAATTCCCCAGACAGTGTCTGGGAAATTGCCCGCCAAAACCCAGACAGAAACACCAATTGCGCAAACACTGTCTGCGCAATTACCGACCAAAACACAGATGGAAACTCCAATTCGGCAGACAATGTCTGCCCAATTCACCCCACGGTTCACCCTTAGCTGGTCACACTACATTTTCCTCATGAATATCGATAATCAGGATGAGCGCCGGTTTTATGAAATAGAATCCGGACAAAACCAATGGTCGCTTTCCGAGCTCAAACGCCAGTTCGACTCCGGGATCTATGAACGGCTCGCAATCAGCCGGGATAAAAATGGAGTCATGGCTCTTGCACAGAAAGGTCACTTACTTGAAAAACCCGAAGATATGCTCAAGAATCCCATGGTTCTCGAATTCCTCGGGCTCGATGAGAAAACGGACTACTCCGAGAGCGATCTGGAATCCGCCATTATCGACAAACTGGAAACCTTTTTGCTGGAACTTGGTAAAGGATTCCTTTTCGAATCCCGGCAGAAACGGTTCACCTTCGATGCTGATAATTTCTATGTGGACCTCGTCTTCTACAACCGCATTCTCCGGTGCTATGTCTTAATCGACCTTAAGATCGGAAAACTGACTCATGAAAATCTCGGCCAGATGCAGATGTACGTCAATTATTACAACCGCGAAGTAAAACTTACTGATGAGAACCCGACTATCGGAATGATTCTCTGCAGGACGAAGAACGATGCCCTCGTCAAACTCACCCTGCCTGAAAATGCGAACATCTACGCATCCCGGTATCAGCTCTACCTCCCCTCAAAAGAGGAATTGAAGCAGAAACTAATCGAATGGTCTGAAACGGCATCCGATACTATCGGAAGTGACAGAACCAACGAATGAATATGGTATAAAAAATTTAAAATCAAGCGAAATAATAGTTTAAAAAAGAATCAAGGAAGGTTCCCATCCCCGGAACATTCCCTCTGCCTTTCCTCACTCATCGCAATGAGCTGCTCGAATATTTTCTGCGTGGCCACCGGATCGATCCGGGCTTCGACAGCCTGGTCAAAAACCGTATTCAGGACTTCAGAAGCCCGGTGCTCATCATGGACCGGCATACCTGCATGGATCTTGATTTTGGCAATCTTTCCTGCAAGATCCTGCCGGTGTGCAATGAGCCGGATGATCTCTTTATCCGTCTTTGTAATCTCTGCCCGTACGGCTTCGAGCGACATATGATATACATATCTCCAGCATTCACATAAACGTGTTTATCCCCGCCAAAACACCAAAGAAGATATCGCAAGAGCACCCTATCTGATCCAGTGATTATATGCTTGAACGAATATCCCGCCGGGAAGAATTTGATCTTTTTATATCGTGGATAGCGATATCCATATCGTTTGCGATCATCAAGATCGCCCCCTATGGAATAACCGGGCCCATGAGATCGATCGATCCCGTTCTCGCACTGATCTCGTTTGGTATAGCCCTTCTCACCGTAGGTATCGGGTTTATCCTGCATGAGATGGCCCACAAGTTTACAGCGATAAAATTCGGGTACTGGGCGGAATTCAGAAAAGACAACATCATGCTGCTCTTTGCCGTGCTCCTTGCAGCCCTTGTCGGCTTTGTCTTTGCAGCCCCGGGCGCAACCGTCATCTACAGCAATTCCGCGACCGGGCAGGGCCTGACTAAGAGGGAGAACGGTATCATCTCGGCATCGGGGCCGGTTGTCAATCTCCTGCTCTGCATCCCCTTCGGTGTGCTGGTCCTGGTCAGTGCCTCGCTTACCGGCTTTTCCAGTATCCTGCTTGCCCAGATCGGTATCTTCGGCATCCAGATCAATGCCATGATCGCGGCATTCAACATGATCCCGGTCAGTATCCTTGACGGCAGAAAAGTGATGGCGTGGAACATCCCGGTCTTTGCCCTGCTGATCATAGCCTCGTTTGGGACGCTCGTGGCATCGTTCTATCTTCTTTAATCCCCCACAATTTTTTCATGCGGGTGAAACGCCCGGTTTATCCCGTCTTTAACGTTTCAATAACCCCGACAACCGTCTGTCCTTTTAGAAATGCATCCTTGAGTGCAGTCGGGTGATTTTTGATTCCCTTGAATTCATCCATATTATTGGCAATGATATTGTCGTAGTATTCGAACCCGGTACCGTTGAAGATGGCAGTGATCGCAGGAAACGCCCCGTCAAAGACATGGTCCCAGTTCTGTCCGGCCGTGGAGATGAAGAGCCCTTTATGCTGTTTGATGTGTTCATCCGGGAAAAAGAGCGTTTTTAAAACAAATTTCCGGGCCCAGAGATACTGTCCCCGGTCGATCAACCCTTTGAGTTCTGCCGTGATCCCCATCGTATAGATGGGTGAGGCGACCGCGATACAATCGGCTGCCAGTATTTTATCAAAGAGGAGGATTGCATCATCCTTCACCACGCACTCGCCATTCTTATGGCAGGCATTGCAGCCCCGGCAGGGCGCATAAGTCAGATCCTTGAGCACCACTTTCTCAACCGTTGCACCGGCTGCACGTGCTCCCTCTAAGAAACTGTCGAGCAGGGTCTCTGTATTTCCGTGCCGGTGCGGGCTTCCGGATATGCCAAGAACGGTTACGGTCATGGCACTCACGCAGCGAGCCGCTTTTTGATCTCGGCAAGCACGGATTTTCCGAGTTTCTCCGCATCGGTCCGGGCGGTGGGATGCAGGTCGATTGCCCCTTTCTCATCCACGTTATTTACCATCAGGTAGGAGATGTCGGCATCCTTTATGTCAATGACATGGTAGAAGCATTTCACTGACGGGACGGCAGCGTCAAAAACATGGCCCCAGTCCTGTCCGGCAGATGCGAGAAAGACCCCGAGCCTCTTGCCCTTGCGTTCTATAGGAACAACCGGGAGTTTGAGCACATATTTACGGGATCGGAATACCTGCGCCCGGTCGATCAAGGCCTTTGGCTGCGACGCGATACCCATACAATATATCGGAGAAGAGAGCAGGATAACGTCAGCTGCAATGATCTTGTCATGGTAGATGTCCATGCCATCGCGCTGCACGCATTTATTGAGTTTCTCGCAGGCATTGCATCCCTTGCACGGATTGATGTTGGCATCGGTTAAGGCAACTTTCTCAATCACTACGTCCGGGTCTACGATCATCCCGCCCAGTACCCAGTCCAGCAGTGTCTCGGAGTTGCCATGCCTGCGGGGACTTCCGGCAAAGGCGAGGACTTTGATCGGCATACCCGTATCTTTGTCATGCGTCATAAAAAAGGATTGGATGGTTGCTGAAAAGGAGCACGCCTTGTTGAGCGGGATGGAGTGCAGGCCATTCGTCCAACAATTGTCATGGCTCGTTGGATAGGCTCATGGTGTACCTGAACAGATACACTAATTATAGTAAAAAGCGTCAGAGTATGCGTATCATAACGGTTCAAGGGTGAAGGAGCGAACTGACTACATGCAACACAAAAAAAACTGCACGAATCGCGAATCCGGCGTTTCAGAAGTAATTGGCGCCGTACTGCTCATTGCTCTCGTAGTTGTTGCTGTTGCAATCGTAGGTGTCGGGTTGTTATCACAGCCACTGCCAAAGCAAATTCCTGTACTCGAAGCGATTATCTCCAGTTTCGGAGATACAATACAAATCTTCCATAATGGTGGAGATCCGCTGCAAAAGGAAGACTTAATGATTCTTGTCGATGATCAGGATAAAACAGAGAACTTTTTTAAAGGGGCGGATTTGTGGTCCCTGGGCGACTTGCTGACATACACGTCCCCTGATTCCCGAAATCCTGAAAATGTGAAGATTGTTTATACGGGTGCTGGTGCGTCTGCGATTTTGTCCTCTGCAAATTTCGGGAAAATCGGCATTGTTCCTACGATAACACCCGCTCCCCCGGCACCTGTTGCCGCAGGATTTACCGGTACACCCACTTCAGGAGTAAAACCCCTGGGAGTCCAGTTTACCGATGCCTCAACCGGACCGGTGACTTTGTGGTCCTGGACATTTGGTGATGGTAACACGTCCACCGTTCAGAGCCCGCAGCATACCTATCCGAATGCAGGCACGTATTCTGTGAGCCTTACCGTAAGCAACGGTACCGGGACCAATACCCTGACACGGACGAATTTCATTCAGGTAACAAAAAAGTCGTTTGTCGATTTCGTCATTAATGAGAATGTCTTTGTCTATGGAAGTCAGTTGAGCTTCGCCGGTGATTATGTTTCCGGGCCTGGTTCCACGGTTGTCATTACCGGGCCCCTGACCACAAGTGACCTGAATGGAGGCACCTCTATAGATGTCACAACCATCTACATCGATGGTGATGTGAATCTGAACGGGGGGAGTGCAGGATTGGGATCTCTCAGCAAGCCTGGAGCCATCTATGTCAATGGAGACATGACGTTAGGGAACGGTGCCCGGAACATCTATGGTGATGTGTATGTTACGGGTAATTTCAAATTAAAAGACGCCCGGATCCATGGAAATGTGTATGTTGACGGCGATCTTGCCTTGGACTGGACACCAACGCTAGACAGTAATGCACGGATTTATTATAAAGGTACATTCACTCATCCCCCAACCATGGGTACAGACATTCTATCCAGGTGTATCCATCAGGCACCAGTACCGGGATTTACTATGCCTGACCTGGAGATACCTCCGGTAAAATCCTCTGGCTGGTATACTGCACGAGGCTATGTATCAGGGGGAGCATTGACCAGCAATATGAAAATAGTTGCAGACAGTTATTCCTCTTCATCGTTCCGACCCACTGCAAATAATGTGATAATTGTAGCGCGCAATGGCGATATCACCTTGACTGGATTAGGGAGTAGTGGAGTAACCGGTGTACTATTTGCCCCCAATGGAAAGGTGACCTTTAACGGGGGGTTCTTTGAGGGACTTGTAATCGCCCGCAATGGCTTTGAGGTCACCAGTGGCGGGACTCAGGTAACTTTCAGGAATCTTGATGTGTACATCAGTAATCCTGACGATTATCCATTTTAAAAAAAATTACTATCAGCCCCAAAAAATATGTTGCAAGAAACCGGGTACGGAATACGCGCCAGTAGTGCATTCCTCAATAAATTATCTTTTGATAGTCATTTCTCTCGAATTTCGCTCAAATAAATAATTAGAGCAGATTTTTGCAAGGTCGTTTTTTGAGGGGGGAAAAATTACTATTAATTGCGCTCATTCTGACGTGAATGCAAAAAAACAAAGTTAACAGGCATTTACTTTGAGTTTCTGTTAAAAAAAGAGAAATGTTGGCAATGATTACCCGGGACACGGCGACAGAATTCTTCGCTGTTTTGAATGGATAACGCTTGAACAGAGTAGATTACCAAGAAAGTGGCTGATGTCACTATATCTCAAAATACGATGAACGCCGCCGCCCCCGATGGGACGCCCCCGCGGTGGTTCAGGTGACTAAAATGTTGAAATCTTCTTGCCTCGCCGTGCCTAAAGAGAGGACCTGAGGCGAAGGAACATCCCAAACATTCAGTAACGGCTTTCCCATTCAAAACTGCGATGACCCCTACAGCAAAGTTACCTTTGCCTATGCTTGCAAATTTCTCAATTAAAAAAATGGGATTTTATTCCCGATTCATACTTTCTTAAAGCAGAGGTACCAGTCCTTGCACTCGTACCCTTCGCTCGGGCGCTTGTCCATCTCTGCGGTTGTCTTTGGCGGAGGCACAACCACTTTCTCGCCCGGCTGCCAGTTTGCCGGTGTCGAAACCTTGAACTTGTCTGTTGTCTGGAGTGCCTTGACCAGCCGGATGATCTCGGGCATGAACCGCCCGTTCTGGAGCGGGTAGTAGATCATTGCCCGCATGATCCCTTTGTCATCGATGAAAAAGACGCAGCGGACCGCAGCAGTCGAGGACTGCCCCGGGTGGATCATGCCGTACTTCTTTGCCACCTTCATCGTGAGGTCAGCGATAATGGGAAACGGGATAGCAACTCCCATCTTTTCCTTGATTGCGTGCACCCATGCGAGATGTGCCGATATGCTGTCAACGGACAGGCCGATCAGCTGGACATTGAGTGCCTTGAGTTCGTCATAAATCTGTGCAAAAGCTAAAAACTCCGTGGTGCACACCGGTGTGAAGTCCGCCGGGTGCGAAAAGAGCACCACCCATTTCCCCTTAAGAGATGAGAGCGCTATAGGCCCTTGGGTAGTTTCCGCATCAAAGTCCGGCGCCGGTTCCCCGATTACAGGGAAGGTGATACAGGTATCGTCTTCCATGATGTCTCACCGCAGAGATCGGTTATGGCATGACCTCATCGAGCTGGGCTTTGCCGTAGACATACGCGGGCATACCCGAGAGCAGGAAGGTGACGCGGAGCGCCTCTTCAACTTCTCCTTTCGTGACCCCGAGACTCTTTGCGCCGGCCAGCTGGGCACGGACAGCATGCTGGTCCCGCATGGCGGCGGCAATCGCAATTGCGATCAGTTTTTTCGTCTTACACGAGATCTTGCCATCATCCCAGATGTGCTGCTCAAATCTCATAACGAGATTGAACATCTCGGGCTCTTTTGTTGTCAGCTCTTTGAAAAATTTCGGCACTTTGCCGATCTTCTTCTCAAGGGTGTTGAGTTTCTTTGCCGATCCTTTCATCGCAACCGGCTTCTTTGCCGGAGCCTTCTTTGCTATTGCCTTTTTTACAACCATGGTTACTCACTCTCCAATTGCATAGGTTCGCCGCAGCAGACAAGTTCGCCGCCGCCGCTTTCTTTTACCACAACTACATTACCGCAGATCTCACACTTAAAGACCTGCCCTTCTTTTGAAACGTTTACCATCAGGAGATCCTCCATGTACGCCAGATAAACCGGGAGCAGGAATCCTGTCTTTTTTTAGTTGCAGGAACTCCCGGAAGTCACACTGCTGTGCTTGTGCTTTAAAAAGAAAAATAATAAATTACTGCAAGCTTTTGCCGCGTTTTGGCGGGTTCTTTGCATCTTCCGGTGTCTTTACATCCGGGCGGATGTGCGTCATCGGGAAGCACTGATATTCTTCGCAGGAACAGGCGGGACATTTCCTGAGGTCCTGTTCGCTCTTGTCGAGCGTGAGTTCCTTTCCGCAATCAATGCATACATATTTGCCTGCGCCGACTTTCTGTCCTGCGGTGTACGTCTTCTGTTCGGTCAAATAATTCACCAAACTTCTCATGCACGTCAAAGATATATATGGATTGTGTTAGTACTATCGGGTCTTCATTTTTCTCCGCCGTTATTTTCTCCGCCGTAATATAGCAGGTGCGAGTACCAATGCGAAAGCTATATCCTCGTTTTTCACATCTTATGTTCTATGGGAAAAAAGGTGATTGGCCTTCTGGGGAGTCCCCTGTCGGAGGGCAACACGGCACAACTCCTGGACCGGGCACTCAAAGGTGCCGGGGATGCCGGCTGCACGGTTGAAAAGATTGAAATTGCCAGCCTTGATTTCCAGGCCTGTATGGAGATGTTCTTCTGCAAAGATCATGACACCTGCATCATGGATGACGACATGCAGCAGCTCTACCCGAAATTCAAAGAGATGGACGGCCTCATCATCGCAACGCCAATCATGACGATGGGAATTCCCGGCAAACTTAAATCGATGATAGACCGGTTCCAGGTTTTTTTCATGGCAAAGTACATGCGGAAAAAACCGTTCATCTCAAAGGAACGGAGAGTGGAACGAAAGGGGCTGTTCATCTGCATCTCGGGAATGAAGATCCCTGAAGTTTTTGTTGGCGCAAAACTTACGGTAAAGGCTTTTTTTGACATCATCGATTGCCAGTACACCGATGAGTTGCTTATCAGCGATATGGATACGATCCGTGACATTGCAGCACATCCGGATCTGCTTGAGGCAGCCTACCAGAAGGGGTATGCCCTTGGAAAATCGCTCACGGCGTAATTTTTACAATATCCCATTTAAAAAATATGAAAATGTGGGCTCTGTAGAAATCTTATTTTTTATCCTGCGATCTGGTTATATTCTTCGATAATTATGAGAGTGACCCCCTCTCTCCCCAGAGGGGGAGGCGACGCAAGGGGAGCGTCCCCTTGACCCCCGGCGGAATTTTTACTAACCATCTGTGGGCCTATCCCTGTGCGGGGAATGCCCGAGCGGCGGGGGCGGAGGCATCAGATGACGTAGCCCCCAAGAGCGGTCTATCATAAAAACCGATAATTTCCCATGAAAATAGTGATCTTTACTATAATGATGGTGGTTGAGACCTCCATACCCCGGATAAGATGAACGCCGCCGCCCCCGAAGGGACGCCCCCGCGGCGGTTCAATTGCCAAAGAAAGAAAACAGTAATCAGTCCCGCCGTGCCTCGGAGAGGCCCTGGGGCGAGGGACATCCCAAAACTATTTTCATCGTTCGGGTGTGAACGCCCGTTCATGTGCGTTTCGACAGAGCCGAATTTTTCAATCTCATTTACGATCCACAAAGAGCGTGGCACGCAATAGAAATATTCTGATATTACAAAAATATCCCGAATAGATTTTCCCTCGCCCCACTAGAGAAGTCCCCGCTCCTTCATGCTCAGGTAGCCGCTCTTTGTCACAATGATATGATCGAGCAGCTGGATGCCCAGCAGCAATCCTGCATCCCGGAGCTGCGTGGTGATGGCAATATCCTGCGGGCTTGGTTCGAGGGAACCCGATGGATGGTTATGCACGCAGATGATCGATGCAGCCCGGTCAGTGATCGCATCTGCATAGACTTCTCTGGGGTGGACAAGGCTGTGGTTGAGCAACCCCACGGTGATGATCCTGCTGTCAAGCACTTCTCCAGCGCCATTAAGGGTGATGCAGATGAAATGCTCCTGACGTTTGTACCGCATTTCAACGATAATGGGGAGTGGGAGGATATCCTGCGGTTTTGTCACTTTGAAACTGCCGTCAGCGGGTGCACAGTAGCGCCTTCCTATCTCAAAGCATGCCATGATCTGGGCTGCCTTTGACGGGCCAATCCCCGCTATGGAGATGAGATCATCGTACAGGATCGTGCCCTCGCGGTTCTTTTTAATACCGCAGATCTCTTTTGCAATTTCACGAACATCCTTGTTCCGTGTGCCCCGACCCAGGATCGATTCGAACAGTTCCTGATCGGAAAGCGATGTCACTCCTTTCTTGGCAATCTTCTCGCGTGGCCTGTCCAGCATCGGGACGTCTTTCATCTTTTTCATGGTAAAAACCAATTTTTATGCAGGAAACGGCCTTGTCCGGTAATCCTGTGATATGTCACGGGTTCTTTTTTTAAAGGGAAATCCTTTCTTATTTGTAAGCAAAAACCCGTCTTTGATCTGCCGCATGAAGAATCTTTAAGTCAGATTCCTGCTGTACCCTATGCTCATGGCAACCATTGAGAATGCAAAAGAGGCATTTGCCGGTGAGTCTCAGGCAAACCGGAAGTACAATGCTTTTTCCGAAAAAGCTGCAGAAGAGGGTTTCAAAAACATTGCAACACTGTACAAAGCCGCTTCGGAAGCAGAAGCAATTCATGCAAAAAAGCTCTTGAAAGTGCTTGCTGCAATCGAACCGACTGCAAAGAATCTTGAGGCGAGCATTGCCGGAGAGACGCATGAGTTCACCCACATGTACCCGGGTTTTGTCAAGGCAGCAGAAGCGGAAGGAAGAAGCGATGCAGTGCTTGCGTTTACTCACGCAATGAAAGCCGAGCAGGTGCATGCAACCCTGTACAAGAAGGCACTCGATGCGGTAAAGGCAGGAAATGATCTTGGACGGGAAAAAATCTTCCTCTGCCCGGTCTGTGGGAACATCGAGATCGGCAAAGCGCCCGACAAGTGTCCGATCTGCGGTGTCTTTGGGAAGCAGTTCCGGGAAATCACTCTATAATTTTTTCCTCGTCTTTCTCATTTTCAGTAGTGTTCTCTTCTTTTCTCTCTCTCCTGCGCTTGTGAAGCCATATAACAACGATGATCAGGGCGATCAGGGTGGCCCATGATGCAGAATAGATAATGATGATCGGATTGACCAACACATTCTGCGGAATAAATACCGGGGGTCGTGTTGGCGGCCTGATGCTTTCAAACTGGACTGCAACTCTTGCCGGGAACCGCTCTTTCCCGTCAAAGTACCGGATGGTAACATTGGCATTCCCTGAGAGAACAACTCCTTCTGAAGGTGCGTTGTTAGTGTTGGGGAATGCGATGGTCCGGGCAATCCTGCCGTGTTCATCGTCAATCTCGATATACCATGCATCCGGGTTCGCTTTTGCATAAAGATCCCGGGCACTCACGACCAGTTTCGAACCCGCTGGCATAGTCACTTTCCAGATCCCGTTATCTGTTTTATTGGAAAAGGACATGATCCGAATAACCGGTTCTCCGTCCCTCAGCTGTAGAGCACCGGATGCCGGGTAGCAGATCGCAGCCGGTTCTTCAGATTTTCCTATGATCGGGGGTGGCACCAGTTCCTGCGAGCAGCGGAACCGGTCGTCCATCACCTGGCCGTAGGTAAGAGCCCGCGGGTAAATTCTCACTTCGTCGAGACCCCCTTTGAGGTAATCCGAACATCCCGCATCCGGCTGTGTCCCGGTTCCTGCATTTGCACCGAGTATCACGTAATTGGGATACTGGTAATGGATCAACCCCGATGCGTTCTGCTGGTTTCTCAGCACACCATCGAGATAGATCTTTGAGTTCTGCCCGTCATAGGTTCCCGTGACCTGGTGCCACTGGTTCAAAGCGATACCCTCATGCTGCACAGGGATCTCGAGAGGCCCGGAACCTTCGAGATTTACTGTCCACCATAAGTCTCCCCCGTCTCCAATTCCCAGCTGGTAGCCTCCCTCGTTATAGGATGAGACCATTGTCTGCGGGCGAAAAGAGTCAGTATAGAACCATGTAGAAACGGTGATTGCCTTATCCGGGTGGTTCAGTGAAGTATACGGAATGGCAGCGTAACTGTTAACCCCGTTAAAGAGGAGTGCACCGCCACACCCGCCGTTGTTTATCCGCGATACGTTTTGAAGGGTCCCGCCATTCCCATGTCCGGAACTATCGAGGACATAGGTGCCGCTGCCTTCATTGAAACTGAGGTATAACGAAGGATCTGTAGTGGTGTCCGTCTGCCCTGATGCAGCTCCTGCCATCAGCAGAAGGAACAAACAAAAAAGTGCCGGTACGTATTGTCCCTTTCTGCTCCACATGGTGCTCATGGTATGCTATCAGAGGATTATGGGGCTCATGGAAAAAGAATATTGCTATCGGTAAGTAAAAGACGGGCTTACCCGTGTCCATATATTTATATGAAGCCAGAACGTTTCTAAAAAACGATGACAAAAGTCACCGTCTACTCCACGCAAAACTGCCCCTACTGCCGGATGGCCAAGGCTTTTTTAGAAAAGCACGGTGTCCCGTACGAGAGCATTGATGTAGGTTCAGATTCCGAGGCTGCACAGAAGATGATCGATCTCTCCGGCCAGCGTGGTGTGCCGGTAATACTGGTCGATGACGAGGTGATTGTCGGTTTTGATTCAGAGCGCCTCAATGATCTCTTTGGAGAACCCCAGACCGGTGACAGTTACGATGTGGTTATAGTCGGCGCTGGCCCGGCAGGACTCACTGCGGGGGTCTACTGTTCCAGAAAGATGTTAAACACGATTATCATCAGTGAAAATATTGGCGGGCAGGCGCTGGAATCGTGGGCGATCGAGAACTACATGGGCTACCGGATGATCACCGGTGAAGACTTAATGAAAAAGTTTGAAGAGCAGGTCAGGACGCTCCACACCCGGTTAGAGCTTGATAGAGTAATATCAATCGCAAAGCATGATGGCCTTTTTACCATAAGCACAGCAGCAGGAAACACAATAAAAACAAAGGCTGTTATCCTCACGCAGGGCAACCGGCCAAGAAAATTAGGTGTGGCAAACGAAGAGCAGTATCTCGGGCGCGGGTTATCTATCTGTTCTACCTGTGATGGTCCGCTCTATAAAGGAAAGCAGGTTGCCGTTGTTGGCGGGGGCAACTCTGCACTCCAGACGGCTGTCGAGATGAGCGATATCGCCTTGTCTGTGAGTCTGATTGTGCGCAGCACTATACGGGCCGATCCTGTGTACCTGGAGAAACTCAAAGAAAAAAAGAATATCACGGTATACACGGGCTCTCATGTCTCTGCCCTGCAGGGTGAGAAGTTCCTCTCGGGCATCACGATTAAGGATGAGCAGGGTAAAGAGCAGACGATCAGTCTTGACGGGGTTTTTATTGAGATCGGCTGGCTGCCTAACACTGATATGGTGGAGAACCTGGTACAGCTCAACGAGAAGAAGGAGATCATCGTAGATATCAATGGCCACACCAGCATTCCCGGCATCTATGCAGCAGGAGATGTGACATCGGTTAAAAGCAAACAGATCGTCATTGCGGCAGGTGACGGGGCAAAAGCGGCGCTCGAAGCGTTTGAGTATATCCTGAAATCACCATTCGCGTAAAAGGCCCCTTAAAATCTTTAAATTTTAACGTTTACAACGGGATTACCCCAATTCCAGATTCTTCTTTCACTACTACGAAGGGCTTTGAATCAGGCAACGATCTCTATTGCAGATATTTTTTCCCGTATTCACTGTTCAAAATTCTTCTTTGAATGTGCTGGTCGAGACTCATGGCAATCCAGGATACAACTAATACCAGACTTATGGCGATGATATAATAAACCGTAAGCTGGATATCAGACTGACCCGATACTACCTGGTTTGTTATCTGGAAAAGGCTGGCATTTGTTGTCATAACAGCAAGCAGGGGTCCCAGTACAACCGTATGGAACAAGAAGACATAGAAACTTAAATCTGATACTTTACGAATGAACGGGGAAGTGTTTACTGATTTAGGATACCAGTTCTTCTGGATAATATAGATCCCCAGACAGAACTCAAAGAGGTTGCATAACGGGAACCATCGCACAAATGATTCCGGTAATGCTCCAGAGTAGGTGAACAGTAATGATCTCGAAACAAAACTAATAACCAAAAATGCCAATAGTGCTGTCAGTTGATATTCCCTGATTATTTTTGAGAGATAGGGGTAGATGAGATAGAGGCATACAATCGTTGTGATGAACCACCCCATATTGTTAATAAATCCCGGTCCTTCTCCAAGGATAATAAAGAACCCGGTATATTCAAAAATAATTAAAAATAAATTATTGGTAATAATTTCTTTTGCAACTGACAGTGTCAGGATTACATTCAACAGCAAACCAAAAAGAAGACTCATCCAGAATGCTGGATATAATCGTATAAAGCGCCTGAATAAAAACGTGGAATAATTCCAGAGCCGTTCGATACCCTGGTAATTATATTCCAGTACGGCCCCACTGATAAAAATCATGCCGAAGACCGCCCACCCCTGAAAACCCCGGGAATAAATATCCAGGGGGAGGTTCCCACTTGCAAAAACCAGATTGTTGAACCATGGAATTAGCGTATATTGGGAATGATCATACACTATTGCTGCTACGAATACGATTCGTAATATATCAAAAAAGAGGATTCGATCTCTCTTGATTTTGGCAGGTTCAGAGGCTGGTTGTTTTTTCATTGCGGGAGATTTCTGTTAGTGTACCCTTCAACCGGTCTTTCTCCTTATACCCCTCAAGCAGCACCGTTGAGATGTTCTTCACCGGTTTATCGGTATGCCCGGCGATATGGAACTCGCAGAACGGGCAGGAGGTGATGACGACATCTGCTCCGGTCTTTTTGATCTCGTCGCCCCTGCGGCTGCCAAGCGCTGCCGCCTCTTCCGGGTTCCCGGAGCGGACTCCTCCTCCTGAACCGCAGCAGATGGATGGCATCTCAACGATATCGACAACCTGTTTGATTAAGTTCCGGGGCAGATCCTTTATTCCCTGTCCTCTCATGAGGTGGCAGGGATCGTGATACGTAGCCTTGATGGGCAGGTGTGCAGGAGGCTCGATCCCATACTTCGTGAGGACTTCTGAGATGTCCATAACCTTGAACGGTGTTTTGTAATCGTTTTTCAGCGTTGAACCACATCCGGCACACATGGTCATGACCGTATCAATGCCCCGGAACCGGAACGCGTCCATATTTCGTTTTTTCAGCGTGTCGAGAAATGCCAGCTGCCCGGTCCGTATAAGCGGTGAACCGCAGCAGACCTGTTCCCGGGGGATGATGACCTTGATTCCATTTCGTTTCAGTACCTCGATGGCATCCATTGCTGTTTTTGGCAGGCGCACGCTATACATACAGCCGACAAAGAACCCGACGGTCGCTCGAACCGGGCCCTCCGGTTCGACCATATTTGCGCCAAGGATTTCTGCTAACGTCGGCCCTGTCCGGGCTACCGATCGCCCGGTATCCCTGACAAGAACCGCGACCTCCTGGTGCCGGGGCAGTGTGAAACCCCGTAGGTTTGCCTGCGCCCGGAGTTTCTCGATAGCCTTAGAGGGGATCTCGATCTCTTTCGGGCAGACTTTCCAGCAGGCCTGGCAGGTGGTGCAGGTGAACAGCCCGTCCCTGATGGCATCTGCGATCCGGTCCCCGCCATCCCGCGGGTCAAGGGCAAGACGCATCTGCTGCCGCATTGCCGTGGGACCGAGGAACTTTGTCACGTCCACGGCAGGACAGACCGAAACGCAGGCAAGGCATTCGATGCAGTCCTTTAACGGTTTCATTGCGTCGATCTCGGATTTTTTCGGGAGCTTCGCATGTTCGACCGGTTGCAGGAATGCGATTGCCTCTAATGTGGGCAGGAGATCGACCACGAGATCCTTTTTTACCGGGAGGTGAATAGGCTCAATGATGATACCATCCTTTGCCTCTTCCATGCAGGCGAGCACCGGTTCCCCGTTGACACGGACCGCACAGCTCCCGCACTGGCCTGAAGCGCAGGAGTAGCGGAACGACAGGGATGGATCGAGAGTATCGTGAACAGCGTGGAGCACGTTCAGGACGCGGGCACCGTCATTGAGTTTTACGGTGTATGTCTCAAGATGAGCAGCCTCATCCTTTTCCGGGTTGAACCTGCTGATCCGGACGGTCAGCTCTTTCATGCGCCTGCCCCCTTTCGCTCGATACCTTCGTGGAATTGCGAGATATACGTGTGGCCAAACGGTGAATTCAGGGCATCGTACGGTTGTTGTACATCCCTGCGTACATGGGCGCCCCGGGACTCCTCCCGGATGAGGGCGCTGCGGCAGATCAGCGATGCGGTCAGGCACATGTTCTGCAGGATACAGCACTCCACAAGGTTCTGGGCAGACCCTGCCTTTATCTTTGTTGCAGAGAGTTGAGTGATGGTTTTTAAGGTATTCTGCAGGTCGGGAGCAGTGCGGAATATGCCTGCTCCTTTCCACATCGCCTTCTGGAGCTGCACCCGCACTTTTGCCGGGTTCACGTCTCCTTCTAAGAATGCCTCAAGCCGGTCCTGCTGCTGCTCAACCTGCATACGGTCAATTGTCTTCTCGCGTTTCTTAGCCTTGCCTGCGGCCTCTCCGGCACGTCTCCCGAATACCTGCGTCTCAGCAAGTGCATTGCCCCCAAGCCGGTTTGCCCCATGCACACCTCCCGAGACCTCGCCGCAGGCAAAGAGCCCGGGTAGTGTGGTCTGGCATTCGGGGGTAATCCGCAGGCCTCCCATAATGTGGTGCGCGGTAGGTGCAACTTCCATGGGCTGGGTCCGTATGTCAACGCCGAATTTGAGGAACTGTTCGAGCATCACGGGCAGGCGGCTCTCGATCTGTTCTTTCGGGAGATGAGTGACATCGAGAAAAACCCCGCCCGTTTTTGTTCCCCTGCCGCTTAAGATCTCAGTTGCAATCGCCCGTGCAACAACATCCCGGGTGGAAAGTTCCATGCGCTCGGGATCGTACTGCTGCATGAACCGCTCACCAATGCTGTTTATGAGCACACCGCCTTCTCCGCGGACGGCTTCAGTCACGAGCCTCCCGCGGGCATCGTACGGGAAGACTGCACCGGTCGGGTGGAACTGGACCATTTCCATATCGATAAGTTCGGCGCCAGCCCGGTACCCGATCGCATACCCGTCACCGGTCCCGCTCGATGAATTGGTGGAGATGTCATAGACTTTTGTGCCTCCTCCGGTAGCAAGGATGGTGCTGTCTGCGGTCAGCAGGATGAACCTGCCCTTCTCATCAAGTGCCATTGCCCCGCAGACCTCGTCGCCGTCTCTGAGCAGGTCAATGACGGTATATTCCTGCATCAGTGAAACCTTCGTGCCATCGAGTCGCTCGACAAGCGTGGTCATCATCTCGTGGCCGGTCCGGTCGCCAGCATAGCAGGTGCGCGGGAACCGCTGGCCCCCAAATGGTCGCTGCGCGATCTCGTCGGTATCGGTGACATCGAATACCGCGCCCCATTTTATGAGATCTCCCATTCTTAACGGGGCCTCGTTTGCAAGGATCTGTACGAGTTCAGGATCATTGAGATATGCCCCGCCCTTGAGAGTATCTTCCTTATGGACCCCACAGGAATCTGCCTCCCGCATGACCGCATTGTACCCGCCTTCTGCCATCGTGGTGCAACCGCCTTTCCCCACGATGGTCTTTGACACCAGCACTGTATCGCCGTACTGCGAAGCTTCTATAGCCGCCCGAACGCCTGCTCCGCCGCTCCCGATAACCAGCACATGGCAGTCCACCACGTCATCTGCAAGCATCTTATTATTCTGTGCGTCGTATAGTTACATAAATAGCATAGCAAAAGCGTGAGAGAACAATGAGATTTTTAATGAAATTTGGCGGGACATCCGTTGCCGATGCCCAGTGCATCAAACGCGTTGTTGACATCCTCGAGCAGCACCATAAAGCCGGCGACGAACTGGCAGTTGTCGTATCCGCACAGCGCGGGGTTACTGACCAGCTCATTGAGATTGCCACAAAACTTCCTGTTGCAAAGGATGATACCGCAATCGCTCCGCTGATCCAGGCACTCAGCACGCGGCACATGACCACGCTTGAAGGGGCAGCACCCGAACATATCGCTGAAGTGGGGGCAGCAATTGAAGACCAGCTGATCAAGCTCCAGAATATTCTCTTTGCGATCTATAACCTGCGGGAACTCACACCCCGTTCACGGGATTACATCATATCCTTCGGTGAGCGACTGCTCGCGCCCATCGTCGCTGCCACAATCCGCGAACGCGGCATTCCCTCCCCGGTGCTGGACGGATGCGAAGCGGGGATCCTCACCACGCCCCAGCACGGGGAATCCACTGCTCTGCACGAGAGCGACGACCGGATAAAAGCAAAGATCGGGCCGATGCTGGGAAAACAGATCCCGGTGATCATGGGGTTCATGGGCTGCACCCGTGAAGGGATCCTCACTACGCTCGGGAGGAGCGGTTCGGACTATTCTGCATCAATTCTCGGTGCAGGTATCGATGCAGACGAGATCTGGATCTGGACCGATGTAGACGGGATCATGACCTGCGATCCCCGGGTGATCAACGACGCACGGGTGATGCATTCCCTTTCGTACCTTGAGGTGATGGAGCTCTCCTATTTCGGTGCGAAAGTGATGCACCCGCGTTCGATAGAACCGGCGATGCGCAAGAATATCCTCGTGCGGGTAAAAAATACGTTTAACCCAACGCATCCAGGCACCGTAATTGTAAGAAACGGCCAGCGGGACAACCGCGTAGTCAAGGCACTCACGTATATTGACAAAGTCGCGGCCATCAATATCAACGGGGCCCAGATGATCGGCAGGCCGGGTGTAGCAAAAGCGATCTTCACTATATTAGCGGATCACGAAGTGAACGTGATGATGATCTCGCAGGGTTCATCGGAAGCAAACATCTCCTTGATCGTCGATGAATCCCATCTATCAGCAGCAGTCAACGCCCTTTCAGTCCTGGTGAAGCAGGGTATTGTACGTGAAGTTTCTCATAACCACGATGTCTGTGCTGTAGCCGTTGTTGGTGCCGGCATGGCTGGTGCACCGGGAACGGGTGGCAGGATCTTCACATCCCTCGGTGCTGCGGGTGTCAACGTGATGATGATCTCACAGGGTTCATCAGAAGCAAACATCTCGTTTGTCGTGAGCCAGAATGACGGACCCCGTGCGGTTCGGGTGCTCCACGATGAATTCCAGTTGTCGGAGGAATCGGATGAGTAATAATGCCTATAAGGACGCGGGAGTGGACATCGATCTGGAAGCAACGGCTATCAAGTCCTTGATAAAGAACCTCACGTACCGGAGAAAAGGAGCCTGTACCATGATGGGCGGGGTCGGACATTTTGCCGGCCTGATAGATTTCGGTGACCATGCGCTTGCCCTGACCACGGACGGCGTTGGCACGAAGATGCTCGTTGCTGACCAGATGGAAGACTGGAGTACGGTTGGTATTGATTGCGTGGCGATGAACGTCAACGATCTTTACGTCATGAACGTTGAGCCCATCGCATTCGTTGACTATATCGCAACCGACAAACTCTCGATGGAAAAGATGGCCCAGATCGGGACCGGGCTTAATGAGGGTGCGAAGCTGGCAAATATCGATATCGTTGGCGGGGAAACAGCATCGCTTCGTGGGCTGGTCAACGGGCTTGACCTTGCCGGCACCTGTCTTGGGATGCAGAAGAAGGACAAAATAATATCGGGTGAAAAAATCCGGCCCGGTGACGTGATCATTGGTGTCCCGTCTACCGGTGTCCACAGCAACGGGCTCTCGCTCGCCCGCAGTGTGGTGGAGAAGCATGCCGGGTATCACGAGAAGATGAAGAGTGGAAAATCCTTCGGTGAGGAACTGCTCACCCCGACCCGGATCTACCATGAGAGCCTGAAAGTTACTGCAGCCTGCACCGTGCATGGCATGTGCCATGTTACCGGCGGAGGATTGCTCAACTTCAACCGCCTCAGCGAGTACGGGTTCCGGTTCGATACCCCTATCATGCCCCCGCAAATATTCTCGTGGATACAGAAAGCCGGGGATATCACGGCGGCCGAGATGTACCGCACCTTCAATATGGGCATGGGATTTGCCTATGTAGTGCCTGAATCGAGTGTTGCCTGTATCCAGAAGATGGTAAAGGGTGCTCAGGTTGTCGGGAAAGTTGTAAAAGAACCCGGTGCGTGGCTGGGCGATCTGGAGATCGTTTAAAAACGATATAATAAAATTACTTTTTTTCAGGCTCTGTAGAAATCCTATTTTTATCCTGATATCTGGTTATATTCTTCGATAATTATGAGAGTGACCCCCTCTCTCCCCCAGAGGGGGAGGCAACACGAAGGGGAGCGTCCCCTTGACCCCCGCGGAATTTTTACTAACCTTCTGCGAGCCTATCCCTGTGTGGGTGATGCCCGAGCGGCGGGGGCAGAGGCATCAGATGCCGTAGCCCCCAAGAGCGGTCTATCATAAAAACCGATTATTTCTACAGAGCCCTTTTTCACCCTATTTTTTCCCTCCAATTATTACATACAATTTTTATTCTCCCGTACAGACTCTCCCTATCAAATGTCCCGCCGTTGCCATCGCTGCAAAACACACTATCCAAAAAGCGAAACCGATTGTCCGTTCTGCAGGGAACATTTTCCCCCGTTGATGAACCAGCTGGCAAAAAAAGATAAAAAAGAGGAAGCCCCACAATCCCCGGATCCCCAGGTCAAAGAGATTGGATATGTCGGGTTCTTTAAGAGACTGGGGGCAGCCATTCCTGACCTGTTCATTGCAGGTATTGTTGCTTTTTTTGCAAATATCGTTCTTGAACAAGGAAAATTCCCGTATCCGGTTCTTGGTACACTGTTCATAACGGGTGCTTTTTTCCTGCTTCTTTATTCACCGCTCTGTATCAGTTCACGCTACCGGGCAACGATAGGAAAAATACTCTTTGGGATTATTGTCGTGTATGGCAATGGGAGACAATGTTCTTTTTCACGCGCTTTGATACGGGAACTCGGCAAGTACGTCTCTTTGATTACCCTTGGTATCGGGTTTGTAATTATCGGGTTTACCAAAAAGAAACAGGGTCTCCATGATCTTCTGGCAGATACTGTGGTGATAGACAGATCGGACGGGCTGATCTATCAGCGCACGCATGTATCCGATACTGCAATCGTTACAAAAAGATTCAGGATCGCTGCCATTATCATCAGTGTCTGTATTGTCTGTTCGGTAATCCCGCTCATCTATTTTGGAACAACGTCTTCAAAGAATATCTCCACCAAAACCATTGCGGCTTATGGTCTTTCCTCTGCTGCCGATACCATAGCCGATTCAAAATACCCGGAATATTCCCTCGGGATGTATGATACAGCAAATGCACTCGAGCCTGATAATACAAAAATCCAGATGAAAAGACTCTATGTGCTGGGCAGTCTTGGAAGGGTGGACGAAGCACGGTTTTATCTCGATCAGATGGTTGTCATGTACCCCAATGAAACAACCCCGATGATCTATAAAGGGGATCTCCTGATTCTGGAAGGAAAGTATCAGGATGCGGTAGCCTGTTATGAAAAGGCGCTGTCAGCAGATCCAAAAAATGCCAAAATCTGGGTAAAAAAAGGAGATGCGTATCTTATCATGGCAATGACTGATATGACAGATATCCGGGACAGGTACAAGAATCTGACAGCCAATTCAGGAAAATCAGGGTCTGCGAATAGATCTGCCCCTCACGATGCATTCCAATCCAGTCAGCCCTACCAGGAGGCAGTGAAATCGTACAACAAGGCGATAGAAATCGACCCCATGACTAGCATTGCAATCAGCGGGCGGATTCTGACTTCAACACAGGATCTTGTAACGACCTATGACGGAATTCTAAAAGATATGAATCACAGGGTTTGATATTTTCCTAAATGAACCGTGGCGATTTTTTCTTTTTTGTTATTTTGGCTCTATAGAAACGCACATGAACGAGCGTTCACATCCGAACGATGAAAATAGTTTGGGGATGTTCCCCGCCTCAGGGCCTCTCTTTAGGCACGGCGGGGCAGATTACCGTTTTCTTCTTAGGCAATTGAATCGCCGCGGGGGCGTCCCTTCGGGGGCGGCGGCGTTCATCGCATCCGGGGTATGAATATCTCAACTCCCATAATTATAGTAAAGATCACTATTTTCATGGGAAATCCAATTTTTATCCAGCGATCTGGTTATATTCTTCGATAATTATGAGAGCGACCCCTCGACCCCCGGCGTAATTCTCATTAGCCTTCTGTAGGTCAATCCCTGTGTGGGTGATGCCCGAGCGGCGGGGGCGGAGGTATCAGATACTGTAACCCCCAAGTGCGGTCTATCACAAAAACCGATGATTTCTACAGTGCCTTATTTTTGTATCTAAAAAAGGAGTCCGGTTCAACCGTGCGGTTCCGGCTCAACAGTGTATGTGCTCTTCTCTGCCTTATCTGAGACAATCACACTGTTGCCTGTGGGATCTTCAAGAATTAACGTTACCGACTGTTCCCCGCTTTTCACGCGGGCGATCTTTTCGAGCAGCAGGCGGGCGTTCTCACGCTCTTCTGCATCCCCGTCGATTATTGCCGATCGCACTGCCTGCACTATGCGATCCAGCACTCCTTCAATATTGGACACAAACCCCTGGCAGGTGGGACCAGGATCGATCCGCACCCCAAGCTCCGGAATCTCGATCGAGGCGCTCATGCTCCGCATCACCCGGACTGCGAGATCCTCTTCTGTGGCAGTCCGGTACACGTACCGCACCGGCTCACCGTGTTTGAGCATCTGGGTATCTACAAACTTGTAGCCGCACGATGGACAGATTGCAGAAATGATGAGGATATCAGAAAAATAGGGAATATTTTCTGTGGTATACAGGTATTCTATTTCAGTATTGCACGTTGGGCACGGACCCGGAACGACCTTACGCAATGTTTAAGCCCCGCCGATCTTGTCACGCGAGATCTTAACAGACATCGGCGTGAGTACGACATAGCGCTGGTCTCCAAGACCTATGATGTCGCCGTTGACGTCCTTTGCCACTTCTTTTAAGTCCTTTAATACGCGCTCGTAGGAGATCTTGTCCATCTTGAGACGGGAGATGTCAACGATGACGATATTGCCGCTGTAGACCTCGTCTTTGATTCGCGGGGTGTCTTTTAAGTCGGTGATGGTGGCAATTTTTACTAAAAGTGCGGGGGAACCTGCACCATGTTCTTCGTATGATGCTAAGTCGAGTTCCATATAATCGTCATCTGTACTGCCGGAACTCTTTCCAAGGAGCGTGTCTATGATCTTAACCATAAAAAAACTGTATGGTGAAAATTATTTAATAGTATCTATTTTGAACCCGATAATCACGATTTTACCCGGAAAAAAAGAGAAAAACGGCCGTTTCCCGCACTATCGGTTTTTCCGTTCTCCAGTCAGATCTCCATGTTCCAGATCTCATCTCCGACGTGATGGAACATTTTTACCATTTTTCCTGCTGTACTGGCACGCATAGCAGGCGCATCGAACAAGGCAATTCCGATGGCAAGCGGCTTACCGTGCCGCTCATCCACGATCTGGACCGGTGCATTTGCCTTTACGTCGTCAGTGACCGCAACGATACCCGGCCGCATGATATCTGCCCCGTTCACTACATAAGGAATTGCGCCAGTATCGACTGTAACCCTGCGCTCCGGGAACGGGCACTGCACCGCCCCTTTAAGCGTGGGAAAAGTCCAGGTGCCGGTATCCATCAGGAGAGGTTTTTTATGAACCATGTAGAGGGACACATCTGCATTGGTCTCCAGCACCTCGATCATATCTGCCCGGAAGAGATCAGATGATGGTCCGATCTGCTCTGCGAGGCGGATAAGAAGATCCTGTCCCTGGCTTTTCCGTATGGAATGGCGTTTTTTTACGACAATCTTTTTCATTGTTCCGCTCGTACATTCATCGCTCCCGCTAAAAAATAATATGCATGAGTAATGCATGGGGAAAATGCGGGAATTGCAACCGGGTCTGCAATGCGTTCTCTTCCTCAGGGCCGGCAGAAAAAAGACAAAAACCCTCCCGGTTTACGGTATGTTTAAGTAACCTGCTTGCACATTTATATTACTCCAGAGCGATGGTAACAAGGTATTGTTATGACCAAAAGGCCGTTGGATATTTTAGATCTGGTGCTGAACCGTCAGCCCGTTATCGTGTCTCTCAAAGGCGGGAGAGAAATCCGTGGAGTACTCCAGGGATATGATGTTCACATGAATCTCGTGCTCGACAAAGCCGAAGAGACAGAGGACGGACAAATCCAGAAATTGGGTACGCTTATCGTCCGTGGCGATAATGTGATCTATATATCCCCATCATTGGAACAATAAGGTGAAGTAACATGTCAAAAGGCACTCCATCAATGGGAAAGATGAACAAGAAGACCCACATCACCTGCCGGCGATGTGGTAAAGTCTCGTTCCACGCCCAGAAGAAAGAATGCTCTGCCTGTGGTTTTGGCAGAAGCACAAGAATTCTCAGCTACAAGTGGCATACCAAGAGACCAAAAATCCCAACGCATTAGAGTTGTACTATGTGTGGTATCGTTGGCATCGTTGATGCTGGCGGTGCAGCCATCCAGCTCTATTATGCCCTGTATGCTCTCCAGCACCGTGGGCAGGAAAGCGCCGGGATTTCCACGTTTGATGGCCTGAACCTCCAGAAATTTAAGGGGCAGGGCCTTGTCGCCGACGTTTTTTCTCCCTCTGTTTTATCCGACCTGAAAGGTTCGGCCGGAATCGGCCATGTCCGGTACCCGACAACCGGTGCAAATCTTCCTGAAAATATCCAGCCGCTCAACTTCCAGTTCAAGGACCATTTCATCTCGATTGCACACAACGGCAACCTTGTCAATACTTCTGAACTCCGGGCAGAGTTTGAGCAGACCGGCCAGATCTTCATCACCACTACCGATACCGAGATCATAGCCAAGATTTTGATCAACGAGATCAGCAATACTGGTTGTGTGGAGGATGCCGTCCACATCTGCATGCGCAAACTCCGTGGCTCATATTCGATTGTCGTGATGATTGACGGTATTATCTATGCTTTCAGGGATCCACTGGGCATCAAGCCGTTCTGCATAGGGAAGACCGAGAACGGCTACATGGTCGCTTCCGAGAGTGTGGCAGTCGATGCCCTGAGTGCAAAGGTCATCCGGGATGTGAAGCCCGGGGAACTTGTCAGGATCGATGCAGACGGGGTAAAGTGTACCCAGATTGCAACAGCCGGCAAAAGGGCACACTGTATCTTTGAATACATTTATTTTGCCCGTGCGGATTCCATTATTGATGGTGTGCTGGTGTATACTGTGCGGAGACAGATCGGCCAGAAGCTCTTTGAAGAAGATCCCGTAAAGGCCGATTCTGTCTGTTCGGTTCCTGACTCCGGGACTGCATACGCGATCGGGTACGCAGAAGCGTCAAAGATCCCGTTTGTAGAGTCATTGATGAAGAACCGGTACATGGGACGTACGTTTATCATGCCTACCCAGAAGGAACGGGAGAAGGCAGTCCGGATCAAGCTCAACCCCATCCCCGCGCACTTAACAGACAAATCGATCGTGCTGATCGATGACAGCATCGTGCGGGGCACAACATCCAAGCGGATCATCGAGATGATGCGCGAAGCCGGGGCCAGGGAGATTCACATGCGCATCGGTTCTCCTGCGATCAAGGCCCCCTGCTATCTCGGTGTGGATATGCCCACCCGCGAGGAGCTGATCGCGAGTAACCGGATTGAAGAAGAGGTCCGGCACAGTATTACCGCGACATCGCTTCACCATGTCTCTTTGGATGCGTTGGTGGAGGCAATCGGGATTGAGCAGGGAAACCTGTGTACCGGCTGTCTTACAGGCTGTTACCCGGTGCATATTGACGGAGAACATGCCAAGGCCCGGCAGATCGATTTTATTGACGGAACCTACCAGTCCAAGCTCGGTACGTTTGAAGCCGAGATGTAAAAACGTCTAACAGTCTTTTTAATGCTAGGAACAGCTCGATTCCTGTTTTTTCAGGTACGGGAAACCGTCTGGTTGAGACAAATTCCGTAAAAGACAAAAACTTTTTTTGTTTGGAAATATTATTGTCTGTTATTTCTCATCAAAATCGTGATAGGATGTGACGACAAATGGGGAAAAGCTATCGCTACCCTCGGGAGCATGGAAGACGGAGCAGAGATGATGAAAACTCGGATTCTATGTACCAGGACAATGATGCATACGATGATGTGATGGACATTTATGCCGACCAGTTGAACACCAGCAGCGAAAACTACGGTTTTAATGAAGAGGACGAGGATGATATTTAAAAAATAAATGCCATCATCTGATATCCATTTTTTATACGATCCAAAACCCTTGTGTTTGCATTTTTCATTCCGGTTTTACTGTTTTCGTTCAGGAACAGCAGCGTTATCACAACGGTGCGAATAGTATCCCACGAGTGAAAAACAACAGGCACAAATACCGATAAATAAACATTCTTTCAAGGATCCTGAAATGAAAAAATTACTCTTCCTTCTTTGTATTCTGTTCTGCCTCATCATCCCGGCAGTTACAGGCGATGTAATCTCGGCAACCCTTTCCTCAGGTACCGGCTCTTTAGAAACCCCCCCGCAGAATGCCTCGGTATATATCAATGAGGCAAAAGCGGCAGTAGCCGAGCGGAACTGGACCAATGCCCTTCTCATCACAACGAGAGGCGTCACATGGTACCCGGATAATGCAGATCTCCTTTGCATCCAGGGTTACAGCTACCGGAAGATGGGGCAGTACGAAAAATCTGTTGAACTCGTGTCAAAAGCCATCCCGCTGGACCCAAAACCGGTCCGGTATGCCAACCGCGGATATGGGTATCTCGCGCTCGGTAATAATCCGGCAGCTCTCGCAGATGCGGAAACCGGCATCTCCTTGAACGCCAACTACACGACAACCTATGGTGTGAAAGCGCTGGCACTCAAGGGAATGGGCAGGAATGCAGAGGCGCTCGCTGCAATTGATAAGGCACTCGCTCTTGAACCGGGAAACGCACATTACTGGCACGTTAAGGGAAATATTCTTGCCGCGAATGGGAACTGTGCTGGTGCCCGGGAATCCTTAGAAATGTCCCTTAAGCTCGATTCCGATTACACCCTCCCCTACCCGGGCTTTACCAGTGCGCGTGATAATCTTGCAACCCTGAACACAACCTGCATACCTGCCGCGACACCGGCACGCGCAAATCCGTCACCTACAAAGTCGTCACTTGGCGGGATTGCGGTTGTCGGTTGTATAGGAGCTCTTCTTGTAGTGGGTACAAGAAAGTAACCCCGTTTTTACATAAGAAACACAAATCCGGCCCAGCGGCGCTTCCAATGATGGATTATCATCACGACAAAACGTCCCAAAAAAGAGCCCTTCGGCTTTACGCATAAATATTACAAAACAGTAGCGAGGGATGGATTTGAACCATCGGTCTACGGGTTATGAGCCCGTCGGGATATCCTGACTACCCTACCTCGCTTCCTATAATCAGGGTTATAATGTAGGCAGGATGCGCTGATATACTTAACCTTCGGGGCGGTCCTTTGCCGGGACCGATCAGCTTTATTTTCTCGTTTACCCAGACAACCTTATGGATGACGAGATCATAAAGATACGGGAGAAGCGCAAACAGGAGCTGACTGAAAAAATGAAACATCCAGCAAAAGTACCCGTTGTAACCGATGTCGAAGAGACACATTTTGTGGAATTCATCCGCACCAACCAGTATGCAGTGATTGACTTCTGGGCGGAATGGTGCGGGCCGTGCCGGAGAATCGCGCCGATTATGGAAGAACTTTCCATGGAGTTTTCCGAAAAAGTCGCGTTTGGCAAGTGTGACACCGACAAGAACCAGAGGCTTGCACGGGAGTTCAACATCGATGCCATTCCCGCCATCATGCTCTTTGCCAATGGCCAGCTGGTTGACCGTATCATCGGGGCATACCCCAAAGACGCGATTCGGGAAAAGATCGTCAGCAAATTCAGAATCCGATAAATCTTTTTTGAAAATTTTGCATAATTGCATGGTTGAGCAGTGCAACCTGCCGTGCAAGAAAAATCAAAACAAAATAAAAATTATTGGGTCTTACCTTTCGCATTGAGCTTTGCTGCCATGATGAAATCGTTCAGGGTCAGACCCCCGGCAGGGTACGTATAGAACTGGACTTCAAAAAACCGGGACTCTTTTATGGAGATATCCGGGAAATGGCCTTCTTGTGTTGCAAGATCCATAATCTCGGTAAAAAAAGTGATACATGCATCGGCGCTCTCAAGTTCATATGTCCGCGCCAGGTGACCGTTATCAAGCGACCAGCCGGGTACCTGTGCCAGGAGATCCATAGTCTCCTTTCTGGTTACTGGAGGTGATCCCGCCCGGTAAGTTGTGCATTTATTTTGCGCGAGTTCCATGGTTATCAGTCGTCTCGCTGGACAAAAAAAGTTTCTCCTGATATGAGGAGAAAAAAACCTCCTCATCAGGATATTATGCGGTGACAGCTGCAGGCTGCTGCCTGCCGTACTGCCACTGCATAAGGATCATGACCACGAGTGAAATAGGCAGCGCAATTACAATGGGGTCAACTGCAGTCCACGGGGATCCGAGCAAGGTGACCTTCCCAAAGATTGCCTGGCAGAGTCCCAGGGGTTTTGCTTCTGCTGCATGGAAGAACGCAGTCCAGAGGAACCAGATCACTGCACCGGTTACCATACTGTAGAGCGCTGCTTTTGTGGATGGTGCTTTTGCATAGACCCCGACAGCGAATGCCGGCAGGAAAGCACAGGCGCAGAGGCCCATGAACATCGCGGTTGCCCGGGCGATGATGCTGATCGGCAACATGAAAGCGAGAGCTGTAGAGACGACCATCATCAGCACGATACCATACTGGTGTGCCCGCATAGAGAGTGCACATGCTTTACCCCGTCCCCAGAGATCGCAGACGAGGGCCGTGCCCATCGCGTGGTAGAGAGCGCTGAGTGTAGACATTGCCGCTGCGAGCAGGGTGAGCATGAAGACCACAACAAAAATATCCGGCATTGAACCGTTGATGAAGAGCGGCATAATCGCATCGACATTTCCGCCCGCCGCGTCAAGTGCAATCTTTCCTGACGTCTGGTAGAAGTATACATTGGACAGTGCTCCGACCGTGAACGCAACACCGGTCATCATGAGAATGAACGGGCCCCCGACGAGCACTGCCCGGTTTAATGCCTTATTGTCCTTTGCCGTCATGAACCGCACGACCAGCTGGGGCTGAGCGAGCACACCGATACCCACACCCATGACAAGCGTCGTGATAAGGGTGAACCACATCGGGGATCCGAGCACGGGCATGGATGTCCAGCCGGTCATACCCTGTTCAGCAAGAGCTTTGGGAACGAGATGTGCCATGTTGGTGAGTGCAGTAGTTCCTGCAGTGAATCCGCCCACGATTATGAGAGTGAGGGCGAGGAGGACGGTCATACCGATTAACATGATCGTTCCCTGGAAGGCATCCGTGTACATGACGGCAATGAGCCCGCCGAATACTACGTAAACTGCTGTTATCAGGGCAAACAGGATCAGCGATGATGTGTAAGGAATACCCAGTGTCGGCTCAATGAACCGTGCCCCACCGATAAGGATTGCCGCAGTATAGAGCGGCATGGAAACGACAATGATGAACCCTGCAATGTATTGCAGGATCGGGGACTTGTAGAGTTTGCACATCAGGTCCGGAAAGGTGACAGCAGAAAGCCGCTGGCCGATCTCCCGGGTCTTCTTACCGAACAGGACGAATGCAAGGAGGATGCCAAGACCGATGTTCAAGACCGTAAGCCAGATGAGTCCCATCCCCATGCTTGCCGCAGACCCGCCAAAACCGATGATGGCGGACGTGGAGATGAAAGTGGCTCCGTACGAGAGCGCAATGATAACCGGATGGCTATCACGGCCGGCAACAAGGTAATCCTCGGCGTTCTTCGTCTTTTTATACCCAATGTAACCTATGATGAGCGTTGCTGCAAGGTAGATCAGGACCAGTGCCGCCATCGTGATTGGGTTAACTGCCATCTTCGCTGCCCTCTTTATTCCAGTTCAGTAATCCGTATACAATACAAGCCAGGGCTAAACCAATGGCCAATCCATAGCCAATCAATATCTGGGGGTCAGGGATTCCAAAAAGCATACAAAACCTCTGGTAAACTCTTCATCACGACAATACAATGGGAACCGGGAAAAAGCCAGGTTCCCTATCTAAAGGAGAATGCGTAGCATGGGCTCGATGAAAAACACGTTTGACAAACCCATGGAGATATCATTGCTTACCGGATAATAATCTGGAAATCGTGGTATTTATGTGTTGTTTTTTGGCTTCAGGCGCTTAAATTCCGTTCATTGGCGAATGTATCGGGCGGAAAAGACCATATTGCGCGAAGCAAAACGCTGTAACGAACAATGTCCTCGGCTTTTTCCTCTCTGCACGAATCCCTCCAGCAGGTGCTCGCCCAGCGGCTGGACTGGACGGAGCTCCGTGAGGTGCAGGAGCGGGCGTATACCACAATCGTCTCAGGAAAGGATGTGCTGGTTATTGCTCCCACGGCCGGTGGCAAGTCGGAAGCAGCACTTATTCCGGTGATGGATGATATTTTAAAACACAGCCGTATGGGGGTGGCATGCCTCTACATCTCTCCCCTTAAAGCGTTGATCAATGACCAGGAGGACCGTTTCAGGGAATTCTGTATCCCTACATCGCTCACGGTGATGAAATGGCATGGGGATGTGCCAAAGGGGGATCGCGGCTGGAAGGATGGCGAGCCTCCTCATTTCCTGATGATAACGCCGGAATCTCTTGAGGTGCTCTTACAGGAGAAGAAACTCTCATCAGATCTCCGGCGCATACGCACGGTCATCATCGATGAACTGCACGCATTTGTAGAATCGGAACGCGGGGTGCAGCTTAAGGTGCTGCTCAGCCAGCTTGACCGGATCACGAAACGCCCCATTCAGCGTGTAGGTCTTTCGGCAACCACCGGAAACCCGGAGGAAGTGCTGCGCTGGATGTCTGATGACCGGCATGGGAGCGAACTAGTTGCCATCCCTGCGCCACCCCGGGATAAACAGTTCCGGTTCATTATTGAAGAGGATGAGGAGAAGAGGATCGATGCACTGGTCGGAATTGTAAGGGGGAGAAAAGCGCTGGTGTTTGTCAACAGCCGGAGCATTGCAGAGAAACTGATGAGGTCTGCATCAGGCAGGATCCGGAATCTCCACATCCACCATTCATCCTTATCGCTCGCCACCCGGAAGGAGTCTGAAGAGGCCTTCTCATCGCAGGATGGTGCCTGCATCATCTGCACGAGCACACTGGAGCTGGGTATTGATATCGGGGATCTTGATGTTGTGGTGCAGGTCGGCCCCCCGAACTCAGTCTCATCATTTCTCCAGCGGCTGGGGCGAAGCGGGAGGCGCGACAAAGCAGCGTACGTGGCGTGGCTCTTAAAAGATCCCTGTGAATTCCTCTGCAGTGTGACGATTATTGAATGCGCAATGAAAAAGGAAGTTGAACCTTTAACCCCGTTAAAAAAACCGTATAATGTTCTTGTCCAGCAGCTGTTCCTGTACCTGTTCCGGCACGCCCAAGCCAGCAGGCGGCAGCTGGTGACATCGGTGCTTTCGCATTCAGCCTTTGTCAACATCAAGCCAGAGATGCTGGACCGGATTATTACGTATCTTATTGAACGGGGATACCTGACGCCCGATGGTGAGATGGTGATGCTGGGGGAGACTGCGGAACGGGAGTTCGGTCGTTCGAACTTTAAAGATCTCTACTCGGTGATAATCGGGGGGGGTGAGTACCGGGCTGTCACGCCAGATGGCGAAGTTGTGGGTAAGCTCGATGCCCGGTTTGTCAACAGCCGGAATGATGGCGAGATCTCGCTGGGGGGGGCAGGGCTGGTCGATGGTCAAATGCGATGAGGGGCACAATCTTGTGGTCGTGGTGCCTTCAAGTTCCGCAACCTCGGGAATCTTCTGGACCGGGGGCGAAAGCGGGTACTCTTCGCTCATCTGCCGGCAGGTACAGGATATGCGTGCCCGGGGAGAGTCCCTGTTACCGCTCACAGATGATGACAAAGAGACACTTCAGACGGCTCTCTTTCGCATTCCAACGGGCGTCGGTCGAACCGGGTTGTATATCCGCGAGCATAAGAGTGAGAGGGGCGTTATGGTAACCATCTATTCCTTAAATGGCATCCGGTTCAATCGGCTCTTAACCCTGCTGCTCCAGAAACCGCTGGGGAGTAAGGCACAGGTCCGGTACAATGATTTTGTAATCAGGATCAGTCGCTTGGGAAAAGAGGGAGCTGGAGAACGGGTGGCAACTGCGGTACGGGAGGTCCAGGGAATGGGATTCGAAGAGATCGGCTCCGCCCTCCCCCTTCCATCAGCAGAGGGGTGGAAATTTGCCCGGGCTCTGCCGGAACGCCATTTTCGCGAGATGGCCCTTTTCGATTACTATCTTGTGGAGGAGTTCAGGGATTTTTTTAGGGATGTGACCGTAACGATCCTGCCCAATCCTCTGTCAGAACCCCGGCATGAAACCTGAATTTACCGGGATATCTTTTCGCTCAGGAGCCCCCGTCTCTGTGATGGGGCATAGGGGATGATTTTATTACACGAAAACAGCGAGATCTCATTATGAACAAAAGTGTGGTAATTTTCACTATTGCTATTCTCCTGATGCTGGTCTGTGGTTGTACCCAGCCTGCACAAGAACCCTCTGCACCACCTGCAGCAACTACCACCGTGCCGACTCCTGCACCAACCGCTCCGAAAGTAACGGTTGTAACGCCCCAGGCAATCCTTACAACCGGGTCAGTGTCTCCAACCGTCCAGAACTCGGTATCCGATAATACCATCCGGATCAACAAAAATGGATTTGCTCCGTCAAGTATTACGATAAAAGCAAATTCGACCGTACGATGGGTGAATGACGACTCCACTACGGATCCGGCATTGTATAATCCAACACACAGGATTACACTGGTAACTATCAAGGACTCGCCACTTCTCTCCCCGGGACAGGGCTGGAGCTGGATTTTTACTCAGCCGGGCACCTATGATTTTAGTGATGTGATCCACGATATCCCGAAGGGCACAGTTATTGTGGTGTGACTATGTTCCAGGAAATCAGTTATGCCCTTTTTTTCGGAAAACCCCTCATCATGTACCTGGGAATACTCACCCTATTTGCATTCCTGTTCACGGCAACCATCGCCATACTGAATTTCAAAGGGATACGCACAATCCCGTTCACATGGCACCCACGTTGTGCGGCAATCGCCATCTGCCTTGCACTGGTTCATGGGGCGCTTGGCATACTGGCATACTGGTAACTACTTTTTTAGAAATGCTATTAAAGAAATAAAAAAAATCTGCAGGTAATTATAACCCGATAACGCGGAGCATCGCACCAACAAGAATACCAAACATGGATGTTGATGCGGACAACATCCCTAAAAGGATGTATCCGACGATTGCCCCGATCTTTAACGGGGTGTATGTCCGGTTAAGGTTTAACCTGCGGATAGTACGAAAGGATTTTGTTTCGGGTGATATCTGCGGTTTGTTCTGTTTGATCCGGATCATGATGGTTCACCTGATTGCCTGTGCCGGTGATTCTCTTAATCTGTTCATCGGGCCGGTATTTATACTCGTACGAGGCCCTGTATACAACCTATTGGGAATATCTGGTATTAAATAATTCCTAAATTGTCGTACATGGGAATATAGGAAAAACCCCTGTTTTTTTGAAAATAAACCCCAAATTGCCGTTAATTTCAAATTTTTCCGAATAGGCAATTTTCCTGAGTGAAACCGTGGCTGAAAATTTCTTAAGTACTGCTTTTTTTGTTTCAATCAGGATCTGGATATGAGTGTCAGGATGTTCTTAAAACATCCATTTACAGGGTATCTGAATTGGAAGATTGAAGAGATCCTATCCTTTCTGACGCCGAGGGGGAGATTTGAACTCCCGAGGCGCAGGGCGCCAGTAGCTTTCGAGGCTACCGCCTTCCCGGGCTAGACTACCTCGGCACACGGTTCTCTTATTTTTTTCATCAATTGTTCTAATAGTTATCTGAAAGACAGCGGTTGGTTCTATTACCGCTCCAGCGACAAGTGGGGAGCAGTGCACTTTTAAAAAATCACCATGGTAAGCTTGCGAGCCGGAAAGATGTGCTGGGAAGTAAAAGTGCGAGAAAAAGTATTGGGGAAAAAGGGGAATTACATCATGCCGGGTGGCATACCGCCCGGATTTGACTGGGTGATCATCATGTCATCTACACGGATGAGCATAACGGCAGTCTCGGATGCACTCTGGATTGACTGGCGCTTTGACCTGAGTGGCTCAATAACACCATCTGCGAGCATGTCCACAATCTTGCCGTTATAGACATTGAGCCCTGCATTCTTTTTGCCCTTGGAATGGACATTCTTGAGCTCTACTAATTTGTCAATCGGATTGAAACCCGAGTTTTCAGCAAGCGCGCGGGGGATGCATTCGAATGCCGCGGCATAGGCTTCAATTGCAATCTGGACCCTGCCGCCCATAGTTGCTGCATAGTCGCGAACCTTCATAAGCAGTTCAGTCTCAACTGCACCGCCACCGACTACGTATGTGCCATCTTCCATGGCGTCCATAACTACGCGGGTTCCGTCAACTACAGCGCGCTCAAGCTCGTCAAGGATGTAATCGCTTGTACCCCTGAGTAAGATTGTAATTGTCTTGGGGTTCTTGCACCCGGAGATTCTGGTGAGGTTTACATCATTATCTTCTTCAACAGTCTCTGCAATCCCGAGATCTTTTGAGGTTAAGGATTCGGCCTTGTTGAGTATGGTTGCATGAAGTGCCCGTGCTGCATATTTCATGTCTGCTTCAGGGATGTCTTCGATTGCAAGGATCCCGTTCTTTGCAAGGTAGAACTGTACCGCGTCTGCAATGCCCTTCTGGCAGAGGAGAACGTTTGCACCGCTATCGACTACAGAATCTGCAAGTTTCTTGAGTGTCTCTCTTTCCTGCTCGTCAAATGCAGCGATCTGGTCGGCACTCGAGATCTTGATCTTTGCCTTGACCTGTGTCTTGGTGATCTCTAATGGCGTGGCGAGCATGGCGACCTTTGCCTTGGTGATCTTGCGGGGCATACCATCGTGGGCACGGGTCTTGTCAATGACTACGCCGCGGATCAGTTCAGCATCGTCCATTGACTTGCCTTTCTGCTTCTTGATCATCACGTCATCTTCATCTACAATATATTTCGTGCCGGTCTTTTCGGCGACTGCCATGACGGCATCAACGATGATAGCGTCGAGTTTCTCTTTCACGCACTCGATCGATTTGCCGGTGATTGCGGTATCTGCAATCTTTAAAAGAGTCTTCCGGTCAGTCGGCTCTATCTTGTGGGAGAGGCTGTTGAGAATATCGAGCGATTTGTTCATCCCGAGGCGGTATCCCTCTGCAATGACGGTCGGGTGAATTCCCTGTTCGAGCATGACTTCCGCCTGCTCCATCAGTGCGCCCACAAGGATGACTGCGGTGGTGGTACCATCGCCTACTTCATCATCCTGGGTCCGCGCGACTTCAATGACCATCTTTGCACCGGGGTGCTGAACGGCAATCTCGCTTAAGATCGTCGCGCCATCATTGGTAATCACGATATCGCCTGTGGAACCGACAAGCATCTTGTCCATTCCCCGTGGGCCAAGGGTTGTCCTGACAGCTCCGGCTATTGCCTTTGCTGCGGTAATATTCGAGCGCTGGGCTTCTTTGCCGCGATTACGCTCTACATTTTCTTTTAGAATGATAATTGGCTGTCCAGATAGCATAATGGATACTCCGATGATGTAAAAGGTGGAATTGAACTTCTATATATACCTGTTGAGAATGGATCTGAAAAAAGGGAGGAATCAGTCAATGCGGGATATTTTGAAGAGTGAATAGACTGGTACACCCTCCACATCCTTGATGCCGCGCTTATCAAAGATCACCCAGATGGCAACCGGCACTGCATTGTGCTTTTTTAAGTATTTCACCACTTCGTGCATTGTTTTTCCAGAAGTGATCACATCATCGACGATGATACACCGCTTACCACTAACAGGAGCAAAGTTCCCGCTGATCGATCCCATGGGTTTTTCGCTCTGGTTCTGCTTTGCCGGGTGGTAGATAGAGAGTTGTGCAGCTTCCTGGACCGCAATGAGGGTTGCAAGCGGGATGCCCGAAAGGGCGATACCCACGACCACTTCAGCAGCAGGGGATGAGGAGCTCTCTGAGCCCTGGTCCTGGTAATACCGGTTGAGCAGCATCATTGCTGTCTCTTCGAGGAGAGGTGCCTGGCTGGAGACTGCTGACCAGTCGATATGTACATCTTTTGGGGCGGTTGTTCCTTTTGCCTGGGTGAGTAGCCATGTCACGGTTTCCATGGACAGTGAAAGTTCATCTGCAATCTGACCAGGGCTGTGCCCCTCACCAAGAAGCATCTTGGCCCTGCCAATCAGATCGTCAAGGGAAGACATACCAGAGAGGTTCGCCGGGATCTATTTAAGTTTTCTTTTTATCGCTGAGCCACAGATGAGGCACTCCCCATCGTGATCAAAGTACCTGCCGCAACCGGTACACCGATATTTCCAGTGAATTCGCTTTGCTTTTCGCTGGAGGATAGGGTGAATCTGCACGTTAAGGATACTGGCAACATTCTGGATGGCAAAGTCATCCGTGTAGAGGACCGCACCTGTTTCAAGTGCAAGGGCCAGCAGCTCACAGTCGGTATCAGAGATTACTCCGGCATCCCGGGTTTTTTTTGCAGCAATCTTCACTTTTTCCATGCTCTCCAAACCCGGGGACATCACCCGGAGCCCTTCAGCGCAGAACTTCTCATATTTTCCTTTTGAGCGGATGTCTCGCAGTTCTTCACACACTGATGGTGTAGTGAATAACTCCCCTTCCACAGGATATTCTGAGAAAAAAACACTGGCATCGAGAATAGATTTCATAGGGTTACCAAAAAGAAGAAAAGAGGTAGAGTGTAGTCCATCATCTGCATCTGATTACCGTTGTGTGCGTGTTAACAGTTCATGAGCGATTTGATCTGAAGCAGATACCTTGCTGCATCCGCGCTCGATAGTATCGCTACAGATAATATCCCTTACTCCCGCTTCTATCAGTCGGACATAAGCGCCACCAGTCAACACCCCGTGCACGCAGGCGGCATATACTTCTGTTGCACCCTGAGCAGAGAGCATACCAGAAGCAGTAGCGATCGTTCCACCGGTTGAAATGATATCATCAACGATCACTACAGGACGTAATGCAGCCGATAATGCCTTGGGGGCCATGGTCACCTGCTCTCCGCTCAGCCGGGTCTTTTCCAGGTGATCGTACTCCCATCCCCCAGCTGACGCAACCTTCCCGGCAAATGCAAGAGCGCCATCGTCAGGAGCAAGAATGAGCGGATTTTTAAGATTGAGCGTTTTGATATACGCACCGATATCATGGGCAAGAGAGATGTTACGGGTCGGGGCTCCAAAAAATCTCAGCACGTCAGGTTCATGGATATTGACCGTGATACATTCAGAAACGCCACGACTGATCGCCCGGGCAACCGCGCGGGCGCTTAAGGGCTCACCCTGCCGGAACTGCCTGTCTTGCCGTGCATATCCCATATAGGGTATAACCAGCCGGATATCTGAACCCTCACAGGCATCGATTAAAAGGAGCAACTGGACAAACGCATCGTTGTCTACAATACTGCTGACAATAACGGTCTCATCGTCAAGTTCTCCGGTAACAAGATACAATTCGCCGTCAGGAAAACGGGAATATTTTACATTAACAACCGTAGTCTTTAGCGCCCGCGCAATGCGTGTGGCAAGTATCTGGGATTTTTCGGTGCAGATTACTTTCATAATATCGTTTCCTGATCGCAGACGAACAACATTTCCTTATTTATTGTATGCTGTATGGGAGATAATATACTGCATAAGGTATTGTATTTTTTTCACAAAGGAGCCTTCTTGAGGTATGCAGAACGAAGGCTTCCGCCGTCACCGGTGTGATCAGCTGAAAGTACTTAAACTATCATAGGACAAATTATATGAAAATCTTAAGGTTAAAAAGAGGTCAAAACCGCAATGGAAATATCTGAACAAACCCCCCCGCAGCAGAACGAAATAACACCCGCATCGCCCGAAGCGGTATCTACGGAAAGCGCGGGAGCCATATCATCAACAATTGAAGTTCCTGCAAAACTGATCGATCAGGTCATCGGCCAGGAACATGCAGTAGAAGTGATTAAAAAGGCGGCTATCCAACGGCGGCACGTCATGATGATTGGCAGCCCCGGTACCGGAAAATCGATGCTGGCAAAGGCGATGGCTGAGCTGTTGCCTAAAGAAGAGTTAATCGATATCATGGTCTACCCGAATTCCGACGACAACAACAACCCGGTAATAAGGACGGTTGCTGCAGGACGGGGAAAACAGATCGTGGCCGCTCACAAAGCGGAAGCCAGGAAAAAGATACAGTTCCGGAATATGCTACTCTTCCTTGCCATCATCGGTATTGGGGGATATGCGATTATCACCGGGCAGATCATCATGGGGCTTATCGCGGTTGCCTTTATTTTCATAGCATTCCGCACCAGCATGCCAAGGGAAGAGGCAATGGTGCCCAAACTTCTTGTCTCGAATGATACCAAGAGCGTTGCTCCTTTTATCGATGGTACCGGTACGCATGCCGGTGCTCTCTTAGGCGATGTGCGCCATGACCCCTTCCAGAGCGGGGGGCTCGAAACACCGTCACATGACCGCGTTGAGGCTGGGGCTATTCACCGCTCGAATGGCGGAGTCCTCTTCATCGATGAGATCAACACGCTGGACCCGCACTCCCAGCAGAACCTGCTCACTGCATTACAGGAAGGAGAGTTCCCCATCACCGGACAAAGTGAAAGGTCGAGCGGTGCGATGGTCCGGACGGAACCTGTCCCCTGCAAATTCGTGATGGTTGCGGCAGGAAACCTTGATGCAATCCAGGGAATGCATCCGGCGCTGCGTTCCCGTATCCGGGGGTACGGGTATGAAGTGTACATGGCAGAGAGTATGGAAGACACTCCTGAAAACAGGCAGAAATATGTCCGGTTCATTGCGCAGGAAGTAAAAAATGACGGGAAAATTCCGCATTGCGACCAGAGCGCTATCGATGAAATTATCCGGGAATCCAAGCGCCGGTCGAACCGTAAGGGACACCTCACCCTCAAGCTGCGTGATATGGGGGGCCTCATCCGTGTTGCGGGGGACATCGCCCGGGAGGAAGGTTCAACGATCACGACTGCAGCCCATGTCATCAAGGCAAAGAAAACTGCCCGTTCCATTGAAGATCAAGTGTCAGAGGAAGTAACCCGCCACCTTCGGGAGTACGAGATGACAGTGGTTACCGGAACCCGCATCGGTCGCGTGAATGGACTTGCAGTAACAGGTAGTGATGCGGGATCCGTTCTGCCCATCATGGCAGAAGTGACGCATACTCAGGGAGAGGGTGGGCAGATTATTGCCACGGGTATCTCCGGCAGGCGCCAGGAATCCTGGTTAAAAGAAGAGGAATCGATCGCGCAGCAGTCCCTCAAGAATGTCAGTGCGCTCATCAAAAAGTTCACCGGTAAGGATATCAAGAACATGGATATCCACATCCAGTTTATCGGGACATATGGTGCTGAAGGGGATTCTGCATCTATCACTATCGCCACTGCTGTTATCAGTGCGATTGAGGGTATACCCGTCCGCCAGGATGTTGCAATGACCGGTTCTCTCTCGGTACGTGGGGATGTCCTTCCTATTGGCGGGGTGACCTATAAGATTGAAGCAGCAGCAAAAGCCGGAATTACTACGATCCTTATCCCGAGGATGAATCTTGATGATGTACTGATTGAGGAACGGTATAAACCCCTTGTAACCCTGATTCCGGTGGATACTATAGAAGAGGTTCTCAAGATCGCATTAGTTCCGGAAAACTCTGAGGGTTTCTTAACCAAACTCAGAAAGATGGCGCTGCGTTCGACAGCACTGATTCCAGAGGCAACTCCTGTCAACAATCCGGTGGCATGAACAAACATGCCCGGCATCACTTATTTTGATCTGCGCCATGTAACCGGCCAGATAACCCATATCGACATCGATAACGGTATTTTTGAATCTGCCGGAACCACGTTTTTCAATAAAGCAATCCTGCGGGTTATTAGTAATGCCGGCTGGGGCATTCTCCAGATCGACAATTACCAACCTTGTACTGGCAGGAAATTCGATGAACTGTTACAGAAAGCCAGTGCGCTCTCTTCAATAACGCAGGAACAGGTAAATCTCGGGGAAGTTCCCCGGGGTGTGCTTGCCGTTCCTCCTATGAAAGAGGATCCTCGTTCAGTCAGTATTGAGGAAAAGTCTGCAATTCTTTCAGAGATCGAAAAGAGTGCGATTCACCCCTCCGTAGTGAATCGCCGGGCGAATTACATTGAGCGGGTCGAGCAGGTGGAGTTTTCAGACAGCTCCGGAAACGAATATGCGTACGAGATGTGCCGTTCAGGATTCAATGTGCTGGCAGTCGCCTCACGGAACGGCAACACCCAGATGGGATATGAACGTGAGCATTCCATCCACGGATTCAACTTACGGCACCACCAGGATCTCGGGAAGCAAGCAGCTGATATCGCAGTGGCATTGCTCGATGCAAAATCTGCCCATGGGGGAAAGATGAAAGCGATATTAGATCCGGAACTGGCAGGAGTCTTTGCCCATGAAGCCGTTGGTCATGCCAGTGAGGGTGATCTCATCCAGGAAGGCAACTCGGTCCTGAAAGGTAAAACCGGGCTTAAGATTGGAAACGATTTGCTTACGATTGTAGATGATCCCGGTATTCCTGAGTTCGGGTTCGATCCCGTTGATTCTGAAGGGGTCGCGGTACGCAGAACCGAGATTATTAAAAAGGGGATTGTCAATGCATTTCTCCACAACCGGGAATCACTGGCTGCAGTGGGTAACGGCGTGGCTGGTCATGCACGGGGTATGGCCGGAGAACCCCCGCTTGTCCGGATGAGCAATACCTTCATTGAAGCAGGTGATGCAACCGACCACGAGATCTTTGAAGAGTGCAAAAACGGTATTTTTCTCAAAGGCTCCCGCGGCGGGCAGGTGGATCCGGGCCGGGGTGTATTCCAGTTCAATGCAGAGTACGGGTATATCGTAAAGAACGGGGAGTGCACCGGTATGGTCCGGGATGTCTCCATATCAGGCGATATCTTAACAACCCTGCATAATATCGCACTCTGCGGCAAGAACCGGAAGATGAGCCCGGGATACTGCGGGAAAGGCGGGCAGAGTGTGCCGGTGAGTGACGGGGCTCCAACAGTTCTCCTGTGTGATGCGGTGGTGGGCGGCAGTGGAATGGATTGACCAGTTAATTCAAAAAGGGTTAAAGAGCGTTGACGAAGTTGAGGTCTTTTACGTTGAGGGCAGGAGTATATCTGCTGACCTGAAACAAAAGAAGATCAACCTTGCTTCCGCTTCAGAAGACTGCGGGCTGGGCATCCGTACTATCCATAAGGGGAGGATTGGGTCATCAAGTACTAACGATCCCCGCAAATGGAGTGAATGCCTTGATGCAGCTATTGCCAGTGGCCATCTCGCCACTTCATTGCCGTGGGAAGGATTGCCCCGGGCCCAGGACATTTCACACACACCGCTCACGTTTGATCCTTCTATGAAGGTTGAACCCGTTTCTGCCCTTACTCTGCTCGAACAGATGCTTGCAGGAGCAGAGGAACATGCAGCAGAAGTGACTGCCGGCTCTGCCGGGCTCTCTACGGCAACGGTAACCCTTGCCAACAGCAGGGGGGTGCACTACACGGACAGCCACACGGGAGTCTCGCTTTCGCTCGAAGCTATTCACGAACAGTCCACAGGATCAGAATTTGATCATTCCAGTTTCATGGATAAGGTTGATCCTTTCCATGTCGGGGAACGGGCAAGCTTCTTTGCCTCCGAATCTGCGGGAGGAAAGGAGATCTCCACGGGGAATTATGAGATCCTGCTCTCCCCAATTGCCTATGCCGAACTCCTTGGTAGTGTGTTTATCCCGGCGCTGAACGGGCGGAATGTGCATGCCGGAAGATCCAAGTTTGCCAAGTCACTGCAAGAACCTGTTGCTGATCCCCTGATCTCGATGTATGACGACCCGCTTCTCCCGGGAGCAAGTGGCAGCGTGAGCTGGGATGCAGAAGGCATGCCGACACACAGGATTGACTTCATTCGGGATGGTACGCTGGAAGCCTTTGCCTATGATCTCAAAACAGCCTACCGGTACGGAAAGACCAGTACGGCAAGTGCGGTCCGGGGAGGGTATGGCGGTTCTCCGGGGATCGGCCATCATAATTTTATCGTTGACGGAAAGCGCAGCAGCATAACAGATGAACGCGTGGTATATGTGCACAGCGTGGTTGGCGCTCATACGGCAAACCCGATGAGCGGGGAATTCTCTGTTGAACTTTCCAATGCGTTCTGGATGACAGAGGGGGAGTTCCAGGAACCGATCCGTAGTGCCATGCTGTCAGGAAACGTATTTTCACTGCATAACGAGATCATAGGTTTAAGCCACGAATCCCGCTCACTCGGTTCGATGATTTTGCCTTCAGTAAGGATAAATAAGCAGCGAATCATTGGTAAATAAAGGAAAATCGGGATAATCATCATGAGCGCAGTACTCATTGCAATTCTTCTTGTCATAGCGATCGTTGCGATCGTTTACTATCTGGTAAAAAAGTTCACGGTGCTTGTTGTCAACGCTATCCTTGGGATAATTCTGCTGTTTATTCTCAATTTCCTGCACGTTATGCAGTGGATGGGAAAACCAGATCTCGGGTACAACTTCGCAACCGTACTCATTTCCGCACTAGGAGGACTTCCGGGGGTTTGCATCCTCGTGTTACTTGATATTTTCGGCATTACCCTGTAACTCCAATTATTTTTATCGAATTCCTAAATCCCGTGTGTTCACATCTGCCCCCTAAAAAGTGCGGATGCTCGGAATTTTTTTTGTATACTCGGAAAAAATGGAATTCTTCAGGCTTGCGCCCATTTTTTCAGAACACATTTGCTTCTGAATAGACCATGACCTGCTCTTGTTCTATCTCGTATGGCTTGATTTCACGGGAATGGGCAGACATGCGCATCTTTACAACTTCGAGTGCAAGATGAACATCAGTCAGATCTGAGGGACGGACGTATCTGAGCAGGATAACTGTATCGGCAAGGTACTCGATCAGTCCGTGACGGCTGGAAAAAACATTATCCCGGTGGGTTTCAGAAGTCATCATGATCGTACAGTCCCGGTCCCGGAGCCCTTCGATAAACCGGTACATTTCTTCTCTTCGTATAGAGTCGGTATCGAACAGGTCTTCAAAGAGGGAGATCGGATCGATCACCACCCTGCTGGCCTTCACTTCTTCAATAAGTTTTGGCAATTCGTTTTTGATGCGGTTGTTGGCAACATTGAAATCCGTGGGATCGAGCTTGATGACATAGAGAGCTTTATTCAAAAACGGTGTGATATCCCATCCTTTCTGTTTCATATAGGTATAGATTCTTTCCTCGCGTTCCTCAAGGCTGATATAGATAACACGTTCCCCTCGTGTAAGTCCATCCCAGATAAATTGAAGGGAAAATGTTGTTTTGCCCGTACCATAGGTGCCGATAATTGCACAGATGCTACCCGGGATCAACCCTCCACCCAACATGTCGTCAAGACCAAGGATTCCCACCTTAACCCGTTCGGCAGTCATATAACCATCCGGATGTTGCTCACTTCAAAACCGCTTGTTGTTGAAATGCGGACTGCAAATTTCACCAGATCGCGCTCCTCCAGGTGGGGCATAACCCCCCTGAACTTCTCAAAATACATCACTCGCTGCCTGCGTGAACCGGTGCTCTCTTCCCATTTGAAGAGCATCACTGCATCTGCAATGTCTGATAGTTCTTTTTCCTGGACGGTATTAAGGATGCCCTGGGTAAGCAGCAGATAACAGGTAAGACCCCGCTGTTTTGATACCCGCTGCAAACCCCGTAAAACACCGGTAAGGTTTGACCAGCTGTTGGGAGTATTGGATTGTGTGGCAATATCGGTGATGGAATCCATTACGATAAGACTTTGCGGTTGTGTTGTATTGATCACGTTTGAGAGCTGGACAAAGACATTTTCATGACCTGACCGCTTTTGCATTCTTGTAAGGATATCGCTATGGCTGTACCACTCATCAGGAACAACACTTCTGTCAAAATAGAGTTCCGAGAGATCATCGAACTTGATTGAATCCACGAGCTGGCTGACATTATCAACATGCAGTGAATTGATGATCTCCTGCCTCACATCATCCTTTAGCCTTGTGAAGGTGATATAACGGAGCTCTTTTGGTGTAATTCTATCCTTTAATTCATCACGATTTTTTGCGTCCAGCAGGTTTATCATCGAACTGTACACAAACTCGTAGTTGCCCGCCCCGAGATCGCCAAGGAAAAGGATGACAGAACCCGGTGGAACACCCCCGTCAAGAATCGGGTCGAGTGATGAGATCCCGGTTGGCATCTTTTTACTGGTATATTCCTGCATAAACCCCCATTATTAATAAAAACCTTGCCTTCACAGAAACTCTCATGGGTAGTATTATAAATATATCTGATCGTAAAAGCATTATCATCTGATCTGTGGGAAAAACGACAAAAACGCCTGAATTTACCGGAATGACACATAATTATATAGAATGATCTCCCGAATTATATCTCGGGAACATAGTAATTTTACGGATGGGGAGCTTGTGCAGTATGCAGATCTCTGGATTCTTTAACTCGATTAAAAAACATCAGTCGGAAAATGGGGAACAGGGACCTGCTGATCCACCTGCAGAACCAGAAAAAACAGTTGCCGGTGGTGATGAAAAGAAAACTCCCGTACCTAAACCAAAAAAACCTGATGCAGGATTATTTCACTATTTTCATCTGTTAAAAGGGATTAAAAGTCCGGTCATTGATGAATACGACTTTGAGCGGGATGGTACGCTTGTTGAAGCGAAGGTGGATGATACGTATGAACAGATCGATCAATATTGGATTGAAAACGGATGTTCGCTTATCATTATTGCCCTGAATAAAAAAACCAACCAGCAGGAATATCTCCTCTTCGAACCGTCCCTGTCCGATTTTGAATATGAGCTTCTGGAGCGACTATATGAGGATCTGCGGTGTGTCCTGATCCTGTCGTCAAAAGAGATCAAAAAAGATAGAAAACATATCTTACTCGAAAAGATGAATGAACTTTTCGATGATTACGGTGTTACGCTTACCCCATCCGCCCGCCACAAGATCCAGTATTTTTTAATCCGGAATTTTTTAGGCTGGTCGCGTATTGACCCCCTGATGAAGGATCCCAATCTTGAGGATATCTCCTGCGATGGCATTAATGTCCCGCTCTTCCTCTATCACCGTCATTATCGGAATATCAAGACAAACATTATGTTTGAATCCGACGCTCTCAATTCGCTTGCCATCACCCTTGCCCAGCGTTCGGGCAAACATATCTCTACCGGTTCCCCGATTATCGATGCAACACTCCCCGACGGCTCGCGACTCCAGCTGACGTTTGGCTCTGAAGTGACGACGCGGGGAACATCATTTACCATACGTAAATTCAGGGAAGAACCATTCTCTCCGGTTGAACTCATAGAGATTGGTACATTCAGTGCAGATGTTCTCGCCTATTTCTGGATGGCTATTGAGAACAATAAAAGCATGCTTTTTATCGGTGGAACAGCGTCTGGAAAGACCACATCGTTAAATGCTGTCTCTCTCTTCATCCCTCCGATAGCCAAAGTCGTTAGTATTGAGGACACGCGTGAGATTACCCTGTATCATGATAACTGGATTGCCAGCGTAACCCGTGAAGCCCTTTCTGAAGGTAGCAATGCAATAACCATGTTTGATCTGTTAAGGGCAGCAATGCGACAACGACCCGAGTACATCCTCGTCGGAGAAGTGCGGGGTGCAGAAGCCCAGACCCTTTTCCAGGCAATGAATACCGGGCACACCACGTTTTCTACCATGCATGCGGGCAGTGTCGATGCAGCAATCCACCGTCTTGAGAGTGAGCCATTGAATGTACCAAGAAACATGGTGCAGGCACTCAATATCATCAGCGTGCAAGGATTAATCTTCCATGGGACAGAGCGTGTTCGCCGTGTTCAGGAAGTTGTCGAGATTGCCGGAATAGATCCTTCAACAGGGAATATGCGAGTCAACAACGTCTTTGTCTACGATCCCATACACGACAAAATAAGTTTTACCGGACGTTCCCAGATCTATTCAGAGATCGCAGAAAAACGAGGGTGGACTCGTGAACAGCTTGAGGCTGAGATTGCAACCCGGAAAAATCTCCTTGAAGAGATGAGAAAGCAGGGGCTTAAGGATTACATCTCGGTTGCATCCCTCTTCCATGCATATAATATCGATGCTAAAGAAGTGCTAGCCAATATTTCGGATCTTCGTATGGTAATTCAATGATTGTCAGGAACTACCTCCGGAAATGGATTAGTCGTGATCCCCTGCGATATGATGGCCTGCGTTCAGATCTGATATCCGCCAGAATCGGGATGACCCTCGAACAGTATCTCTGGCGTTCAGCTAAGGTTACATTAGTTATTGGTATCGTTTTTGCTCTTCTGGGTTATTTAATCAGCCCATTGTTGAGCCTGCAGCTCCCGACCGGAAAAATAGGTATCTATAATGTTTTTAATGTTCAGTTACCGGTCTTTTTCAATGCCATTTATCCACCACAGTATATTACGGCCCTCCTGGTCATTGTTGCGCTTTGTATCGGTGCGTACCTTGGTTATACTCTTATGGTCCGCCTGCCAGTCATGGAGAAGAGAAACCGCTCGATTAAGATTAATCTTACTCTACACAATGCAGTGGCCTATATGTATGCGATGAGACGTGGGGGTGCCCAGCTCATGACAATTTTTCGATCGTTGTCTGATCGAGCAAATATTTATGGAGAGGTGGCGTTGGAATTTCGCCAGATCGTTAGAGATGCAGATTTTTTTGGGTACGATGTTGTTACCGCAATCCGTCATCTTTCAGAGACGACTCCTTCAGAAAAACTAAAAAATTTTCTTGAGGATCTCCTGTCTGTTATTGAAAGCGGAGGGGACATGTCAGATTTTCTCTCCATGCGGGTCAAGATTTACCAGGAAGAAGCAAAATTAGAGCAAAAACAGTTTCTCAACGTCCTGTCCCTTGTTGCAGAAGGTTATGTGACCCTTTTTGTGGCAGGCCCGCTTTTTCTGATAATCATTATGGTTGTTATGGGGATGATGGGTGGGAGCGCAGTTCTCCAGCTGGCAATATTAACCTATGCGATTATTCCCATCGGATCAGTGGTGTTCATTCTTATTCTCGATATTATATCCCTAAAGGCGGAAAAATCTGAACGATATACAAAAGTAAAGTGGCTTCACACTTTTTCCGAAGTAACGATTGTAAAAAAGAAGGATGATGAGCAACTGTATTCACAAATAAAAAAATACGACCAGCTAAAAGATCTGATCTATTATCTCAAGCATCCTTTTGAGAATTTTGTAACAAATGTGGATCATACCCTCTATGTGACGGTGCCCCTTGCGCTCATATATATCGGGGTTGTACTTTTGAACATTCCCCGTTATAGAAATCAGGAACTTTATATTTCTGTTATTGATGATCACATCATTATTGCCCTCCTCATAGTACTCATTCCCTTTGCGATTTTTTATGAACTCTGGTCCCGGAAAGTGCTGGGGATACAGTCGCTCATACCGGATTTCCTTGAACGTATGGCGGGCATCAACCAGGTGGGACTTACCATCGCACAGGCGATTGCCATCATGGTGAATACCAACCTTGGGCTCCTGAGTTATGAAATCCGGAGAATCAAACGGGACATGGAATGGGGGGCCAACTTCACCGAAGCCCTGATGCGGTTTGAGGAACGGGTCAGCACTCCCTCAATTGCACGTACCGTGACACTCATCACCAAAGCAAGCGAGATGAGTGGACAGATCTCTGTGGTGTTATCGATTGCCGCAAGCGATGCAAAGATGACTGAAGTGCTCAAAAAAGAACGCCTCATCGAGATGTTTATTTATACGGCAATTGTGTACCTCTCGTTCTTTGTCTTCCTCTTTGTCGTGGGTGTAATGGCTACCCAGTTTCTCCCGGTGCTCGCAAATATCACGACCACAGGGATCCCGGCAGTCGGGGCATTGTCGGGTATTGGTTCGATCCCTATCCAGACTATTAATAGGGTTCTATATCACGCATGTCTTATCCAGGCACTCTTCTCTGGCATTATTGCCGGGCAGATGGGAGAAGTGTCACTTGAAGCGGGGATAAAACACTCCTGTGTCCTCCTCATAATCACATTGGTTGTCTTCAATTTTGTCCTCGTTATATGACACTAAACAAAGATAATAAAAAGGTCCTTTTTAGATAGAGTTAAATAATGCAGGAGTGATCTCGTAGTGAGGTGAACTGGATATGTGTAGTGTTGGCGGACCTATGGATATTGATATTCCCCCGGATCGTCTAAAACCGAAAG
>Ga0265296_1000491_pt1 | contig 59886 bp, 60 predicted proteins | sample MunlanPumphouse1_FD_189073 | JGI IMG/M metagenome (GOLD analysis project Ga0265296, IMG submission 189073) | Groundwater microbial communities from a municipal landfill in Southern Ontario, Canada - Pumphouse #1 | ecosystem: Environmental > Aquatic > Deep subsurface > Groundwater | place...
ATAGAGCACCTGCGCAAAAACCCATATAAAGAAATGACAATTAAAAAAGCGGGACTTGAGGGAGGTGTGTGTGTTTACCCATTTAGTCCCGTTGCTGCTGGTACTTTTTTGGACGTGCCTGTGAAAGTCCTGTACCTGCCATGAGGTGATGACAGGTGCTGATGACGAATTCTGCATCACCACGATTTCGCAGTTTTAGATCAGAAACGTATGCACACAACCATATGAGCGCATGTCCCTGTCGTTCAGCATTGTTGATTGGCTTGCAGTGTATATGCACAATCCCAATGCTGTGCATTAGTGCACAAACACTAAGCACAATATCTATTGTTATCATAGCCTTTAATAAATTAATCGATCAAAGATCGAAGCAGTTCTGTGAATCGAAATGAACGACATAAAAAAATTATTTTCACTAAAGAGTATAATTTTTTTTAGGGTGACTGATCTATGGAAGCGGCAGACAATGAAATAACCCGTATCAAAGAGGTGCTCCGCGAAAATCCCCGGGGAATGAACATCAAGGAAATATCAGCCGCAGTTGCTATGAGCCGGAATTCCATTGCGAAATATCTTGATGTCCTGACCGCAGCCGGGCAGCTCGAAGTCCGGTATGTCGGGAATGCCAAACTCTTCTATCTTGCAAAACGCGTGCCCCTTGAATCGATGATGAGCATGAGTCCTGATATGATCGCGGTCGTTGACAAGGATATGCGGATTGCGCAGGTGAACTCCCCGTTTGTTGATTTTATCGGGACGCCCAAGGAAAAAATCATTGGTACACGGTTGTTTGACCTCGCTTCGGCCCTCCTGCCGGTTGAGCAGATGATGGGCTGGCTGCAGCAGGAGAAAGCAGGAACGGACCCACGTCACGAGATCCACATCAAAAAAGACGATAAAGTGATGTATTTCAATGCACTTTGCATCCCTACCCTGTTTGAAGACGGGGATGCCGGTGTGGCCCTGAGGTTTGAGAACATCTCAAACCAGAAGAAGGCCGAACTCTCCCATGAGGAGAGCAAAAGGCTTTTAGAGGCTGTCCTGTATGCCTCCCCTGCCCCGATGTACGTGATTGGAAAGGATCACCATATCCTTGCATGGAACCGGGCGATGGAGAAGTTCTCCGGGTTAAAATCCGCTGGTATGATGGGTACCCGCAGGCAGTGGCAGGCATTTTACCCGGAGGAACGACCGTGCCTTGCAGATCTGGTCATCGATGGCTTGACGGAGAAGATACGGGAATGGTACCCGAACACCGATCTGCAACCGGTATCCCCTATTGGTTTTTTCGCAGCAGAAGAAGTGCTCCCAACGCTCGGAGGAATCCCCCGAAAACTCCGGTTCACGGCGACATCTGTGATGAATAATGAAGGAGATCTCATCGCTGCAGTCGAAACGGTTGAAGTGATCTCATAATATAATTCAGAATCTCAAAAAAGATATCATTCTCTTTTCTGCTCGAGAATGGTCATACGGGGATAAAATCCGAATTTCCGGTAAAATTGCCAAACCTCCTCATTACCTTCCCCGACTGATACCCGTTTCCTCCTCACACCACAGGCATCCATCCAAGCAAGTGCGCGTGAGATTAGGTCAGAACCGATATGGTGCGAGCGGTTGTCGGGCTCCACATAGATCGATTCGATCTCTCCGTTTTTTTCAGACGATATTGAACACACGCAATAACCAACAAACTGGTTCGAAACCAGATCCTGTGCCAGATCGAGTCGCAAAATACCGATGGATGCGATCGCTTTAAAATATTTTTTCCGGTCGTCGAATGTCATTTGTTCGTAGTGGAGGCGGAAATGAGATGTCCGTTCGTGGTGATGTTCATTGAGCTGAGTCCAGAGATGCCGGATGGCTTCAAGATCGTGTTCATCCGCTGTGATATATTCTACCCGGTCCATGGAGAAACCTATACCAGATCTATTGTGGGAGGATGGCATTTTAAGCACAGTGGTTGGGATCGTTTTCACCCTCAAAAAAATCATATTTTTTCTCCTTACGATTTTGTGTTAGTCCGGCAAGACTCCCAATATTATTCTTGAGGTTTTCTCTGTGAGTATCGCCCAGCCGGTCTTTTTATGTGACATCCCATGTAATACCCATACGGTAAGGTGATCGACAATGACTGATTTTTTTGACAAAGCAGCTGTGGTCTGGGACAAAGATCCCGGGCGGGTGCAGATGGCGAGAACGATTGCTGATGTCATGATCAACGCCCTACACCCGGATGGAACCGAAACTGTGATGGATTACGGTACTGGAACCGGTAATATAGCACTTCGGATTGCACCGCATGTCAAGCGGATCATCGCGGTTGATTCAGCGAAAGGTATGCTTGAAGTCCTTAAGGAAAAAATCATGACCGATGGTATCACCACGATTGAGCCCCGGGAATGGAGCATCGGGCACGATGTCGCAGACCTTCCGAGGTTTGACCTGATCGTGAGTTCGATGACCCTGCACCATGTCAGGAATACTGCAGATGCGGCCCGGACCTTTCACGAACTTCTGCTACCCGGAGGGAGAATCGCGATTGCCGACCTTGATTCTGATAATGGGGAGTTTCATGAAGCCCCTGGTATTGCGGAGCATGATGGCATTGACCGGAAAAACCTACAACATGTTTTTGAGCAGGCCGGGTTTGATTCTGTCAAGTTCAGTCAAGCCGCCACGATCCATAAAACATCGTCTCGCACAGGCAAACCCCGGGATTTTTCAATTTTCCTGATGATGGCAGAGCGACACTAAAAAAGAAATCTCTTTTTTTTTATTACCGTTACCAGATCGGTGCATCTGCGATTGTGTTATTTTCTGATGCGGAGCGATATCCCCGTTTATGATATTCATCTCCCAACCCCCCAATCTGATAAACCTCCCCGTGGTTTATATCGCTTGTTTTAGGAATTTCACTGCTGTTTTATGTAACCTGATGCACATTGGCTTGCATTGATATCATAATTTTACTGTTCCGCTTTGTATGGGCGGCATGAGTTTGGAGTTTTTGTTTTTGGAGTGTGGAGAGTCTCATATACTATGGATTCTGGCAACCGGATGAGTCGAACCATTTTTCCGACCGGATTGCATATTCACCCCTCGTACAAATGAAAAAAAGGAACCTGTATCGGGGAGAAAAAATCGCTCACTTCTTAATGAATTTTCAACTTTGGGGAATTATCCTGTGTATTTTGATAATCCGGTCAAATAATAATATTGATATACCCCTTGTCTTCCACTGGAACGGACTGTATATAACCCCCGATTGCCCCGGCAAGGATTTATACACGATTGTGATTCGCGGTTTTTTCCACTATCCCGCTGCTTAGTGTGGACGAGAAATGATGGTGGAACCATTGCAACGCTCGAATTTTCAGCAGTCCAAAGTGGGTCATGAATTGAAATGGCCCCTAGGTGAAGCGAGAGTGCTTCCCAGTTATGAGTGTCCTTGACACTTTATCGGCAGTAGTTTCCAAATCCATGCCATTTTTTCCGATTACCGCTAACGCCCACTGGATTATCACGCAGTACGAATCGGTAACTCGCCAGATATCTGATGTCCTTGACCATCTAACTGAGGAGTCCCTCCCATCAGTAGCCATTCTCAATATTACCATCTGCCATTCTTTTACCGGTTATTTCTGTTGCCTGTTCTTAGCATTGCTAAGAATTGGATTGTGATCAGCCCATCCATTGAGATGTATGATCTCCGCAATTAGGTCAACCGCAGGGTAAACCGGATCACAGTACCCGATTTAACGTCACCCGCAATCCTGTCCTCTGCCCAAACCTTTCCCCCATAACTTTCCACCAGCATTTTGACAATGTGGAGGCCGAGCCCGTAACTGCCTCGCGTCTTTTTGTCCTGTGCAAACCGGTCAAAGACCAGTGGTTTTTGTGCATCGGGAATTCCAGGCCCTGTATCGCTGACAGAGACTTCCAGCAGGCCCTGCGGTGTGTCCCGGGCACTAACAATTATCTCGGTATTTTTTCCTCCGAATTTTATACTGTTGGAGAAGAGGTTATCAAAAACCACGCCCAGCATTTCGTTGGCGAGCACTTTCCTGTTACAGTGTTCCATGATAATATTTACATCTGTACGGGATCCCATCTCCTTTTTTATAATGGAAGCAAGGTCCACTTCCTCGACATCAGTGGGATTTTTGTAGATACGGCTGATAGTCTCGATGTTCCGGATCACATCATCGCTCCTCTTGGCAAGCCCGATAATCTTATCGGCGAACTCTTGTTCTTTTTTCCCTGCGGTAGTTCGAACCAGTTCTGCATACCCCCGTAGTCCCATGATAGCGTTGAGGATTTCGTAGGTGATGGCATCAAGATAGATATCGAGATAGAAATTTGCCTTACGGTTTAGCTCCTCAAGATCTCGGTTACGTTCTGCAAGTTCTTGTCGTGCATCCGTCAAATCGTCCCGTTGCAATTCGATCTCTTCGATCAATTCATGCATCTCTGTCCGCTGGTGCTGGATCTGGTCGAGCATCCGGTTAAGGGAGCGGGTGAGTGAAACTACTTCCTCGTCTCCGGTTTCTGGCATTCGCCGGGAAAGATCCCCGGATTCACCGATGGATTTCATCCCCGTGTCGAGATCACTCAGCGGTGCAATGACAAAGCGCTGGAGGAGAAACTGGATTGATAGAAGCAAGATAATACCGAGGAGAATTATGATACCAGCCACGATTGCAATGGAGTATTTAACTTGCTGATATACCGGGCGCGTAGTTTTTATGGTAAGCAGCAGGAAAGTCGGTTTGTTTTCAATCCCGGTAATGATGGCATAACCGTCCAGTTGATCGTCACCGGAAGAGTGGACAATGATTGCCCCACCTTTTGCGGCTCCCGCTTCCGGCACTGACAGGGTCTCGTCACCCGATTTTGGTGTGTAAGGGATGAGTAATCCGTCAAGCTGCAGCCTCTGGTTAATGTTGTCGATCCTTGCTGCATCGAGAAGACGGGCCATGACAAGAGTGCCTTTCCCGGGGTCCGACTGGTTACCGTACACTATGGGATAAGCTGCAAGAACGACGGGAACATTATTAATTGCAGAGACTCCTCTCCTTCCGGAAATACTTCCCGACACTCCTTCTATGATAATACTATCACGAACGATAGTATCGATTCCAGACGGAACTGACTGGACAGTATTCCCGTCATCTGTAATGGTCTCGGAAAAAACACGGTACCCGCTGGCATTGTAGATCATAATGTAATCGATCCCGAGGTTTTTCATGGAGACCGGCTGGAAAAATCGCGAGGGATCCTGCACACTGCCAGTGTCCATAAAAACCATTGCGGTTTCATCACGGAGTGCCCAGTCGCGGCAGGTGGCAGCCACATCTTCTATCTCGTTGTTGATCTGGGATACAAAACGCTGGGCGTGGGATGTGGTCTCCTGCTTCTCAATGGTCCCAAATGACTGAAGGATCACCGACTGGGTGATAATACTCAGAACAATCAGGAAAATTACCAGAGTGCCAACTAGGATAAGTAGTGAACGGGTCCGTATTTTCATTGAGGAAACTCAGTATGGTATTTATCCGGAACAGTACATCATATCTTTCGCCATAATATCAATATAACTATAGTGTTGTATCGGATTCATAATGAAAAACCATCTTAAGTAAAAACAATTGTTTTCGCCAATACGTTTTTGATCCACTAAATGGGAAAATGCCAATCCAATTTAACCCGGCTCGTGGCACAGGTGACAGTCCTGCAAGTTATAGGGATTACTATTTGGGAGTGAAATGATCACTTCCCCTCATTTATTCCTCCGTGAGGACCCCGGTAATCCGGAGTAATGACACTGAGAGAAAATAAGCCCAAATGGGGCTCCGTTTGCCATTCCCCTTTCCAGAAAACCCCACAAAACCGTCCGTTTTTGTGCATGTAAAAAATGTGCCCAAATTTCCACCAGTTTGCCAAAATACGGCATTACTGCGCTCTATTATAAGGCAACCAAGGGCGTTTTTATCGAAGTTATTTTTGCTAAATAGTTAACCCGTTTGATGGGATTTCTGCAATAAAAAGGGCTGTTATCGAAGCCTTATTTTTCCGGGGTCGAAAAAAAGGTTATTTTTAAGGACATTTCCCTATATTTGTGTCCTACAGGAGTGGGATTTGGCGCTTAACGAAAGACCCTTCCCACTCACTTCTTCTCTTTCTGTTCAGATTGCCCGCTGGCATAACCCATAAACCACCCAGTCCACCAGGCTACGATAATGCCGGTGAGCAGGATAAGAGCATCAGTGTACGTCATAATTTTTTCTCCAGTTGTACATCGGAATAACGGTACGTTCCCTTCGGTATCACCATCTCGAACCGTGCCCCTTTTCCCGGCTCACCGGTTTCGCGGATGTTTATGCCGGTGATAGAGAGGATCTCCCGGGACAGGGCTAAACCCATCCCGGTGTTCCTGCCAAACCCACGCTCAAAGATCCGCTCCTTCTCTTTAGCAGCAACTCCTTCGCCATCGTCTTCACATACGAGAATGTGATCGCCATAGCGTTCCGTAAACGAAAACCGGATGGTCGTGATCTTCCCGCCATATCGCACCGCATTGTCTATCAGATTATAAAATACCTTGACAACCAGCGGGTCCGCATACACTTCAGTGCTGACAGGGAGCTCGTTTATCACTATAACTTGTCCGAGCGTGGCTTGCTTTACGGCATTGTCTACGAGCGTACGACAGTTATGCCGAATCGGAGCATTGACACCGATCTTCTCGTATTCCCCGGTGAACTGGATCATGGCTGAGATCCGCTGTGCTGCAGTTGAAATCATCCGGAAATTCGCATCGAGAGTGGGGTCGTGCTCCTTATATTCCAGCATATCCATATATCCCAAAATTACGGTCAGCTGGTTATTGATGTCGTGCCGTGTGATGCTGGAAAGGAGGGAGAGTTTCTTGTTTGCCACAGCAAGTGATGTAGAAAATGTCCTGAGTTCCTGCTGATGGTACTCCATCTCTTTTTCAAGTTCTTTTTGTTCCGTGATATCCCGACCTACCGACTGATATTCAAGAATCCTGCAGTCTGGATCAAAGATTGCACGGACACTCCACTGCTGCCAGCGAATGCTGTCGTCAGGCATAAAGATCCGTTGGTCAATATTCACCACGGGATGCATCGGGGTTAATGAAGTGAAATGCCATGCAACCATTTCCTGGTCTTCCGGATGAATTACTGGTTTGAAATGGTGCCCGATAAGGTCCTCCCGTTTCTTGTCGAAATACCGGCAATAGGCATCGTTGACAAAGATGTGTGTACCGTCCGGGAGGAACCGGCAGATGAATTCGGTCTGATCCTCTACAACATTGCGGTATCGCTCCTCGGTCTGTTTCAGCGTTTCTTCTGCCCTTTTGCGCTCGGTGATATCGGAGGATATTACTGTGACGGCGATCACCTCGTTCACCACCGGATCAATAACCGGACTGAGTTTTCGTAAGTAATACCGCCCTTTCTGTTCGTACTCATCCTGAACCAGGCATTTTGACGCAAGAACCCGGGCTACCTGTCCCGCAAAGATTGCGGTCTCCTCTTGCGAGTGGAAGTCCGAAAAGCGTTTTCCTTCATACATCCATGGCGAAAGACCCCGGCGGAAAAGGTGCCGGGCATTGATCAGGAGATACCGGCAGTCGCGGTCGACGGTGTAGATTGAGTCTTCAACCGATTCGACAAATGAACGGTACTGTATCTCGGACTTCCGCAATTTCTCCTCCGCTTCCTTCTGGTGATGGAGTGCAACCAGGGTCTGCTGGTGCTCAAGGTAAGAAGACCGTAGAGGAAAATAGATGATGATTAATGAAATGATACTGGTAAAAATTATCGTTATTACGTGGGATTCCCACAAAGTAATTGAGGGATTGAGCACCTGCTTTGCAACCTCGTACACGAACATGATGACGAGCATGGAGAAAAAAACAAGAATAAGCGAAGGATACAGTACCTTAACTTCATTCATTTCTGACATGGGATGCAGGGATTCCTTCACAGTCGGTAAATATTGTTCCAGCTCCTCCGATTGGGAAGAAGCGGTCGTGTCTTCACAATAGAGCATCAGGCCTCTCTGGTATTGACTGCCGATAGCCGTGCAATCCGGAATTTTGCGCTGAGCGTGATATGAACCCTGTAGGTGGCATTACCCACATTCACGTCCCGGAATATCGAGTCAGTATCCGTTTCATCCATACGGGTAAGGATCTCCGGCAGGTCATGCGGGAAGAATTCCTCAAGCGAGCCATGACTCCCATTCTGGACCATTGCATTGATGGCGGCATCGTTGTAGTACGTAATTTTTCCATTCTGGTCCACTTCAATCACCGGGGTCAGTTCAAGATGGGGAATTGCATTTGGGTTCTTTAATTCCCGCACTGCTGCTACCTTACGGGAGATATCCGACATAACAATCATGTGACCCAGATGGAGGTTACCTGCATCGAGTGGTGCGATATGGATCTCGGCATCGATTGCAAAACCGCTCTTATGCTTAAACCGTGTAATGATGGTGAACTTCCCAAAATCCTTGAGATCCTGCTGAATACGGCGGCCAATCTCGTCATAGGTCTGGGAGTTCTCATAGAGGTTTTCCAGGTGCAGGCCTTTGAGTTCATCGCGTCGGAAGCCCAACATGGCTGCAAGGGAGTCATTCACCCACTGAAACTCCTGGCCTTTTACATGGGCGATGCCTTGGGGAGAAGCGGAGAGGATGGCCTGAAGGACTGCGTGTTTTTGTTTCAGATCTGATTCAGCCTGTCGTTGCTCAACCGATCGCTTAACCTTATGGGCGAGTTCCGCATACTGGGATCTGGGATCCCCACCTTTCTGCAGGTAATAATCTGCGCCAGAGTTCAGTGCCGTGATTACTATCTCTTCACGTCCCTTACCTGTAAAGAGTATGAACGGCAGGGTCAGTGAGCGGCTGCGAACTTCCTGCAAAAAAGCAATCCCGTCCATCCCTGGCATCTGGTAATCAGAGACGATAGCGTCGAATGGTGTCCGCTCCATCTCCTGGAGGGCCGACGCTGCTGAATCTGCAGTCGTCACGGTGATGCCGGGAGTACGTTCAAGAAATATCTTCCCAATATCCAGCAGTGAGGGTTCGTCATCGACAAAAAGGAGCGAGATGGTCATTGGCTCAAGATCTGGGATGTGTTGATCAATAGCTGCGGATATATTCTGTGTATTCGAAATTGGGGTACAATCCACCACACCGGGGTTGCTGCTCGTCTCTCCAGTTACTACGCTGAGAGATTTGTGCAGTACTTCGGGTATCATGTTAATATCTCCAGGTCTTTTATTCCCCACAAATGAGGGATTTCCTCTGATGGGTTGCATGATCATGATGCGGGTTTATGAGAAATTTTTCAGAGTTCCGTGCAGGACCGGCTCTCTTCATTATCAAACGTTGTCAGGATACATGGCTTCTTGCAGGTTTCGCATTGTATGATTTTCATACATGATCCTCGCTGTGGTATATTGCATAAAGATACCCGCGAAGTCAGATATACATTTTCGACATAATCTATAGATTGAGTGGTAATATATAGAGAAAAAAATTATTAAGAAAGAGCAATGGGTCTTTTCTGATTATGGAAAGATCCGCGACGGGTATCACTTTCCGGTCTTGGATTTATGTGGCTCTTTCTCCTTTTCCATCAACAGGTTAATCACGGTCTCAGATATATCCCCGGCATACTCGCCGGCCCTGCGGATACTCTCTGCAATGTAACCGACGTGGATTGCAACAAGGGTATCCTGCTTGAGTACCATGTTGTTGATATCTCCGCAGATCGTTTCGAGTGCATGGATTGATTCGATATTCCGGTTCGCATCCTTCATATCAGCATTAAAAAATGAGATAATGCTCCTGTCAAAGTTTTCAAGTGACAGGGAACTCGCCTTTTTTATTGCTGCAAGGATTTTTTTGTCGAGTTCCCCATCGATAATTTGCGGGGTGTTTTCGGCAATTCTTACTGCATGGTCACCGATCCGCTCAATGATCCTGCTGAGCATGTAGTAGTGCATCGCCATACTTGTCGAGATCCCCATCTTCCGTGACAGGGAAGCATTCTGCATAATCATATTGGTCTGCCGGGCGATCAGCCAGTTGAGCCGGTCCACATCCATGTCGCGATTGACCACATCTTCAGCCAGAGCTTTATTGCGGGTTTCTAATGCCGTGATTGCATCCTCGTGCATGGTCTTGACGATCACAAACATACGCTTGATGGTATTTTCAAACGGCATCTCTGAGGGGTTGAGGAGATCTTTTATTGCAATCACGGATTCGGTCTCTTCAACCACTTCCTGGCCGATCGTCATCTGGGAAAAGTCCCGGACAACCGTACGGACGAACGGGGGAAAGCGTTGTTTTGTGGTGAGCCGGATTACGGTAAACCCGGTTATGTAAGTACCAATAAGTAAGCGGAAGAGAAACGCCGGATCAGCAATGGTACTACAGTCTATCTCTTTGATCTTCTGGAGGGGTTCTTCGGTGATCTTTGTTGTGACCAGCAGTGTCCCGTCCGGTTGGGCGATTAGCCCTACCGGATCATTTTTTTTAATGTGTTGTTCCCCTGCCCAGTCTTTAGGGAGTGTCACCACAAACGATGCACCCCCGGTTACCTGCACCCGCCGTATTTCCATGACTCACCTCGTATTACTATAGTAAACAGATTTCACTATGCTACTCTATTGTTATCTTTATGATATATAATCCTGTATAGTCTATGTCGAAAAACAGTATATTAGCCACGGGTCAATGGTGGATGGAACATCATGAAAGCAAACTGGAGTTCATCGTTACTCATAACCATTGGCCTTGCCGTCCTGCTCATCGCAGCGATGGCAGTTGCAGGCTGTACTGACACCGCAAATAAGAATACCCCGGCTTCTGTCGCACCGGTCTCAACTCCGGTTGCAGTTGCCACTGCACAGGTTGGAGCCCCGGCAGCAACACCTGCAGCACCAGCGCAGACCACAGCAGCACCTGCGGCACCGAAAGAAAAACAGACCATTAAGATCAGCGGTTCGACAACGGTCTTACCCATTGTCCAGAAAGCAGCTGACCAGTACATGGCCGCTCACCCTGAAGCAGACATCCAGGTATCCGGTGGCGGATCGGGTGTAGGTATCCAGATGATTGGTGCAAAGACTGTTGATATTGGTATGACTTCACGTGAACTGACCAAAGATGAGTTGGCAAAGAACCCGACATTTGTCGTCACTTCGGTTGCACAGGACGGTATAGCAGTCATCGTCAATCCGGCAAACACGATCCAGTATATCACTCTTGATCAACTCAAGAACATCTACCTTGGTAAGATAACCAAGTGGACCGAGATTACCGGTGCAAACGTTCCCAACACTAACAACCAGATCGTCATCATCGGCCGGGACAGCGCATCTGGAACCCGCGTTTACTTTGATGAAACCGTTCTGCTGAAGACAACCCCGACTAACAAGATGCTCGAAAAGAACTCCAACGGTGCAGTTACCCAGACGGTAGCCCAGACCCCCGGTGCAATCGGATACGTATCCATTGGATTTGTCAGCAAAGATGTAAAGGCAGTTCCTGTCTGGTACAATGCACAAAAAATTGTTGCCCCAACTCTAGAGAATGTAAAATCAAAAACCTACCCCGTCTCCCGTGATCTCTATGTCATCACAAATGGTAAGCCCAGCGGTCTTGCTGGTGACTTCATTAAGTACGTCCTTAGCGCTGATGGTCAGAAGATTGTAGCCGATGAAGGTTACGTGACTATCAATTAAGCTGTAAGGCAGGCAACAGAATCAACCCCATTTTTCTTTTAAAGGAGGCGAAAAACATGGAATTCACAAAAAAATCCGAAGGTGGCGTTACCGCCTCCAAAGGCACTCCACGGTTGTCCTTCTTAAAAGAACAATCAATTAAAACCGTCTTCTTCTTTGCAGCCTTCTTTGCCGTTATCGTAGTCACCTTCATCCTGCTCTTCTTGTTACGGGACGGTTACCCGATCTTTGCACAGGTCGGAATACTCAGTTTCCTCCTTGGTCCTGACTGGGCGCCGACAGCGGTTGTGCCATTATATGGGATCTTCCCGCTCATTATCGGAACCCTGTTAGTCACCATCGGGGCAATGGTCTTTGCTGTCCCACTGTCCATAGGCTGTGCAATTTACATATCTGAGCTGGCATCACTTCGTACCAAAAAGATCCTCAAGCCGGCAGTTGAACTGCTGGCCGGGATCCCTTCTGTTGTGTACGGGTTCTTCGGGCTCATTGTCCTTACAAATTTTATCCGGGTGAGCTTCGATATACCCTCCGGTGAGACCTGGCTAGCGGCTTCGGTGCTGCTTGGGATCATGGCCCTTCCTACAATCATCAGTATATCTGAGGATGCAATCAGTTCGGTACCTCACGAGTACAAAGAAGGGTCGCTTGCAATAGGGGCAACCCGTTGGCAGACGATCAGCCGGGTGCTGGTTCCTGCTGCCCTCTCGGGTATTGCAGCTGCTATCATACTTGGTATCGGCCGTGTTGTCGGAGAGACTATGGCAGTCCTGATGGTGGCCGGTAACGCAGCAATCATACCGGACCCGATCTGGAATATCCTCTCACCTTTGAGGACACTGACTGCAACGCTCGGAATCGAGATGGGCGAGGTATCGATCGGCAGTGAGCATTACAGCGCCTTGTTCGGTATTGCCGTTGTCCTGCTGGTAATCACGCTCATAATCAACCTTTCTGCCGTATCCATCCTGCGCTATCTCAAAGAGGGAAGAGCCAAGGGTCCGGTACGAAAACCACTCATCACTTCTGCAACAAAAGAATCCCTCTCACGGTTTGCTGAGATCATCGGCATTGCCCTCTTATTGATCTTCCTGCTCGCAGCCGCACCATGGTGGCTTGCAGCTCTTGCCCTGCTCATTATCGGGGCATGGTATTTCGGCAGGGACCGGCTCTCACAGAAACATATCCAGACAATCGCCTTTTGTCTGGTCGGTCTTGCGACCCTCATCGTTATTGCCATCCTGGTCATCATCCTGCAGGACATTGTCGTGCACGGGCTTCCGGCACTCTCATGGGAGTTCCTTACTCAGCCTCCCAAGGATCTCGGCCGGGCCGGAGGAATCTTCCCGGCCATTGTCGGTACTCTCTATCTCGTACTGGGTGCGATTGCAATTGCGCTGCCTCTCGGTGTAGGGGCGGCTATCTATCTCGTGGAATACACGCGGGAAGGACGCATTACCAAGATCATACGAACCGGAGTTGACCTGCTCAACGGTACGCCATCGATTGTCTTTGGTCTCTTCGGGTTTGCCTTTATCGTGCTGTACCTCAATGTCGGTGTCTCACTGCTGGCCGGGCAGATCACGCTTGCCCTGATGGTACTGCCGACCGTGATTCGTACCACTGAAGAATCTTTAAAAAACATCCCGCAGTCTTTACGGGAAGGCAGTCTTGCACTCGGGGCTACCCAATGGCAGACAATCAGCCGGGTTGTCCTGCCTCCGGCAGTACCGGGAGTTGTGACTGGCGCAATCCTCTCTATAGGCAGAGCTGCAGGAGAGACGGCTCCCATCATGTTCACCGCAGTAGTATTTTCGTCCCGCTTCCTGCCGACATCTGAACTTCAGCCCGTCATGGCACTACCGTATCACCTCTTCATCCTGGCAACAAACGTGCCAGGAGGATCCACCAACAAATACGGGACCGCGCTCGTACTGCTCCTGCTCGTCATCGGGTTCTACTCGGTTGCGATCTATGTAAGAACACATTTCCAGAACAAGGCACGGGGATAAAAAAATGTCTGAATCTGCAATTATCACAACGAATAATGTTAACCTCTGGTATCATGAGAAGCATGCACTCCAGTCGGTATCGATACGAGTCCCGAAGAACCGGGTGACTGCGCTTATCGGTCCCTCGGGCTGCGGGAAATCAACCCTGTTGCGCTGCTTCAACCGGTTGAACGATCTTATTGACCACGTGAAGATCACGGGGGAGATCACGCTCGATAATGAGAACATCCATGCACCTTCAACCGATGTGGTGACACTCAGGAAAAAAGTAGGGATGGTCTTCCAGAAACCCAACCCGTTCCCGAAAACCATCTACGAAAATGTAGCTTATGGTCCTCGTGTTCATGGCGTCAGGGATAAAGCAGAACTCGATAAGATTGTCGAGCAGAGTCTCCGTCACGCAGCGATCTGGGACGAGGTAAAAGAGCGGCTGAATGATTCCGCTCTCGGGCTTTCCGGCGGCCAGCAGCAGAGGCTCTGTATTGCCCGGACACTCGCCGTGGAACCCGAAGTGATCCTGATGGATGAGCCCTGCTCAGCGCTTGATCCGATTGCAACGGCAAAGATCGAGAATTTAATCGAGCGGCTTAAGGAAGATTACACCGTCATCATCGTCACCCACAACATGCAGCAGGCAGCACGGGTGAGCGATTACACGGGCTTTATGTATCTCGGCAAACTGATCGAATGCGGAAAGACCCGGCAGATATTCGAGCACCCCTCAGAAGAACTCACCGAGAATTACATTACCGGTCGGTTCGGGTAGGAACTATGGCAGAAAAATTCCATACAGATCTCAAAAAACTTAAAGCCGATACGCTGAAAATGGCGCAACTCGGGCGATTCATGCTGCGAACATCAGTGGATGCACTTATCCGGCAGGATAAGGAACTGGCTGCATCCGTAGTTGCACGAAAAGATGAGATTCACGAAATGGAAGTGCGGATCGAAGAGCACTGCTACCAGATGATTGCACTCAACCAGCCTATGGCAAAGGATATGCGGATCATCGCCTGCACGCTCAAAGTAATCACTGCCTCTCTGCGTATCGGGAGGTACGGTAAGTCAATTGCAAATATAGTTGCTGATCTCTCAACAAAACCTCATATAGCGAACCTTATGAGCATTCCGCACATGGCGGACCTTGTCATTGACATGGTCGATGATGCAGTTGCTGCGTACGAGTCTGACAACCTCCGCCTTATTGAAGATCTCTCGTCAAGAGATGATACAATCGATGCGCTCCGGCACTCGATCTTCCGCGAAGGGATCACCTACATGATGGAAGATCCGAAGAACATCTCGCGTTGCACGCACTACATCATGGTGGCCCGGTATCTCGAACGGTGTGCTGACCATGCCTGCAAGATTGCAGAGAATGTCCAGTACATGGAGACTGGCGAACGGGTTGAGATCCATTAAAAGGTGGGGAGTATGGAAAGGATATGGAAAAGAAGGCCGTGCTTTTTGTCTGTTCGTTTAATTCGGTCAGGTCACAGATAGCTGAAGGCCTTCTCAATGCCCGCCGTAAGGATCGCTATAATGCATTTTCTGCCGGTATTGCTCCGGCAGGATTGAACCCATATGCAGTTGCCGTCATGAAAGAAGTGGGAATCGATATCTCTTTCCAGAAGTCCAAGAAACTCTCAAACTTTGCCGGAACCCGGTTTGATTACGTTATCACCATGTGCGACCATGTGAAACCAGCGGTAGCCGGGTCAATCCCTGAAGGCGTAATCATGATTCACAGGGATTTTGTAAGTCCATCAGAAATTCAGAAAAACAAAGACGAGATCCTCGCGGATTTCCGCACGCTCAGGGACGATATTGACTCATGGCTGACCAGGATCTTCCCGGATTGTCCGGATGGCCGTCAAAGTAAAAATCAATAACTGATTTCGAGAAAATCCACAGTCGGATCATTGTTGCCCGTTACTTAGAAGATCCCGGTCTTATCTGAATAATTATGTTTTTTTCACGTATCGATATTTTCATCGAAAAAAAGGGATCTGATTTGTTCTGCCATGTGCTTTAAACCGGGCATCCCCTTTTTTGCATAATACTATATTTATACGATATTAGTATCGATTTACACTTGATGCAATTGATAAGATGATCTTTCTGACTGGTTTCTTCATGGGTTGTGAACATGTGGTTGCATTTCATACAGACTGCGAGCCGGGAACGCACCTTCAGTATCTCACTCCTCATTGAAGAATTGCCACTTGGGGAACGCGTTTCTGTTTTCTGTTTCCCAACCGGGTATTCGCTTTTTTGCATCTTCATAATACCGTAGTAATGCTTATGCACGTCCATTCCTGTCACCTTTTTCGTACCGGTGAGGAATGGATCGCGTATGCATATATATTTTATTGTTTAACTCTATATATCAAACTTATAAATATAGAATTTATGTCAAATGTAATCATGAAATAATCTTCAATATCCGTAGTTAACTGAAGACAGGATAGTCTATCGTGTTTTGAGAATAACCGTGAGTGAATTAACTATAGTTAATATGTATTGTATATAGAGAAAATATTTTAAGTATATACTTGCAGAATGAAATAGGTAACTGGGTTGGGCAGTATCCGGGCTCTGGGTCCGGCACATGGCCTGACTATGGAGCTTGAGAATGGAAGATCCACTGCAGAAAGGAGGTACGTTATTGACGGTACCAAAGACACCCGTACTACAACGGATGTCTGGAAATAATCCCCTCGAAGAATGCCGGAAACTCGCACGTGTTCTTGCAAAAAAGATCGAAATGTTAAACCGGGAATGCCGGTCCGAACGCGAAAATTCCATGCACATCCGGACTATGGGATTAACCCTTGCAACCCTGACGGCTCTGGTTAACACCCCCGATAAAGATTTACCGGCAATACGTGCTTCAGATATTCTTGAGGATGCCCGAGGGTTTACTTACAAGTCCGTACGGTACTGTGATCTCGAACGCATCTGTGATAAATAATGAGGTGTATCATGCAATTCACTGACATACAAGAAAACCAAAACTCCTTTAATAGGATTCAGGCATCTGGAGAGAGCATTGAAAAAATATCTATGCACCCGGACGATTTCGCAGCACACCTTGCCTGGGTGACCGCAAAACGGTCTCACGAAAACATACTCGGCAAAACCTTTGCAGATCGTGTCCCGAAATTTTATTGGATCTTTGGATGAAGATTTGCAGGATCACCGAGACTATCGAAAAAAAAGACGGGCGAGCGGGTGGAGATCCACTGAGTGCAGGGACGGTACTTAAGGAACAATCACCGTTTCCTCTTACTCAACAGGATTTTTGTCGTTAAGAAAAGACACGTTTTTTGCAGTGCACAAATATTAGTCCCGTCATTTGATGAATATACAAGTAAACTCTTTTATTATGAAGATCCTGCTTAATACACAAATATCATTCTGGTTGTTCTACCAAGAGGGTGCAAAATGACAGAGAATATCGTATCTGACCCCATCGAAAGAATGTTTCAGGGAAACGCGGAATTTCGTGAAAAAGATTTTTTGCCCAATCTGCCGTACTGGAGGAAAATCGTCCTCGGGCAAAAACCTAAAATATTATGGATCGGGTGTTCTGATTCACGGGTTAACCCGGAACGTATTACCGGAGCTATTCCCGGTGAATTGTTTGTCCAGAGAAATATTGGTAATATTGTCCCGTCACAGGATTGGAATTTTACTACGGTTCTTGAATATGCATTAATGAATCTCAAGGTAGAACACATTATTATCTGCGGGCATTCAGATTGCGGAGCGATCAAGGCGTTGGATCACGAACAGAATAGTGAATATTACATCCCTGTCTGGTTAAACAATGCAAAGGAAGCAAAAGACCGGGTTGATGCAAAAATCAAAAAGCCGGAAACCCCCGAAGAGATCAAGGACAGATCCCGTCTGATAGAAATGGAAAATATCCGGCTTCAGATGGAGCATCTCAAAGCACATCCACTTGTGAAAAATACAATCAGGGAACGTACCGTTTATTTTCACTGCCTGTATTTCGATCTTATGACCGGGAAACTTACCCGCGTTGATTAAAAAGCCTCTTTTTTATCTGGGCAATATTTCTTTCCTACGATAAGAACAAATAACTTTTTTTTGGTTGCTAAAAAAATATTTCGTGCTTCCGAACGATTTTCTGATAAAAGATATTTTTTCCCGTGCAGTAATCCTTTCCTCCATCGCAGGGAACCCCCATTCCATCGAATTCCTTATCTTATTTCAATTGCATATAACGCGGTTTAAGCATGAAATGCGATAAATCCCGTTTTGGTTTGGAAAATAACAAAACGATACAACGGAAAAACTTGACGAACATGATGCATGAAACGCAGTTATCCGCTGAGCATGGAGTACCATAGTGCCAGTCCTTGACATTGAATCAGTCAAAGGTCTTTCAAGCGCTGAAGCTGCCGAAAAAATAAGGACCGGGGGATACAATGAACTCCCTGAGTCAGAGAAACACGGCATTTTCGGCATCATTTTAGAAGTTGTCAAAGAGCCGATGTTTATCCTGCTGGTCGCAAGTGGCCTGATCTATTTTGTTCTCGGTGATGTTACCGAGGGCATCATGCTGATGAGTTTTGTGTTTGTTATCATCGGCATCACGGTATACCAGGAGCAGAAGACCGAGCGGGCCTTAGACGCTTTGCGGAATCTCTCCAGTCCCCGTGCACTGGTCATCCGTGACGGCGAACAGAAACGGATTGCAGGCCGTGAAGTGGTAACCGGTGACATGCTCATACTTGTCGAAGGCGACAGGATCCCTGCCGATGGAGTTCTCATCTCTTCAAACAATGTCTCTGTTGATGAATCACTCTTAACCGGGGAATCAGTCCCGGTCCGGAAAATACCATGGGTCATGGGATTAGAGGTAGAACGACCTGGCGGTGATGACCAGCCGTTTGTCTACTCGGGAACCCTCGTGGTGCAGGGCCAGGGTCTCGCAGAGGTCCGGTCTACCGGCGCCCGGACGGAAATGGGAAAGATTGGCTGCGTTCTGCAAACCGTAGAGCGGGACGAGACCCGGCTCAAGAGTGAGATTTCCCGGATTGTCCGGTTGATTGCAATCATCGGCCTTTTTCTTTGTACTGTTATCGTCGTTGTATACGGTCTGACCCGTGGGAACTGGATTGAAGGGCTTCTTGCGGGGATCACGCTTGCGATGGCGATCCTGCCCGAAGAGTTCCCGGTGGTCTTAACCATATTCCTTGCTCTTGGCGCATGGAGAATCTCTAAAAAAAATGTGCTGACCCGGCAGGTACCGGCGATAGAAACCCTGGGTTCGGCAACGGTCCTGTGCGTTGACAAGACAGGCACACTCACCCAGAACCGGATGACCGTCCAGTCCTTTTTTGCCGGGGGACAGTTCTGCACCCACGATGCCACGGGAAAAAATTCAGTAGCAGAAATCTGTCATGAACTGGCTGAGTTTGCCATTCTTGCCTGTAAGAAAGATCCCTTCGATCCCATGGAAAAGGCATTGATCCACCTGAGGGAAGGCGATTTCGGAAAGACCGAACATATCCATTCCGGCTGGGAGCTCATTGTTGAATATCCGCTTTCTCAGGAACTCCTTGCGATGTCAAACGTATGGCGATCGCCCGGCGGTAATGACTATATTATTGCTGCAAAAGGGGCTCCGGAAGCAATAGCAGACCTGTGCCATTTCGACCAGGCAAAACAGCAGGCACTTGCAGTTGATATTAACACGATGGCTACGGAGGGGCTGAGAGTTCTTGGCGTGGCAAAGGCATCTTTCATACGGCCTGAACTTCCCGGCGGACAGCATGATTTCACGTTTACTTTCCTTGGGCTTGTCGGGTTTGCCGATCCCGTACGTCCGCAGGTAGCAGACGCGGTGAAGGAATGTTATACTGCGGGAATCCGGGTTGTGATGATCACCGGGGATTACCCACTGACGGCAAAAAATATCGCCCGACAGATTGGCCTTGACGACACCGATACCTGCATCACAGGTAATGAGCTTGATGCAATGAGCGAAGCGGAACTCTTAAAGAAAATCCGGTCGGTCAGCATCTTTGCAAGGGTAGTACCGGAACAGAAGCTGCGGATAGTCAATGCCTTAAAAGCCGCGGGTGAGGTTGTTGCGATGACCGGCGATGGGGTGAACGATGCCCCCGCCCTGAAATCTGCGGACATCGGTATTGCCATGGGTGGACGGGGGACGGATGTGGCGCGGGAAGCATCCTCGCTCGTACTGCTCGATGACAACTTCACGTCCATTGTATCTGCTATGCGGTTGGGACGGAGGATTTTTGACAACTTAAAAAAGGCAATGGCGTATATCTTCTCTATTCACGTCCCCATTGCCGGCATGTCTCTCATCCCTGTACTCTTCAACATGCCACTGGTCCTGCTGCCGGTCCATATCGTTTTTCTCGAACTGATCATCGACCCGGCCTGTTCAATCGTGTTTGAATCAGAAAAGGAAGAACGGAATGTGATGAACCGTCCTCCGCGGCACAAAGAGGAAGGACTTTTCACAAAAAAGACCCTTGCCCTCAGTCTCCTCCAGGGATTTGTCGTGCTGGCGGTAGTCATGGGAGTGTATGTGAATGCACTGGGCAGGGGATTTGGTGAAGCAGAGGTGAGGACCCTGACGTTTACTACTATTGTGATTGCAAACCTCTGCCTTATCCTGACAAATCGGTCATGGTCTGAAACCATTATTCCCACATTACGTACTCCCAACCGGGCAATGGCCTGGGTATTTGCCGGAACATTGATCTGCCTGATCCTGGTCCTTTTCATCCCGGTACTTCAGGATCTTTTCAGGTTCGGCAGCGTGTCAATGGTTGATCTTCTGGGATGTGCCGTTGCCGGTATTGGGAGCGTCATCTGGTTTGAGTGCTACAAATACTGGAGCAAAAAGAGTGAATGAGCGGGTAGCGATCCACTGAACACCGGGTCCGGTGAGACAAAGTCAGGGGAAATTAATGTAATCAGGACACATTGGCCCGGTCACCGGTCTACCTGGTAGAAACTAGAATGTAACCGGTCCTGCACTAAACCGGTATTCAAGTCCAAAGTCCGGGAGATATGATAAGTTTTATACAGAAATGTCATCCTCCCTATCCCCTTCTTCCGGTAAACACGACAAACAGCCGGTTCTTATACACTACATCAATCTCGCTAAACCCGCAGTTCGCCAACCACTCGAGCTGAACCGAGAGTTTCTCGTTCTTATCAAAAGTGTCCCGACGGTACAGCATCTGTTTCTTATCTTCCGGTGAAAGAGGGCACGGCACTAAAAATTCGTCCCAATAATCCATATAGCGCCGGTTGATGGCCGCAGTCTCGCCCAGCACCTGATCGGCGTTGACAAACATACCCCCGGGATTTAACGCTTCAAAGATCTTTTCGTAGAGCCGGTGCTTCTCCTCATGCTCAAGATGGTGGATGGAAAGCGCTGAACAGATCAGGTCATAGCGCCCGGCAAAGTCAACGCTGCTGTAATCGCCGGTAATGTATCGTACATCGTTGCGATCAGCGAATCGCTCCTTTGCGATGCTGAGCATCGATTCGGAGAGATCTACCAGAGTGAGATGAGCGTCTTTAAATTTCTCGAGCATGAGTGCAGAGAGAAGACCGGTACCTGCGCCGATATCAAGGATTGTTGGACGCGGATTTTTGCACTCCGCTGCCCAGACTGCTGCGCTGTAATAGTCGTCCATCTCCGGGATGATCCATTTCCGCTGGGCATCATACCGGGACGCGGTGGCGTCGAATGCTCGTTTGATCTGCTCCAAAAAGATCACTTCTTATCAGGATTTGTTAAGGATGGGTAATCAAACCGGGGGTTCGGTTTGATTTTCAAGAGATATTATCGGTCTGCCTGAAAATTCTTATCTAAATCGATTCAGAAACTGGAGGAAAAAAATCGATTTTAAAATTAGCGAAGCTTAAGCATCGCATTTTCTCTCCTTAAAAAATATTAATTGAGAGAGCGCCCGTTATGGACGGGGAACCGCATGTTCAAAGGAAGGGACGGAAGAGAGATCCTTGTATCCAACGGTTTGTCCGTCAGGGAACCGGATGGTGAGGTCCCCGGATGCACCGTCCAGCGTGATCATGTTGCCAAACCAGTAATTGTCAATTTTTTTCTTTGCATCTCCAAGGGAGAATGCCGGTGTTTTATAATTGGTAGTTCCCGGGTTTTGACTCACCGTCACGAGATGCTGAACCGTGAGCTGTGTACTGCCGGGAGTGACAGAATGAACCTGGATGTTTTTTCCTAATGCTCCCGAAAGCAGCGGAACTGCAGCAGGGTAGACTATTGCCTGCTCTGCCCAGTTCAGGGAATAATCTGCGACAATCAATGCATCCCCGTTCTCTGCAACGGTGATATCAATATGCCGGATACTGACTGCTCCTGCCGGAATAACAAGGAGAAGCATGAGGCTTATTGCCACGATAACCGTCATACCATCACGAAGTATCATAGTAAGATATGCTTTGATATTGTTTTCTTAAATATTAATTGGCGGAAGTTTTCATACTTCACTTTTCTCAGGATGTTCGGTCTGACCAGATTTATTTCGACCATTGCAGGTTGCGATCACCAGAGGTTCTCATAAGATCCAGGTGTTTGCAAGAGTAACCAGACCGGCACCCCCACCACCCCCTTTTTTGATGGTTCCTTTCGCAGAATAGCTGCGGATCGGCAAAAAAGGGAAATTCCAGTCCCCGTCATTAGGTTCCCCGGCAATTGAAAAGTGGGATTTTAAATAATATCCCGTAGAACTTGGAATCAAATTTTTTTTATATTCTGGTGATTAAAATGGATTTTGGACAAATTGTTGGTGATTCCTTTGCCTATGCAAAGGATGCAGTTGTTGGAAAGTGGATGCAGTGGTTGTTGCTCGTAATTGCAACAATTATATTCTGCATCCCGTTACTCGGTTATTCATTGAAAGTCTTACGCGGTGATAACCCCGCACCGGAAGTAAAAGAATGGGGTACGCTCTTTATCGACGGGATCAAGTACCTGATTGTCTCACTCATCTACCTCATCCCCACGCTCATCATCTTCTTTATCACAATCGGTGCAGGAATTCTGGCAATGGTAGGCCAGGATCCCGCTGAAGTAATGGGTGCCGTTATGGGCATGCTCTTTGGTTTCATAGTTGTTGCAATTGTTCTCATCCTTACGATGATCTTTGCCACTATCGGTATCATTCGCTTTGCCCGTACCGGCAGCATGGGTGAAGCGTTCAACTTCGGTGAAATTTCCGCAACGATCGGGAAGATCGGCTGGGGCAGCTACATCATCGCACTGATAGTTTTGATTGTTGTCTCGATTGTAATCCAGATCATTATCTCTCTCCTTGGTATGATCCCCGTTCTTGGATTTATCATCGAACTCGTTCTCATTGCACCCGTAATGATCTTCGAATCACGCTACTTCTGTCAGGTCTACGACGCAGCTGGTGCATAACCTTCCCTTTTTTTATATGTGTTTTTTCATCATTTTTACCGATAACCAATCTCATCTGAAATGTGATTCATTTCCATAAAGATCACAGTGTTCATTCCAGTTTTAATTATGAAAAATTCTCAAATCTTTCGTCATATGAATAAAAAAACAGGAGGTATGTCGGAATATTTCCCCAAATAAATAACCCGTAAAAAATGAAATGATTAATAAGATTGAAGTAATTTTTAATAATTATGCGAAAACTTGCTATTCTGGCTATTTTTCTCGCCATCACGATTCTAGTGAGTGGATGTACGCAAAGCACGACTCCTGCTGCAGCAACATCGACCCCGGCACAAGGTAATGAAGCTCAGTACAAGGCAACCTCTGACAAAATCAGTGCGGAATTTGCTCAAGCCGAATTATATTTAAAGAATTTTAATTCCAAGCTGGCCTCAGCTAAAGCTGAGGATATGTCCGCTGTACTGACCAGCGCATCAACCGACTTGCAGGATGCAAAACTCCATGTGCAGAACGCCCAGGCCCTCGCAAATGATCTCTCTGGTTATGCAACGAACGCCCAGGAACAGGCAGACGCCCAGAAAACACTTACCAATCTCCATTACCTGGAAAATGCCATCAGTGCCTTAAATTCCGCGGTCGAAGAAATTCAGAAGTCCTCACCTGACATGACGGTCTTCGAGGCAAAGATCAAGGAATCTTCTGACTGGATTGCAAAAATCAAGTAATCTTTTAACCCTTTTTTTCGAGAATTTTATGGATAATATTTCACGGATAATCCCTCTCGTGCAAGGATATGTTTCATAAATCCGGTATGTGCCACTATGACAGAATCATATTTTGCTATTATTACCGTATCATCTGCTTCATAATTTCGGAATTATCCGGGTGTATTACAAAAATGTTATAAAAAAGAAAATGTCCGGGCGGGATATCCCGGTTTATTTCTCACTGACGTATGCCGCCCCCTCGCCTATCCTGCCGGAGTGCACCTCGATCTTGAACCAGCCCTTCTCGCCCCAGTCCGTTCCCCAGCTGTTCTTGCCAATAAAATACTGTTTCCCGTTCTCGGTTCCCCAACCGGTCAGCACTACGGCATGGTCCGTGCTCGCATCACCGGTATCATACTCAAAGATCCCCCCGGTATAATCGTCATAGGTATCCGGGCAGGCCATTGCAACAACAAGCGGTCCCTTTTCATAGATCGCGGCTTTGAGTTTCTCAACCGAAGGAACAAAACTTTCCGGATCGGAGCCATCCGAAGGCTTGGGTTCAACCCACGACCAGTGTTCAGCTGCGTACCGGGTAGTGCCGCTTAAATCCTTACACTTGCTGTCTGCCCCCTCATAGGGATATTCTTTGAAGCTGACCGGTCCTACTCCCCCGGTTAATCCTGCCTGGTTAACGATGAATGGCATGGACGAAGAGAAATCCCCACCGTCACAACCGTTCCCCTGCCCGTTACAGGATATGAGGTACTGTTCCGAGAGATCAGGGTTCGAACCTGCATCATGGTTCTTTCTCTCCATGTAAGATTCAAGGACGGCGATCTCGGCATGTGCCCAGCAGCTCCCGCAGCCATCGCCAACAGCATTCTGGTCTTTTATGGGAGTTGTCCAGTCCCCGTCATTATCTCTCCAGTCAAAAGAATTCGGAAGATTACCCGGAACTGTAACTGCTTCAGCATCTCCACCGGCCATTTTTTGTGTAGGCTTTTTCTTACCATGGATATATTTTTTCTGGGCATCACTCATGGAAGATATTGAAGTGACTCCGGCAGTCCATTGGTAATTATGGGCTTTGTTATACTCGTTCTGCACCCGGATCTTTTCGGTAACTAAGGAGAGATTCGGTTTGATTGTTGAGAGATTCAGAGAAGCAGTCCCAGGTTTTTTTGTGGGTTGTGCTGTTCCACCGGACCCTGCGGAATTCGTACACCCTGCAACAAGGAGCAGGCACATCACGATTACGATACACACAAGAATTGTCCGGTTTTTCATAGTCGTTACTTCTGCCGGAATACCTCATAAAACCCCCATATTTTATTCCGGGCGGCAATCTAACCGTGCAAGCGGTGTTTGTTGTTGCGGAGTTTTAAATACAATTCTTTATAAATTCACTATTTTAAGAGATACTGAGGATTAACCATGGGGGACAATGACATTTCAGTTGAATCAGTCGAAGTAGCATTATTGTCTGAAATCGAAATGTCATCCGCAAAAATGATGAAGGATGCGTACCAGCCAGACTCCGGGGAAAAAATGGATGAAGACCGGGATGTTCCCGGTATGCAAACCAAAGATTCCCCCCAGGAAGATGGTTCGGTCGGGCCAAATGCTGTCGTATATATTACAAAACTGTTGCACCGGACTCGTCCTGAAGAAATTAATAAAATCCTGTTAAAAAAACCTGACCGCACAACAAATACGGGCACTCACGATTTTTACACCCTGGTACTCACCCTCAGTATGCGGCTGGGTGATCGATCGACAACCCGTTTTCTCAACGGAACTATAGAGCTCGCTTTTCCTTCCGGGATAAAAATTCTCACCTATTCCCCCAAAGAAAAGGGCACTATTTCTTCAATTATTGAAAACGGTGGAGACGTACTCTCCCTGTCTCCCGGTCTGGATTATTTGGGAGTTACAACTCATGGTACTAAAATTCAACCTGATCCCAAGGAAAACCGGTTCAGGATCACTGTAGGTCCGGGGGAAAAAATTTCCGGTACCTACCGCAGAAATAGCGGGTTCAGACTCGATATTCCCGCTTATATTTTGTTAGAATACCAGGGGATGCTCAAAAATGAGCGTGAAATGTTTTTAGAAATATTTCCCCCGATCCCAGGTCCGACGATTGAAATTTCGGGAAATGAGATGCTGGCAGTAATTTCCTTTATTGTCCGGGCTCCAAAAGATACTCCTCCCAAAATCACTGCCCATATAGAAGGCAGGGTGAAAGGGAATCTTTGGGGAGTGGTCCCCCTCAAAGGCTCTGTTGTATTTTAATCAGCCATAAGGCGCTTCTTAAGATCACCATACATCATGACGTAAAGACTCAACGGAGTTATGTGTCATACGGTCACATGACATTCCTGTCGGACCGCCCATATCAGTCCCCGGATTTTTTTTGTTTTTACCGATACATCGTTTGAGTTTTCTTTACTATATCATTCCCTGCAGAAACTCTTCATCGATCAATTGAAATCTGACGGGACAATATTGTCAGATAATGGAGTTATTGTTCAACAGAGAGTTATTGAACTAAAAATTTTAATCAGTACATATGCAAAAAAAACTCATCCTTACGGTGTTTTTATTGCTGGGAATTATACTTGCGAGCGGATGTACAAGTCCGCAATCTCCTGTCCCGGCATCACCGGTAACAGCGGTGCCAACGATATCTTCAACGGTTATTCCGGTAACCTCAAATCCAACGGCAACTCCTTCACCGGGCATTACGTTCAAACCTGACAGCCAACAGACTATGCCCGGTATAACGACCGCACAGACAACAAGAATTCAGGTCGATAACCCGTATCTTGAAAAACTCAATGTCCGGAAAAAAACGCTCGATAATAATATCCCCAACTGCCCGATGGAGAATGCCTTTCCCGAAATTGCAAAAGATCTTACGTACGGGATAAAACAACAATATCCGAAACTTACCGCATTAACCGAGGACCAGTATAGCCTGTTCCTCTGGAAATACACCGAGGGAAAATCTGAAAAAACCGCGATAAAAACAGTTACGGGATGTATTGGGGCCGAGGGACTTCCGAATTGGAACTTTGTGGAAATAAAGGTAATTCTCGATCCTACTAATTTCAAGCCCGCCAATTATACCATTACACAGGTTGTCCAATCGAATGGAAAAACAATTGCGGAATTTGCTACAACCCGGACACTGGTCATTGATGAAAAAGTAACCCTGACCAGTTATGTTCCCGTAAAAACGGATGAACTGGATCTCTTTGATTCGGTTGGAATAACCTACACCCGGCACTAATTTTTTTTATACCCGCGAACTCCTGCCCTTTTACATACTACACAATGTAACTCTTCCCTATCGTCAGTTGTAATTTATCCGTGCCCCCTCTCATGCAAAATCCTGGTTAGAGGGAAAAACCGTTTGCATCATTATTGTCATTACTTGTTTTTTTTAGAAAATAACGCACTGCCGTGATAAATAAATGGGCAATTCAGGTTAGCAAGTAAAAACGGATAAAACAGAAACCTGAAATGACAAAAAAAATTAATTTATTTTATCCTCATCATCTTCATTGTCGATATCACATTCATTGTATTCAATATCGGGATCCCATGTATCTAGTGGATCGTCCATTGGATCACGGTAATTTTCTGTTTCCCTGTTCACGGGCTCCAGTTTATAGTCGTTATTGCTTTGTTTTCCGTGCCCCTTGTACACTGCGCCGCCCCTGTGTCCCCTGTTATCCCTGACCTCTGTCCTCATGTTGTTCTCACCTCCCCTCCTTTTTATTTTGGAAAAACAAAATACAATATTTTTTTTTGAATAAAAAGTTTTCCTGCAGGGAAAAATAATTGGCGTTTTTTGTTATGAATATTCAATTGCCCCAAAAATGAACTATAAAACTATTAATCCGGAGTGTTACATTGGATCATCATGATCCGGAAAATAAGTTTTTTAAAACCTGTTCTCTGGTGTTGTTTGATACTGTTATTAATTTCAGGAGTGTCTGCATTTTCCGTAGCAAAACAGGCAGTGGATCCTTCGGGCGTCTTAAATCCTGGTGACGGTGTTAATGTTTCCTATACCGTATATGCCGCATCGGGTACTGCGTTTTCCTCATATGATGATCTCCAGTTTGTAACCGAACTCAATGATCCTTTGTGGTCCTATTCCATTATTGTTAATGGCGTGGAAAATGTCCGTCCCGTTGATGATGGCAGAACGTTAACTATCGCCGGGTTTGAACTGGGATACCGGAACCAGGATGAAGTGATGGTGAAGGTAACATTAAAGGGTATAATCCCTCTGTCATCAGTGCCGGGTGCGACAAAAACCATGGTGAAGATCCAGGAACTTGACGCCCGTGGCTATGCAATACCCAATACCGTTGTCACCATCGATCGCCTGATTGGGAATCCGACGCCCCCACCGACCCCTGCATTGGGCAGCATCGCAGTAACCTCAACCCCTTCCGGGGCAAATGTCTATCTTGATAATGCCTATAAAGGATTCACCCCGCTCACCCTTGATACCGTCCCGAATGGCAATCACGTGGTAGTTATCCGGCTTGATGGCTACGATGAGTCTTCCCAAACGATTGTGGTGATGGGAAATCTGAAGCCGGTCAGTGCCACACTCAACTCCAAAGCAACGCAAATTCCGACTGCTGCAACGACCCCCGGGGTAACCGGTACCGCAACCGTGAAACCCGGGCAGACTGTTGCCGTCCCTGTACCGCAGTCAGGTTCCCTGTCCGTGACCACATCACCCCAGGGAGCTCTTGTGTATGTCGATGGATTGGTGAAAGGAGTTTCGCCAACAACGATACCCGGGCTCTCTCCTGGTGTGCATTCTGTTTCTCTGGTAATGACCGGCTACAGTGACTTAAAAACAACCATTACTATCGAAGCCGGAACAACTTCTGAATATATTACCGGGCTGCCGCTCGTGCAAAAAACGCCGGGATTTGAAATGATCCTTGCCTTACTGTCCCTTAGTGTGCTATTGGTGATCCGTAATATCAGGAAATAAAAAGTTAGTTCTGGAGAAATCCTAAAAAACCAAACACTTAAGGGGGGATTTCCCCCGTCCAGCCTCAAGGAAACATTTAGGATACGATAACTCCTGATCAGGTGATTCGGCTCAAATGCACAAGGGAGAGATCTTCCCTATACCAAAAAAACACGGTTATATATCCAATCACATCCGTTTCTCTATCAACGGAATTTTGGAGAAATAAAAATGATAACGCAGGATATTGTCAGGAAATTATGGGATGAGGCAGGGAATGGGAATCTCGCACTATGGGAGAACGAAACCATAACGGTAGTGCCAGCGGATTATTGCGGTGAAACCAAAGGGAAAAAACCGCTGGTTATCTTAAAGCCCATTGCGCTTGTGAACCGGTACGAACATCTCGCATTTGCTCTTAACGATGAAGAACTGCTCACAAAAATAGAAGAAACTATCCGGGCTGCCGGCGGAAATGTGACCCGGGGTCCGCGGACGTAACCGGGAAAGGAAAATCCGGAACCGTGGACTGTGCAGCCGGTTTTCGGCATGGGAAAAAAACTGACAAAAAGGTGTCGGACTTTTTCACGTTCCCCCGATTCAAAGATCCGGTTTCTCAAGAATGTATGCGAATGTCCCCTCCTCCATACCTTCACCTTCGTGATGTTCACCCGTACTCACAAAACCGTTCTTTTCCAGCACTCGTATGGAAGGTTTCAAGTCCGGGTACGTGGTTGCCAGAATTTTCCGGATTCCCGGCAGGCAAAAAATTGCCGGGATGAGATGCTGTATTGCCTCAGTTGCATAGCCCTGGTTCTGGTACTCGTCCAGCACCGAATATCCCATGATCACGGTATCGGGTGTCCCGGTAGAAGCGATTCCTCCACTCCCTATTAGAGTACGTGCCTGCATATGCGGATCGACCATGACCCAGTACCAGGTAATGAACCGTGGATCAGTATTCTCCGATTTCATCCGTACGAATTCCACGAGCACCTCATTATCCAGCAGGGGTGGCGGCCAGGATGCCGGAAGGTTTGCGTTAAGGAGCCGGGAAAGTGAAGGCCTGTTCTGGAGATCTGCCTTCAGGATCTCCAGAGTTGCAGGTATCAATTCCAGCCTTTTGGTCCGGATTGTGGGGGTGTCGAGGTTGTGTACCTGCTCTGGTAGGGAACATTTCATGGATAACTAATGTATCGTTTGTTGATCTATGAATATCCCCGTTTCTTAATCTGTTAATGTGACCGGGTCTTCTGCGACCTTTTGTTCCCTGAAAAAAGATAATTACCCCTTATAGGAGTTTTGTCTCTTCCGTTGGTTTTGGCACCTTGACAACCAGCACGCGGAAAACCTCTTTGCTCTCGTTGATCCAGTGGTGCGGGATCCGTGCCGGGCTCTCGACCAGCTTATCTTTCGTTACGGCTTCACGTTCGGTACCGATCTCTACAATGCCGGTGCCTTCCAGCACGTAGAAGAAGACATCGACCGGAGTCATATGCTTTTTTAACGATTCACCGGGCTGCAGGGTGATCACTACCGCGATCGCGTTTGCAGTATCGTAAATTTTGCGTGCATCCACATGGTGGGGGTTTGGTCCGGACTGGACCTTTGTTACATCAGTAATCTTCATGGTTCTTTCTCCTTTGTGATTTTGTCAATTGTTTTTTCACTCAGTTATGTGAGTATTTCCGTGCCATTTTTTATGTTCGTACATCGGTTCTTTCACGGGGCTATTCCGCCATCGATCAGGATTGTCTTATCGGTGACCGGGATCTTCTTTCCAGCCCGCCCGAGTGCCTTGTCAACAACATACCGCACACCGCCACAGCACGGGACTTCCATATGGACAACCATGATCGATTTGATCGTATGTCGGGAGAAGATCTCTGCAAGTTTCGTGACATATCCGTCAATGTCCGCATCCAGTTTCGGGCAGAAGATAATCACAATCCGGTCCCGCAGGAACTCTGCGTGAAACCCGGCATACGCAAAGGGAACACAGTCAGCAGACACCAGCAAATCGGCGTTGTCGAAATACGGGGCTGCTGGATTGAGGAGTTTGAGCTGGACCGGCCACTGCCGGAGTTCGGAGGACGATAAACTACCTGTTGGCTGGCGTGGCATTCCTCGTTGACTGTCACTCCGTGAGATACTCCGTGCTGCGGATCCCGGGCAGGCTGCAAAAGGATGGTGTGCATCCGGTCCGGGTGGACAGGTGCCGGCAGTATGCCCAAGCACCGGCTGTTCGGGTACCGTTTGTCCCGTTCGTGCCGGCTGTTTGGGGTACGCAGAATTATCGTGTTCGGGAATAGGAATCGTATTCTCGATGAGGTACTCGATAGCGGTATCATAGAGTAACTTCTGCCCGTGACCGATGAGGTGTTCGAGATGGGCCTTGATCACCGCTTTTCCCTGCCGGGCAATGGTTGCCATCACTGCTTTCTCATCATATGCCTCTGCTTCCCGCTCGATAACCGAGATCGCTCCTTCAGGACAGGTGCCAATACAGGCCCCGAGGCCATCGCAGAAAAGATCACTCACCAGCCGGGCTTTTCCTTCAATAAGCTGGAGAGCTCCTTCGGGACAGTCCGGGATGCACTGCCCGCATCCCGTGCATTTGTTTTCATCGATATTGATGATCTTCCGTTTCATCAAAGTGCTCCGTTACGCCAGGTGATCCCCAAGGCGATTTCGTTTGAGAGATCCTGACTTTTCCTAGCACCAGTTGTGTGGAAGAAATATCCTGACTGGATCTTTTCAACTTCGGATAATTCCATGGTTTTCGTCACCCCGACCTTTTGGTGTTCGTCTTACAGTACACAGACCTTGCAGTCCTGTTCGCCGCAGGGGATGTTATCGATCTTCCACTTCAGGGCCCAGCGCTTGATGCCCCGGATCACATCCACGATCTCAAGCCCGCTCTCGGTGAGCGTATACTCGGCTTTGACCGGAAATGCGGTTGCATCAACATTCCGTGTAAGAATTCCTTCGTCTTCGAGCTCCTTGAGCCGTTCAGAAAGTACCTTTGGCGTAATGCCGTCCAGTGAATCCTTGAGATCGGAGAACCTGCGGGTATGGCCACTGCCTTTGTAGAGTTCCAGGATGATCAGCAGCATCCATTTCTTAGTTAAGTATCGTACGGTCTGGTTGACCGTGCATGCATCATCCATGGTATACTTTTGGAAACTCCCGACTATTTATAATTTAGTATGTAATTGATATCTTGTATCAAAAGTATATCAAAGGAGTTGAATGATGTTCTGTAACCAGTGTGAAGAAACGGCAAAGGGAACGGGTTGTACAATAAAAGGTGTCTGCGGTAAGGAAGATGAGATCGCCGCATACCAGGATGTGCTCGTGTACCTCTGCAAAGGAATTGCAGTCAGGAATTTTGCGGCAATTGAAAAGGGCAAAGCGAATCCTGCGGTGGGTTTGTTCATCGCAGAGTCACTCTTCTCCACGCTGACCAATGTGAATTTCGATAAGGAGCGGTTCGCTGACCAGATCAAAAAGGCCATTGCCATCCGTGACGCGCTTCCCGCAGCGGGCAGTGCGGAACCCGATGCCTGCACCTGGAAGCCGAAGGGTGACAGCGATATTATTGAGAAGGCAAAGACCGTCGGGACTCTTGCGACAGCAAATGAGGATGTCCGCTCGCTCCGCATGACCCTTATTTACGGGCTCAAGGGCGTTGCAGCTTATTACACTCATGCTGAAGTGCTCGGAAAGACCGATGCAGGGATCGAGACATTTCTCCAGAAAGGACTCGCCTCTACGTTACAGGATCTCACGGTTCCCGAGATGGTTGCGCTCGTGCTGGAATGCGGGAGTGTCGGTATCACTACCCTTGCCCTGCTGGACGAGGCAAACACCTCCTCGTATGGCAACCCGCAGATCACCAGTGTTAAAACCACGGTCGGAACCCGCCCGGGTATCCTGATCACCGGCCATGACTTAAAGGACATGGCGCAGTTACTCGAGCAGTCGAAGAATGCCGGCGTGGATGTGTATACTCACGGAGAGATGCTCCCGTCACACGCTTACCCGGCGTTTAAAAAATATGCTCACATCTATGGCAACTACGGGGGATCATGGCCAGCACAGCGTGACGAATTTGAGAAATTTAACGGCCCGATACTGGTCACGACCAACTGTATTGTGCCGCCTAAGGACTCCTATGCCGGGCGGGTCTTCACCACCGGGCTTGCCGGTTATCCGGGTGTCAGGCACATTGCAGCATCTTCTGATGGCAAAAAAGATTTCTCTGCAGTAATCGCGCTCGCAAAAACGTGCCAGCCCCCGCAGGATCTCAAGCAGGGCGGTGTGGATCTCATCACCGGCTGTGCTCATGGGGCGGTGCTCGCGCTCGCAGACAAGGTTGTTGGAGCGGTAAAAAGTGGCGATATCAAACGCTTCATTGTCATGGCCGGTTGCGATGGCCGTCAGAAAGAGCGGGAGTATTATACGAAATTTGCCTTAGCCCTGCCCAAAGATACAGTCATCCTTACCGCAGGATGCGCAAAGTACCGCTACAATCATCTCGACCTTGGCACCATAGGCGGGATTCCCCGCGTACTCGACGCAGGGCAGTGCAATGACTGCTACTCCCTTGTCGTTATCGCACAGGCGCTTGCAAAAGCATTCGGTGTTGGCATCAACGAACTGCCGGTCTCGTACAATATCGCTTGGTACGAGCAGAAGGCAGTGCTCGTCTTGCTTTCGCTCCTCTCGCTCGGTGTCAAAGATATCACGCTCGGGCCCAAACTCCCGGCATTTGTCTCCCCCACCGTGCTCGATGTGCTCGTCAAAAATTTCGATCTCAAGCCAAACACTACCGTGGAAGCAGACCTTGCGCGGATGGTACCATCAGCGTAAAAAATCGAAAATTATTGTGTACGAAAAGCCCCTGAAAGTAAAGGAAATTTCCTGAAACATCATCCCTTTTTTATCGTGCTTTTTCGTCAGATGCACAGGCACGTGACAAGGGAATATTTTTCCTCTGCCGGGTAACACAGGAGGACGTAAAAAAAAATATTTCCCGATGGGGTTTGGTTTTTATCCCCCGTTTCGTGGTGTTACTTTGTGACTGTGGGGGTGACTGTCACTGTGGGAGTGACGGTGGGTGTCCGGACCGTTTTGAGATCCACGGTCATCGCCAATGTACCCTTGGGAGTAGTGATCGTTTTATGATCGATCATCTGGCCATTATCGTAGAGTTCAACGGTAAGAGGCAGGCCGGTTGTGTCGAGTTTCTGGATGGATATTTCGACGATATCATTACTGGCTGCCGATATCTGGTAGAAACGCCCAGTCGTCCCGGCTACTTCGCGTAGTCTTCCCCCTGCTCCGACTGATCCGATATATGCGCCATCGTACACTATCCGGACCCAGACGCCAGTAGTGGGGATTTCAGACTGGGGTTGGGATGTGGTGACAACGGCTGGCTGCGAACCGGACGTCTGGACCGGTGTTACGACTGGCACTGGTGTTGGTTCTGCGGTAATTACCGCAGTTGTCACGGGCATGATAGTAGCGACTGTTGTTGGGACTGGTGTGACCGTTGGTGGAGTCACGCTGGTCTTTGGCGATATGAACGCCGGGTAGATGAATACTGCACCGGCAATCAACAAGATGACAACAACGATCGCTGTAGTTGCAATGAGCATCTTTTTGCCTGGCGCTGCGGACGCCGGGGGATGGAAGCGGGAAGATAAGGAGGTCTTACTTTTCGGGCCGGATGATGCCGGGGGATTTTTGTCCTCTTCCTGAGCCGGTGCGCCTCCGGGCCCCATGAGATTTTTCAGATCTTCAGCCTCATCTTCGGAAAAATCCACATATTCCGGGGCTGTACCTTCAGGCAGAAGATCGATATGCTCTTTGATCTTCTGTGCCCATTCATCCCTCTCAACGGTTCGTTGGGAACGGGGCTGCTGGGTAAATACCAGCTGCATCGGGGTTGTCCCGCCGGTCTTGGCAAAAACAGCCAGTGAGATTGCCGGGTCGCCGGACCCACTCTCCATGGTCGTTACGGTCTCGATCCCGGCGAACGGGACTTCCTTGTGTTTGAACCGGACATTCCCGCTATCCACAATGAGGAGGCGCCGGTTGGTCAGTATCACTTCTGAAACCGCAGCATCGATTAAGATGTTATGCGTTGACAGAATTATGAATTCATCGCTGTTCAGGTACGGACTGCCCATATTACCATCTCTTATTTATTATCAGGAGCATGTTGCTTTTAAAGAACATCAGTCTTTTTGCCATTTATTATGTAGCCTCGCCACATAACAGTTCATGGAAGTGCTGTCTTGAAAAAGAGCGGGTCTGATGTACGGTGTGTCACGCTCCCTGCCGGTACGTTTTACAACGGCGACTGTATCAGCGGAGCAGCCCGGTATATTCCTGACTGTTCAGTAGATCTCATCATCACCGATCCCCCGTATGGTATCTGCGGGGACACGCTCCATAAGCACTATAACCGCAACGAGGAATTCGTTGTCGATGGTTATGTTGAGATCCCGGAGGAAGAGTATGGTAATTTTTCTCAGCAGTGGATTCGTGAGGCAGAGCGCATCTTAAAACCCGGTGGCTCGATCTACATCATATCAGGCTACACGAATCTCTATCACATTCTTGCTGCCCTGAAGATGACAAGCCTTAACGAGGTGAACCATATCATCTGGAAGTATTCTTTCGGGGTCTTTACCCGGAGGAAATTTGTTTCAAGCCATTACCATATTCTCTTCTATGAAAAACCCGGCGGCACACGGACATTCAACCTTGAATCCCGATACGGTCTTGACGAGAAGAACGGGGATGGAAGCTCACTCAACAATATTGATCGTGAGGATGTCTGGTTGATAAACCGCGAGTACAAGCCCGGTATGGTAAAGAACAAGAATGAGCTCCCTCCCGAACTGCTCCTCAAACTGATCCAGTACAGCAGTAACGAAGGCGATCTCGTCTGCGATCTTTTCCTCGGTGGTTTCTCGACTGCGATAGCAGCCATCGGCCTCAACCGCCGGGCAATCGGATTTGAGATTTCGCCTGCGATGTTTGATACACGGATCCGTGAAATTGAAGGAATAGAGCCCGGTTCACTCATTCCCCTGTTACGGAAACCGGCCAGACAGCCCAGGAAGAACCAACGAAAAGCCTGGACCGAGAAAGACATACGGTACCTGGTCCGGGAGTTTAAGAACCGCCGGGCACGTGGCGACACAAAAAAAGATATCATTGTCGCACTGGGAGACAAATTAGGGCGCGGGCGGTGGGCGATCATAAAGGCGCTAACGAAATTTGCTAACAACGGTGAGCAGTGATCGGTTGGATATCCGTTCTGAAGTTCGCACATCTGCCAGAAAAAAAGATAAAATCAGTAGCTGACAGTTTGCATATCTCCCGGTAAAAAAGATCAGATCACAGTCCTGCAATCTGCTCATCTGCCGGTAAAAAAGATATGAGATTAGTGTCCGGCAAACTTCATGTCCCAGAATATGTTTTTGCCGGATACTTTGAGCGGGATGCCGTACGCAACACTGCACCCTTTGAGCATACCCATCTTCATGGCGACAACACCGGCACTGAACATGACCCGGTTATCCACGTTATGGATGCTGGCGGTTTTTACCGCTGAACCGACCGCGATGCCGAGGTCCGTGATCTTCATGACACAGTTCGGGCCCGGGTAAAGAGCCGTTTTGTTCTTTCCTGCCTTTACCGCTTTTACCATCTCTGCACAGGTTGCATGCCCGCACCCACCGCAGTTGATCCCCAGCGCTTTCTGGCCCTCAACGCCTATCAGGAGCGTGGCATCACTAACCTTTACTTGCTCGCCATTGATCCAGAAAAAGTCCATATTAATTTCTTTTCCCGTCTTGATCATCTGGTTTGCAAGTTTCTCCTGCTCTTTTCCTGTCAGTACCTCGATATGGATCGAGTCCAGTCCCACGGCCTTTGGGGCGGTCCGTGCTGCAATGGCCATGAGCCCGGCTACGGACTTTACTGCATCAGATTCGATTGTCATGCACGATTGGTTGGTATGAGAGGAGAAAAAAGGAGCGGGTAGTAAGAACTCCCGCATGATGGATTCCGGAAAAATGCTTTCGCACCCAGCTCACTTTTTTATGCCAGGGTAAATGGGTGCCGGCTGTCCGGTCAGCACATGACTCGTTATTTTTGAACAATGATTTTGTGGGACGCTACGTCAACCTTGTACGACTTCGGGCGTTCGAGCAGGTCAAGTGCGTTTATCTTCATGTCGACAAGTTCACCGTAATTGAAGGACTCGTTTTTCTTCTCACCCTTCTCGTTCCAGAAAACGACAATGCCGTTTTCCATCTTTTTGCTGGTCACTATGTCTTGCATACTCTTCGATAGGGGCGGGAGATAATGAATTTTTCTGATGGGGCAATTTTTAAAAATTCCAAAAACGTTTTGGCGGCTTACCGGAAATTGGAAAAAAAATTCGTGCGTGCGAGAAAAATCCGGGAATATTTTTTTTCGAAAAATCTGAACACGCATTCGCCTGCAAAACAGAATTATTCCCACAACTTAAAAAAAACGGCAAAACCTCAATAAACACCCAATTCTCCGACGTGAACGCAACAGCGGGCAACCAAGGGCATTTATAGGTCGTTTCTGTAAAAAAACCACCTGAAATATGTGTTAAAAAAAGTGACTAACAGAACTCCATTAAATTGCAGGCTCAAATCGCAAGTAATGGGGTTTTTTTTGAGAAATAACCCCTTTAAACTGTATTCTCAATTGCGGTGGACACCTCTCCTCAAAAAACCGAAAACTGGATCCGGAAAATGGCAATCGGAGCCCGTATAGGGCTCAGAATAGATCATCTCTGGACCCGGAAAATTGCCGGGATTCTGGTTTTAGCTGATATACTCCGGACCCCCTGTTCATACAAAATATCCAGGAGTTTTCGATCGAACAGGGGGTGATCTTCACCGGAACGGGGGTCATTTTGGGCTTTGTTTGTGCTTTTTGAGGGAACGGAGGCCGGGTCGTGCCCGGAATCGGGGGCTTGTGAAGTGCTTTTGGGAGGGGGTTTTGGGGAGTGAATGATCGCGGGAATGGGCTGGGGGATATCTGAACCCATTACTTTCAATAATATGAATATTAAGATAAAATATAATGAAGTGAAAAATTATGCAGATTAAAAAATTTTTTTTGAAATACTTTCGTTCCGTGGGTGAAAAAGGATTAGAGTTATCTTTTCCTGTTGGATCCACAATTTTAATCGGAGAAAATAACGTTGGAAAATCCTCAATTTTTGAAGCTATTAAAATGATGATAAATCTAGACATTTTACAAAAAATTCCATGGGACATAGAAAATTGGTATGCGAGCGATCAGAGCAAACCAATAGAATTGATACTAACGATAAATTTGAATGAAGATGATATTTTAAAAATCATTTCTTTCTTCGAACCGTTACATATTTCAAATGACACTTTTAAGAAATTATTTTCTAATGAAATAATCTATAGAATTATTGTCACAACACCAAATGACAGACCTGAATCATTTTTCATTCTTGGGGAATTTACAATTTATAATAATCAAGGAAGAATTGGAAATTTCGAAGGAAAAAGTCATCGTTATAGTGTTGCGTGGGAAAACATTACCAATCTTGAAAAGTTCGAATCAATTGAAAAATCAATCAGACAACAATTAGCAATACAATGGCAATCCAGTATTAATAAGGAACAAAATGCTGATACAATTGATATTTCCGAAGTCGGAATTCTTTTTCAAAAGAGTCTCTCGAAATTATTCCTTGACTTTTTAAAAGAAGATATAATTTCAATTGAAGAATATCGACAGAAACCGAAAAAAGAACTTCACGCTACATTAGTATCACCAACCGGTTTGGATTTGGCCAGCATATTATTCAATTTAAAAAATTCAAGGGTTGGCAAATCAAAATTTGAAAAGATTAAGAGAGAGTATCATGAATTATTTCCCAACATCGATCTCGATGTAATAAAAGAAGGCGAAGAGATAAAGATTCTAACACAAAAAAGTGGCGTTGAATCAACCACACATTTTTTAGGTGCTGGAATATTACAAATATTACTTTTAGTTACGCACATCGTCGCTCACAAAAATAAAATCATCTTAATTGATCATCCCGAACTTCATCTGCATCCACACGCAGAACGAAATTTAGCAAATCTGATTGATGAATCAGAAGATATTCAGATTTTCCTGATAACTCATTCACCATATTTTGTCAATATTGATAAGCATCATAAAATTTACAGAGTTACTCAAAAGAATTCTCAGGCAGAAGTTCATACAATGCCACCCGAACATTTGACGGATAGAGATTATTCCAAATTGGAGCATTTATTGGATATCGACACCAAGGAAATTTTTTTCGCACGAAAAGTCCTACTCGTTGAAGGCCCCACTGAATGTGGAGCAATTCCAGTATTCGCAAAAGCACAAAAATATTCACTCGATAAGAATGGAGTTAGTATTATTGACGCAAGTGGAAAATCTAGCCTCGGTCTTTTTGCAAGATTATGTGAAGGATATCATATCCCATACCTAATTCTTGCAGATGGAGATGCCACTGAAGAAATAAAACAGATAGATATCCCCAATAAAAGTAAAAAAACCAGAGTAAATATTCTTCCAAAAGATTTTGAAGCGATATTACCCGATGAACTAATTGTTGAAGCAAAAAAGAATGTTGGAAGGAGTAAACCCAGAATGGGAAAATATGTCGCAACTGAAATGGTAAAACGAAAAATGGACATCCCTTCAGAGATTTCGAAATTAATTGTTAAGTTAAAAGAATTACAGGTTTGATTCTGACGAACGGTTCCTGTGTAAATTATCTTTTTTCGGAGGGGAGGTCAGAGGCGGTGTGCTGGCTTTGCCCTCCCTCCGCTCGCCAAATTTGCCAGCGTACTCCTGCTGTCAATCTTTCTCTCGTTAGCACTCGCTCAGGTAATCCGTGCGGTACCTGCGGTAACGAAGATTCTCTGAGCGGTACAGTATTCTCCTGTCGGAAATAATCTGCCGGATGACAGGATAGTGTCCTGCCAGGGATGTGAAAGTCGGGTCAGAAAAAGAGGGGCGGGTTTTTAAGAGTGGACACGGGTGATCCCGGAAGCGGTACGCACCCGTGCGACCAGCCGGTTCACTTATGCGCCGGGAAACGATTGTCCCACGGACTGTTCCCCATAGGGCATAGAGAAGTGAAGCTGCTCAATGAGCCAGTGGTTCCCGGTGTTCCGCAACACCATCGTCGACCTGCCACGGATAGTCTCCTTTTTTGTTCCGTCAATCATGAATGTAATTGTGCTCTTTGAAGTCGCCCACGCGACCCTGCCATCCCCAAAAATTTTCCGGTCTGTAAATTCAACCGAGACAATTGTCGCCTGGCTCATATCACGCTTTATCTGTCGGATTAAATCCTTATGATTTGAGATGACTTCATCAGGGCCGCTGCCAAATCCGCTGATCTCCGGGGAGAATAACGCCGAAAACGCTTTAATGTCCTTCTTCTGGTATGCCGTGCCATACTTCTGCATGGTCTCTATTACTTCTGCTTCCTGAGCTTTGCTGAGTTTCATAGTAATTGGTTATCGATACCAGTCTATTTGATTTTTATTACATGTAGTCGGAAAATGATGACAATACCGGGCCGGTCCTGCTACAGGACCATCTCCTGCAGGTTCAGATCACTAAGGATCTGCCAGAGTTCTTTTTTCTGTTGCCGTGACCTGCTCATGTTATGCCTGAAATTTTAATTCCCGCGGGCAAGTTCCAGCTCAGCTTTCCTGCGGGTCGTTATATCCTCGATGGTCCCGTCGTACCAGAGAATGTTCCCGCTGCTGTCCCGTGCAGTTTTTGCATTGATGGAGATCCAGATCGTTGCCCCGTCCCTTCGGTGGATCTCGGTCTCAAAATTGTGGATTTCCCCGGTTGTTGCAAGCATCTCTTTTAGCCTCAGGCGCTCTTCCGGCCGGGCATAGAGCTGCTGGATGTCCCGGACTACCTCCATCATTTCCTGTGGCGACGCAAAACCTGCTATCTTTGCAAACGCCGGGTTCACGTCCAGATAGTGCCCATCCGGTGTTGACCGGAAGATGCCAAGAATGGCGTTGTCAAACAGGTCGCGATATTTTCTTTCACTTTTCCTGAGCTCATGCTGGCTTGCCGTAAGTTCATCCAGGTTCTCCCGGATTTCTTCTTCTGATGCAGCGATCTGCTCATACGCGGCACCAAGCTCTTCGTTTTTCTGCCGGAGATTATCCTCTACCCTTTTACGATCGGTGATTTCGATCCCGATACCCGCGAAATACTGCTTCCCCTCGATGGATAGTGGGCTTGCGGTAAAGTACATGGGAATTTTTGTACCATCTTTTGTCTGAAGATCGGCTTCTGCCTCCCCAAACCCGGTCTGCATTGTTGTTTTAACTCCTTCGGTTACCGCGTTCTGGCTTTTTTCATCGCCTTTGTACCAGTCAAAGAGCTGCATCCGGGATAATTCCTCTGAAGTGTAGCCGGTCATCAGCTCATGCTTTTTATTCCACCGGATAAGGTGGCCATCGGCATCATAGAGATAGAGCATCCCCGGAACACTGTTGAAGATGGCATCGATGAATGTCTTTTCAAGGATAAGTGCCTCTTCGGCTTTTTTCCGCTGGGTAATGTCTTCAGAGTAGATGATGACGCCACCGATATTGTTGCCGGTTGTGTACCATGGACGTACTTCCCATGCGAGCCATTGAACAGATCCGTCCTGCCGTTCGAACTTGTCCTCATTAGCAGAAGTGATCTCTCCGGCAAGACCACGACGGAGCACATCTCTGATCTCTTCGGTGAGCTCAGGAAAGATCTCGTAATGGGAATGACCGATTAGATCCCGGTCGCCAAGATAATAATCAGCCCTCCACCGGCGGCTTGCTGCAATATAGCGCAATTCCTTATCGAGCATGGCAAGAGCGGCAGGTGCATGCTGGATAAAGAGCCGCAGGCGCTCCTCGCTCTCGCGTAATATCTCTTCAGCCCGTTTACGGTCGGTAATGTCGCGGGCTGCTGCATAAATGAAGTTCCCGTACTGGTATGACCGCCACTCGATCCAGCGGTACGAACCGTCCTTATGCCGGTAGCGGTTCTCAAAATTCAGGACCTCTTTCTTTCCCTGTAATGCTGAAATTGCATGGATAGTCTGGGTGAGATCATCCAAATGAACAAAGTCAAGGAATTTTTTGCCTTCCAGCTCACTGATCGTATACCCCAGCGCATGCTCCCATTCAGGGTTCAGCCTGTGGAAGTAACCATTGGTATCGGCGATACAGAGGAGGTCAGGGCTGTTGTTGAAAAACCGGTCGAGCTCGGTGGTCTTATCTTTTAAGGTTTCTTCTGCCCGTTTGCTGTTGATGGCATACCGTATTTTATTGGAGAGCTCAGCGAACTGGGAATCCGGGTCCCCGCCTTTCTGGAGATAGAAATCTGCCCCCTCATTTAATGCCTGGATCACCACCTCTTCCCGCCCTTTTCCGGTAAAGAGGATGAACGGGATATTGTTACCCGAAGCCCGTACCTTTTTTAAAAATTCAATGCCGTCCATGTCCGGCATCTGGTAATCAGATATGACCGCATCGTGCTGTCGAGAATCCAGAAGGGGGAGTGCAGGGATGGCAGAATTCCGGGTATCGACTGTTATCTCGCCGTCATGTTCCAAAAATATTTTTGCAATCTCAAGGAGATCGGGTTCATCATCAACATAGAGAATGCGATACATTTACTGGAACATCCCGAGCATTCTTTTTTCCGCGTGTCATATATATATTTTAGTCAATTCTGAAAGGAACGGATATCCGGATAATTGCCTGTTCGTCATGGTACAGAAAACAAAAAATTTTATTCATTGCTTATGCCGGTGACGTCCGCTGTTTATTTCATGAGACGTTAATGATCTATCACAAAAATGGAGCTATGAGTCCTATGTCCAAAGTATTGGCATCCCCTTCAAAATATATCCAGGGACCCGGTGAAATTTCGCGAATAAAAGATCGCATTTCCCATCTGGGCGGACCTGTTCTGTTCGTCATGGCGGCTTCTGCGTATAAAAATCTGAAACCGGTCATTGAGGAAAGTTACCGGGATTCCGGAGCCCTCATAATTTTTGAAAAATTCGGGGGAGAATGCACGAAAAAAGAAATTGACCGGCTACGGGCGATCTACCGAGCGCATCACTGCACCGTAGTTGTAGGAATCGGCGGGGGTAAGGCTCTTGATACTGCAAAAGGTGTGGCATATTATGAAAAAGCGCCTGTTATATCGGTTCCTACGATTGCATCAACAGACGCTCCCACCAGCGCAATTGCGGTGACTTACACAGAAGACCATGTATTTGACGGAAATATTCTCCTTCCCAAAAATCCGGAATTAGTACTGGTTGATACGGATGTCATCACCCGGGCACCGGTCCGGTTTCTCGTTGCCGGCATGGGGGATGCTCTCTCAACGTATTTTGAAGCGAGAGCAAATGCTGCATCAGATCATGATAATTTTGCCTGCGGAAAATCAACGAATGCTTCGGTGGCACTGGCAAAATTGTGTTATGAAATTTTGATCCGGGACGGCATGAAAGCCAAACAGTCTGCAGAAAACCAGGTATGTTCCCGTGAGTTGGAAAATATCATTGAAGCGAATATTTATCTCAGCGGTGTAGGTTTTGAGAGCAATGGCATAGCCTGTGCCCATTCAGTGTACAATGCCTTTACAACAATCCCCTCATGTCACCATATGTATCACGGTGAACTGGTTGCATTTGGCACGATTGTTCAGCTGGTTCTCGAAAAAAGGCCGGAACCGGAAATCGCAGAGGTACTCCGGTTCTGCACCAGCGTGGGATTGCCGGTTTCATTTGCTGAAATAAGTACACGTGAACTTACTCGTGATGAGCTCATGAGCGTTGCTGTTACTGCAAGTGGTCCGGATAATTTTATGGATAGTATGCCTTTTGCCGTGTCAGCCGGGATGACGTTTAACGCACTGGTTGCGGCAGATGCCTTGGGAAGAAAATACAGAGCACAGGAAAGTCACTGCACCTGACCCTTGTGATTCATGAATTTCTCCACGTCAAAGGGTGTTGAGACAATCTTCAAAGACCTGCGGTACTTTTATATCTCAAATCTTGTGACTTTTTTATATTCACCTCCAGCCCTACCTGATGGAACGACCGGTATCGCAACGCACTTCTGGAGGGCTGCTCCTGTATGCCTCTCATCCGGGCTCAATTTAACCCCGGATGGCATCGTTTCCGGTACCCGACCGGTCAGTTCCGGTGATTTTCCTGCCAGTTCTTTACGGGAAATCTTATTTTAAACCTTGATGGGAAAACGGATCATTTTGCGAAGAGTTGGACCGGCCAGTACTGTGCAGTTTGGATTGAGGATATCAGACATTCCTGTGGTGCAGGAGATGTGGGGGCGGGGCTGTATAAACGTAGACAAAACCTCCGGCCAAACAATTAAAGGAATAGTCAGCCAATCTCATGGAATACAACAAGTCCGGTAGGATTTCCCATGCTGGCTGTAATAGTTCTGTTCGTTCTTGGTTTCGCATCGTACATCCTGCGGTATTTCCTGAATGTTATTCTCGCCCACCACATGAGCATGGCGATGTTCGGGGATTATGGTGTTGCCATCGGGGTGCTCACGGGTCTTACGACATTACTGCTCCTTGGTACCAACGATACGGTGCGAAAATACGTACCTCTCTACAAGGAAAACGGCGAAACAGAGAAGCTCCGGGCGTTTATCAAGTGGAATATCAAGCTGGTTCTCGTAGGCTTCATAGTTTATTATCTCATTATTGCAGCGGTAGTTTTTATCTTTTTTAACGGTAGTTTGACAAACCTCCTCTATTTCCACATGGCGATGTATTTCCTCCTGATGGCCCCGGTTGCCGCCATCGCCATGCTGATCATCGACTACCTCTTAGGAGAAGATCGCGTAATCTTATCCACGTGCATTGATGTCGTCATCCGGTACGGGGTACTGATCGTCATTGCATTCACAGTCGTGTATTACGTCAGCGACTCCTTCACCAACGAGATCGTTCTTTCGGCCTGGATTATTGTATCGCTCTTAGTCATCGTTCTCGGGCTGCTGCCCTTTATTTTGGGAAAAAAGAGTATTGTAGAGAGGGCCACCACGGTCTTAAAATCCCGGATATCCGCGGAGGATGCCCGGATGTGGTACAAGGATTCTGCCGGCCTTGTAATTCTCGGCACAATCTATGCCCTCGGGGGGTACCTGGACCTGTATGTCGTAGAAGGAATTGGCAGGAATGAAGAGATGGTAGGATTGTATGTAGCCATCCTGTCGATTACGGAATTCTTCTTTATCTTTCCCAGCGCCACGTCGAAGTACGTGATCCCCCATATCAGCAAGATGTTCGGTTCTTCAGATCAGCAGGCAGAGCTCCAGAAACGGATCAATAAAACCAACCTCTTCAACGTGGTCATCGCGGTTGTACTGGCAGCCCTGATCATCATCTTCCGGGAGCAGATCCTGGGGATTTTCGGGCCGGGCTATGTGGTTGCAAGTCTGCCCCTTGTCGTTTCCGTGATCGCTGTCACCTTAAATGCCATCGGGGACCTGCCCGATCAGCTGCTCACTTATACCGGATTCGAGAACCAGGTTACCCTGTTCATTATTGCAGAAATTATTACCCTGATCGGCTTGGGTTCGTTCTTATGTTATTATTACGGGCTGCTCGGGGTCTGCATGGGGATGCTCGCCTCCATGTCGCTGCGCCTGGTCCTCTGTTTCTGGCTCGCACGAAAGAAACTACCGGTAAAATCCTTAAGTATTATCTGAACCTGCGGGGGATTCCCGCTGTTTTTTTTAAAAAGAGATCGCATAAAAAAATTTCTAGGAAATAAGTTTTTATTTTTACCGTGAACAATGTGTTATTTAAAAAAAAATGAGTAACTCCTGAAGGTAATTCAGCAGGTTAATATTCCTGTAAACAAAACAAAACAATATCTTTTGTTAATGGAATTTTAGCAAATTCAGATATTATTATGAGATGGTTTCCGGAGATGGCGAGACAAATGATCGTATCTTTCCGGAATATCATAGCAATTCTCGCACTTTTTCTCATCCTGACTCTCCCTGTCGCTGCGGATGATGATGCGATAATGCACCTGAACATGTCCGAACTCCTTGACGATTTTAAAGAATACGATGAGGCACCCTTGTATGATTCTGATGCAGAACCTGCCAGCGTACCATTAAACCTTACGAATGAATTCCCCAAACCATCGTATGCGGAGTGGGACCAGGGCACCTGCGGGAATTGTTGGGTCTGGGCAGGGACTGCTGCTGTTGCCCAGTCCCTCTTTAAAAACAAGGGAACTTCAATACCCTTATCGATCCAGTTCTTTAATTCCAACTATGTTGACGGGAATATTGGCAAAGTAAAACCCAACAGCTGGGCATGTACAGGAGGAAACGCGGAGGCTTTTGCATCGATCTACAATGGCGGTATGAACCAATCCTACGATGGGGGACCATTTGTAATTCCCTGGAGTAATTTTAATGCCTCATACAAGGATATCAGCACTCCCGATTCAAAGGATGGCCAGACCGCACTTCCAAAAGATCTCATGAACAATTCACCCTACTATGGGTTCAGCCAGATGACGGCAAAGCGTGTCATTGCCGATCCACCCTCCAACCAGACTGCAGCTGTCGAGAATATTACCACGGCACTGAAGGACGGTAAGGTGATTTATTACGGTTTACAATGGCCGAATGAAACTGCCGCATCGGGTTTCAACAGTTTTTACAACAACCAGGCAGACACTGATATTTATAATCCTGACTTATTGAACGGTACCGTATACAATGTCTCGTACCCGGGCGGAGGCCATGCAATGACCTTGATCGGGTACAACAAGACTGATGCAGACACTTCAAAACACTACTGGATCGTCCAGAACAGCTGGGGTAAATCAGTCTCCCGTCCCAAAGGCCAGTTCCGACTAAAGATGTGGATGAATTACAACGCCACCTTCAATGACCAGAACTGGACAAATACGCAAGACCAGGAATTCTGGGTTTTTGATGTCTCCTGGGATCAGGATCCGCCGATCCCTGCCCAGCCTGAATCATCTGAGGTAGTTGCGGTAAAGCAAAAACGTTCGGGACCCCCCGGCCAGGCGAGTGTAGTCCTGAAAACAAACTCTCTTGGTCAGACCCTTGCACCATATACTGTCGAGACTTCGCAAGGCTCACCATTTGATGTTACCGTATCGATTCCCCAGGCAACAAAATCGCTGACCGCAGCCGGGACCCCAATCAGCGAGGTAATTGTGACGCCATTAACGCCAGAGGAAATCGGGAAGATCACGTCCAACGCGGGCACTCCTAAAGGCACTTCCTTTGCGTCAGGAGATATTGCAGTAGAATGTTCTCCCTCCGGGGCGACCTTTGATCAGCCTGTTTCCATAACATTTACGATGACCAAGGCGCAATGGAATGCCGCCCTTGAGAAAGCCGGCGGTAAATACCAGGACATTATTGTCCAATATTATGATATTGAGGCAAAGACATGGGTTCCTGTCCCGACAACTGTGAAACCTGATACCCGTGAGGTCACCGGTACTACAAAACATTTTACGCTCTTTGCGCTCTTCACCAGAACGACAGGATTAGAACTTTCCCCGGTCCCCTCCCCAATATCGCAACCCCAGGTTCTGCCGTCCCCCACGTCAGGTACCTCTATCCCGGTGCCAACCAGAATACCTGACGCTGTACCAACACCCGTGCCAGAACAACACTATGAGGGGATTTCAATCACTACAATTATTGCAGCCGGCGTGGTTGGGGCGATCTTCCTCGTGGGGGGCATATTCCTTATCAGACGCTGGTGGATCCGCAGGCAGAACCCGGCACTATTCCGGGAATATGACTGACATTATCAAACGACCGGGCAACTGGCTCGTGAGAATTGTTGATCATAATGTCAGAATCAAAATCACTGTTCACCCGGCTCGTACTGTTTATGGTTTGCTCATCGACCGTTGGAACCGTTGGTGCAGGAACTCATTATTATGCCGTTTTTAAGAAAAACGCTTGCAAGACATGGTGAACTTTTAGCGGAATCTCTGTAAATAACTACTTTTTTTTAAGTTTTTCGCCGTGAACAATATTAAAAAAAAGATATGACAAGAGGAAGCCGCTTCCACTGGCATTCGTCTGGTACCGGTACCGGGCAATTATTCGCCGGAAAACGATTGTCCCGGAGCCTGTCCTGTATTGGGCGTAGAGATGTGAAGCTGTGCAATCAGCCAGCGATTCCCGGTATTTCTCAATCCTATGGTCATCCTTACTTTCATCGTTTGCTTGTCTTTTCCCTGAACCCCGAACGTACAATTGCAACCGCTCATTACCCACGCGGTCCGTTCATCGCCAGCAATGTTCAAATCCGTAAATTCAAGGAAAATCGATGTCGCCTGGATAAGGTCACGCTTTAGTAACGGTGCGTATTCTTTCCGGTTTTTGAAAATCTCATCCGCCCCGGCCCCGTATCCGCTGATATCTTCGGATAATAAGGCGAGCAGTGCTTTCAGATCCTTTCTCTGGTATGCCGCACAATACCTGCCAAGAGTTTCTTTAACCTCTGCCTTCTGTTCTTCTGTGAGAGTCATAGTAGTGATACGGGTTGTCATTCAGATATCTTTTTTGGAATCCCGGTTATTCCCTACCAGTCTTTCGTACCGCAACAGCACACGACAACCAGCCGGCATCGGGAGTTTTGAAATATCTGGAAGAGCCGGTCCTCCTCTTCTCCATCGTATCCATATCGTAATAGTGACAGGAAAAGTCCGGGCCCAGCATCGCAACGATCTCGTCCGGTGAATAGGTTGTCATCCGGTCAAGAGCGGTATAATCCCGGACATGGGAAAAAATCCTGTACGGGATAAATCGCCGCTCCTCGGCAACCAGCCTGCACGGTTTGAGATGCTCAAATACAATACTGAGGTCCGGGAAAAGATCCGACAGGGATGTAATCACCCGTTCCATCGCAGGCCTTTCAATATAGTAGCTGAGACCTTCCATGACGACGATAAGCTTCGTATCTGCCGGATCCCCCGATGCTTTCCTGAGAGCATCTGCAAGAAGGGCAGTATCCGTAATGTCCGATTCGATGCAGGATATGAACCTGCAGCAGTCCGGGACAAGTCTGGCATACCGCTGGTGCTTGTGGCTCATATTATTCCGATCGATCTCGATGAAGCGGACACGATCGCACAGCAATGGTAAGAGTTCGAGAGCGAGCGGCGAGAACCCGGCACCAAGGTTGACGATGGTTGTTGGTTTCGTATCGGCTTTGACCAGTTCTTCAACGGTATTTTTAATGAAATGCTTCCGGTTGATGATCACTTCCGCGTACCAGGGACATATTTCGTTATAGCATTCCAGCAGCTGCCGGCCTGCGGACAGATCAAGTTTCTTGAGGTACGTACCAACCAGGGGTTGTGGCTCATAATATCCGCTCGCCCAGAGCATGACGAGTGCCGCCGTATCTGATACCGGGTAGGGTTTTTCGTTTTCTGTCATGGTGAAAAAACTTGCCGGTATCGTGTTTGTGGTATCTGGGCAAAAAATCACCGGCTTACCCGTCTCCCTCACTCCAGCAAGGGAACGATCATACTGGTTCAGGATAGCAATTAAGGGTAAGAAAAAGAAGAGATCCTGTACAATGACGGGAAAGGCGGGACATTCCGGTAATGGCGTTCACGTACCTGATCCCGAACCGGGCTCATCTCTTGCAAAGCCGATTGTCTGCGTCCCCCTCGCAGAACCTGATGTGGAATCCGCAGCCCGGCTCTATACCGAAGTTTTCCTTGCCGATGAGCCGACCTCGCACCGTCATGCACTGGATCCGGCCCTGTTCCTCCCGTATGCCCGGTTTTATGTCCGCTCTCTTGTCAGAAAAGATCTCAGTTTTCTCATCCGCGATGAAACGACAAACGAGCTTGCCGGGTTCATCTTCTGTTTCGATCTGACCGACGATCCTGAGAAAGAAAGTGCTGTGATGGCGGAATTCATTGCGCATTTCAAAGAGGCAGTCGCCATGATCCATGAACTGGAGGACCGGCATATCAACGTAGAAGAGATTAAGGCCGGCTCGGTACTGCACATATTCCAGATTGGCGTCAGCAGGCAATACCGGGAAACGGGAATTGCCCAGGCAATGATCCGCCGGGTACTGGCTCATGCCCGGGAACATGGATTCCGGCAGGTCATTACCGATTGTACCAGCCCGGCTTCGAAAAAGGCGTTTGAGCGATGCGGTTTTTCTGAATTGGGATTTTATCCGTATGACTCGTTCAGCATGAACGGAGTCCGGTTTTTTGCAGGAATCCCCGGGGGCATTTCCCTGATGGTGAAATCTATCTGAACCCGTCCGTTATTTCGATTTTTTATCTGGATCACGTACTTAAAAATGGTCAGGGTTTTTATGTCAATGCTGGATAGACAATTACCCTGTACGAGCCCGCACAAAATCAGAAGATATAACGTTAATCAAATGAAAGGAGGGATATGAAATATTTACTTTTTGTCCTTGTACTGGTGGCAGTTTTCATGACCGCCGGATGTACTTCGCTTCCGCCTTCTGACAAATCCGTATCTCCTGCCACAACTGTCCCCACCTCTGCCATACCAGCAACGAGTTCTTCGACAATTGCTGCAACCCCGATTCCGGTGATTATCACTACTTCTGCGGTAACCCCGGTTCCTACAACAGGGACGTCTTTTAATCAGTACTCGAATTCCAAGTATGGATTCAGTATCGATTACCCCCGTGACTGGCAAAAAAATGATCTCGATAAGCAGGAGACGAATATTTCCCTGACCCGCTATAATGTCGTCGAGTTTTATTCCCCATCATTCATCCGGTGCAACACCGAAAAGAACGATTGTGTCAATGTCAGGGCGGAAGTCAAAGTCGAAGTAGATACCCAGCCCGCATATAAGGATCTGGATACGTTCTTTATCAAAGACGTGGCAAGAATCACTTCTGGAAGTGGCGTGGAAATAACAAAGAGAGATGCAATGTTCAAACTTATGGGAGACAAGGCGTACCGTCTTGACTACCTGTCAAAACCCTCAACAGGAGAGGTCAATACGCTGAGTGCCTATACCATAAAGGATGGAAAGGCGTACATCATTACTTACCATGCCCATTCGCCTGAACGAAATGAAACGAACAACCAGTTCGAGCAGTATTATAATGACGTGATGTCAATGTTCAGTTCTTTCAACGCGAATATGGGGAACATCAAAACTATTTGATTTTCTTTTTTTAAGCACTAATCAGACCCTTTTGGTGAGCGAGTGCTCAATAAAAAATCCACACTGCATTTATTCGCAAATCAATCCTACACGGATAACCGGCCGTCAAACTCCGGGGATAATTGTTATACCTTCCACCATGCAGGTTTTTAGCAACAGAAACATGAATGGCGACAATCCGTTGCCAGTGCCGGACGAGTAGTCATCCTGCATGAGCCGTTATGGACTGTGCGGGAAATTGTAAAAAAAATTTTCGTATGGGCTGACGGTTGTTTTTATTCTTCCTGTGTTGGCCGAATTTATTAAAATTTTGAACCTTTTTTATTACTCGGAAAAATCAAAGGGAAAAAAAGAATTTCACCAGGGTGGTTTAACCTTTTGAGGATTGGACATCCTTAAAGAAATCCGAGTAACTATTTACCTGGTTCTGTGTCGCACCTAATACTCTAGTAGATACTGTAATCGAGAGTTTGGGATCCAGCTCTATCGCTTTCTGGTAACTTTTCATAGCGGCTTGATAGGATTCCATGGTCACGAGTTGATCATTTGATGCTGGCTGATAATTCGCAGAACCAGGTTGTTGTGAAAGATTCTTTGCCATTGCGTGAATATTCTGAGAATCCGCTACGGACATGAGAAGCTGGGCGTCTCCCTGCTTTACCCAGACTACGGCATTCCCGGGATCATTTTTAAGCGCTGTTTGATAATAGGGAAGCGCTCCCTTAAAATCACCCTGCTGCATGAGAACATCCCCGAATCGTACCAGGGCTACGGTATCATTCCCGTTTTGGGTCAGTACCTGGCTATACACCTGGTTTGCATCGCTGATTCTCCCGATTTTTATAAGCACTTCTCCTTTTTTCTTAAGGATCACAGGATCGGTAGTGTTCATCTGGAGAGCGTTATCGTAAAATGGCAGGGCAATCTCTGACTGGTTCATAAGAAAGAAAGTATCCCCGGCCGTAACATACGAGGTCTTTATCATTTCATTCGTAGTAACCGTTGGGGCAACTGCCGGAAGGATTACGAACACGCCAACTGCGAGACAAATTAAAAATATTATTGCCCAATATGCTTTCATGTAGATCCCACGTAACCTGTTTTTTTATTTTTCACGATGTAAACACAATTGTTAGGATTTTACTATCATTAAAAAATGCTGGTTTTACATTCAGAACTTATTTGACCCGCATCTGATTGCCGGATGAGAAAACGAACCCGCCGGGATATGGCTCATTGCGGTTTTGAATGGGTAATGCATGAACTGAGTATATTACAAAGATGATGGCTGATGCCACTATACTCCAAAATACGATGAACGCCGCCGCCCCCGATGAGACACCCCCGTGGTGGTTTTGGTGACTAAACCGTTGAAAACTCCTGGCCCTGCCGTGCCTGAAGAGATGCCCTGAGACGGGGAACATCCCCAACAAATGTTTAGTCACAATCTCACCCACATGAAACAGCTTACCCCTCGGGATATTAAGCGATTCACCCGGCAGAAGTTAAGTGTTGAGCCACATGGACCTGCCCCACTCTCACAACAATTCAAACGAGGATGGACCGTCTGGCATCATACAACAAATCTGCTGCCGGTCCCAAAAACAAAAGAATAATTAAAAAAAATTTCCCAGCCACGACTTACTTCGGCTTGTAGTATCCCCACTTCTCAAGCGCACCCTTAAGTTCCTTTGCCTTTTTCGCTTTCTCATCGAGCGTGACGCCTTCCTGCCAGGCTTCAATCGCCTGCATGGTCGCCTTCGCACCGGCACGGGTGCCCTTCGGATGGCCGTGGATTCCACCGCTCACGAGCAGCACCAGTTCGCAGCCGTAGATGTCCAGCACTTCGGGAACAAGGCCGGGGTGCAGGCCTCCCGAAGAAACCGGGAATGCATTCTTGATCGAACCCCAGTTCTGGTCGAGTGCCATGTGCTCAACACCCCTGGTCTTTCTCTCCCGCAGCACATCGGCAAGCAGCATAGCTTCTTTTTTTGTGCCAACGAGTTTTCCCACGGCGGTACCGGTATGGATCTGGCTGACGCCGATAAGCCGCATGAGTTTTGCAAGGAACAGCATGGTCATCCCGTGCTTTTTGTTCCGGTCAAATGCCGCGTGCATAGCCCGGTGAGCATGAATAGCAAGACCGAGATCGGAGCAGTAGTCCCGCATGGTCATGACGCTTGCAGTCCCGGCGACCACCACATCGATCATCGCAAAGTTCCAGCCATTATCCGCCAGTAACTGCGCTCGTTTCTTCATGGTCTCAACATCTGCGGTGATGTTGAGGTACGCAGACTTCTGCTCCCCGGTCTCCTTTATCGCCTTGTCCCGCAGTTTTGTCATGAATTTCACGCGGTCTTCGAAGCGGTTGAATGACGTCGAGGTCAGGTTCTCGTCGTCCTTGACAAAATCAAACCCGCCCATCCAGGTCTCGTACGCGATGTCGGCGTGCTCCTGTGCCGAAAACCCGATCTTGGGTTTTGGGACCGCGCCGGTCATCGGACGGTCGTACACCTTCATCATCTCACGGATACCGTCGTTGCCGAAGTGCGGTCCTTTGAAATGTTTGATATAGGCAGCGGGGAACGAGACATCGATCAGCCGGAGGTTTTTGAGCGCCTTCATGCCAAAGATATTGCCCGCAATCCCACTGAGCAGCTGCACCGCATTTCCCTCTTCCCAGAGTGCGAGCGGGTACGCGATCTTCGTATAGTTCCCTTCGATCTCAAAAACAGTGGCCTGCAGTTTCTTCATCCGCGGGGGCATGGTAAAGAGTGTGGTCCATGTCCCGGTCGAACTCTCCGACGCGATCCGCCCGGCTGCTTCTTCCGCACTGATGCCCGCTGCCGGTTCGAAATAAAAGAGGCAGACGAGTTCATCCTTTGCAGGAGTATACGTGAGGTTTACAAATTCCTTGTACCAGTCAATTGCCATTAAAACACCATTAACAATCAAAGGAGAGGATGATTAATAATCTTACAGTAGTGGCAGACTAACATCTCCTCCATTATGCTTATCCGCTTCCCGCACCAATCTCCCGGAAAGGAACCCTTATGCTCTACCGCACTGTCCCAAAAACCGGCGATAAACTTTCGATTTTAGGCTTTGGCTGCATGCGGCTGCCAAAGAAAGAAGCCGGCGGTATTGATGAAGACCGGGCGATCCACCAGATCCGGTATGCCATCGACCACGGGGTCAACTATGTCGATACTGCGCCCATCTACCATTTCGGGAAGAGCGAGCTTATCCTCGGGCGGGCGCTTGATGACGGCTACCGGGAAAAAGTGCGGATCGCAACCAAACTCCCGCCGTGGTCGGTCTTTTCCCGTGCGGACATGGATCGGATTCTCGCAGAGCAACTCGAAAAGCTCGGCACCGATCATATCGATTACTATCTTCTCCACAGTCTCGGCAGGGAGTCCTGGGAAAAACTCCTGCGTCTCGGGGCGCTGGAATTTCTCGACGCAGCAAAAAAAGACGGCAGGATAAGGAATGCCGGGTTCTCGTTCCACAGCCACACGGACACGTTCAAGGAGATCATCGATGCCTACACCTGGGATTTCTGCCAGATCCAGTTCAATTATCTCGATGAGCACAACCAGGCGGGAATTGTCGGGCTGGAATATGCCGCCTCGAAACAGATTGCCGTCATGGTGATGGAACCCCTGCGGGGCGGCAACCTTGCCGGTCATGTGCCGGACGATGTGCAGAAGTGCTTTGACGCGGCGCCGGTGAAACGGAGTGCAGCGGAGTGGGGGCTGCGCTGGGTGTGGAACCATCCCGGTGTTACGGTTGTCCTCTCGGGCATGAACGAGGAGGCGCATATCGAAGAGAACCTGCGGGTGGCAGAAACCGCGTTGCCGGATTCCCTGACCGAATCCGATCTTGCCGTGCTCGAACAGGCACGCCAGACCTACCGGCGCTTGATGAAAGTGGACTGTACCGGCTGCCGCTACTGTATGCCCTGCCCGTCGGGAGTCAATATCCCGGAGTGTTTTGCGTTCTATAACAACACCGCATTCTTCCCCCACAACAAGGAGAACCGGATGCTCTACATCATCCGGCTCGGCGGAATTATCGGGGATGTCCCCTCCTATGCCGGGCTCTGCCGTCATTGCGGGAAATGCGAACGGATCTGCCCCCAGCACATTCCCATCCAGCAGCGCCTCAAAGAAGTCTCGGAAACGTTTGAGGGCAGGGGAATGGGCGCCCGGCGGTTCCTGATGAAAGGCGTGATGGGCGGAGCGTTGCGGCTCCATAATATTGTGGTAAATATCAAGCGGATGGTTTCGGGGAAGAAGTAGGGGATGGGAGATGGTTCTTTTTTACGTTTTCTAAAAATGGTGGTTATGGAGCGGACGAATTCTTATTGTCGCTCGACTGCAAAGAAAAAGATCAGTTCAGGATTGTTACGGTTTTTTACATCCCAATGTATTTTGAATAAAATTATTTTTAAAAATAATTCCTCGTTTCGATTAATCCTCTAAGAAATGAACGGATGTTCATCCATTAGGGGATGTATTCACATAGGCAATATCGGTGTCATACCACGTCAAATTTAATGAGGGATGCGCAATTTCAACATTTCCTGTAATTTTATTGAGTTGCAACTCAATTTTTACAGGAGGTTTGATTGATCCAATATCCCGAACGGGATAGGTCCAGTAAATCTGCGTTAAACTAGAATTATAAACAGGATTTCCCAAAATTCTTACTTCGGGCGTCGAAGGACTAACCCAAATGAAATAACCATAATTTGCAGACCAAGAATGTGTACTTATGAGTGTTTCACGACCTGATAGATTTGTTATTTCTAAACGTAATCCCTTTTCAGAAGAAATTTGGGGGGAGAAATATTCCTGATCCGTTTCAATTTTAATATTATTTGAAAAAATGTGTTCATCGCCGTAAGTTAGTGGAAATGCATGCATTACCAAAATCATAACTTCAAAGGCAATAATAACCAACAAAATGCCACTAATTGTCTTATATTCTCCCATATCAGATGTAGCTAAAGTCAAAGATTTACCTAAATTCCACCCAAGCACAAGATATACAATGGTTGGAAAGAGTATCAGAAGAATAAATATTGCGAAAAAAAATGAATATACATTTTGGATATAAACCATTAAACTGATTAAAAAGGCCACTAAACCAATTGCCATTGGCGATAAACAGATTATCAAAATTAAGCGTTGATAATCTCCTTCATATAAAGTAAAAACTTTATTGAGAATTGTTATCTTTGTTAGGATTTGCTCGTTATCTCTGCTTTGTAAAATTAAGCTAAATACTGACAAAAAAAGAACTACGATAAACAATGTTCCGAAAAACATAGCTACTGATAGGTATAACGGAAAAATGCTGTCATGGTTGGTAATCCAAGCGGGCCCAAGAATCTGTGTCCCTAAATTCGGCATTAATGCAAGCATTGTTCCAATAACACCAATAATTGTGAAAAGGCGAAAATTTTCCAATAAAAAAATGGGAATTGTAAAATAATTTTTTAATGGTTTTTTACAATAAGGACAATTAATATCTAAATAAAAAATTTCATTTCCGCAATGTGGACATATTTTCATGATACATTGAATAATACTTTATAGAAAATATAAGAATTGTGCGAATTATAGCTAATCAAAAGAAGAAGCCCATTTATTCACTTAATGAGTGTGTATGTAACGAAATCATCAGCAAACCACGTCCTAAAAATCCGTCCCTCTCCAATCCCAGCTACGTAACTTAGTTTCATGCTCTTTATTTACAGAACGCCAAAATACACATAAGCCGGTGAATCATGAACCCAGTACTCAGCCAGTTCCAAACCGAGACCCGGCATTTCTTTCTTATATCGATCCTCAACCTCGTCTTTGCAGCCATTGCCATCGCGATTGGCGTGCAGTACATGGTTACCGCCATTCTCAGTCAGACCATAGATCCGGTAATCTACGGGTTTCCGGTGATGCCCGGATTAAGGATCTTCACCGGGGCGATAGCCCTGATCTGTTTCGGGCTCGGTATCAGCTGGATACTCTCAACGGTCAGGATCTTTGAAGGTATCGTTACGATCAAAGATGATCTCGAAAAAGCTGGCGATGCAATCACGGACGAGCGCCTTACCTGCCTGATCGTGCGGATGCTCGCCCATTACCGGGATAACTACAAGACTATCCGGACGATGATCCTTGTCTGCACGCTGGGCGGGGGGTGCTTCTTCGTGCTCGGGATTGCAAACAGCCTCAAAGCCCTGTCCGTCTCATCGGGTGGTTTTGCGTTCACGCTCGATAATCTCCTTCTTATCCCCGCCATGCTCCTCACGCTCGGCATAGCTCTTGCAAGCCTGCTCTCATCATATTATTTTTTGAAATTTGCCAAAGTCTGGGACCGGCGCATTCACGAGATTGAAGAATCGGAATGCACTTTGAAAAAGAAACTGGGGCTGGATGAATCATGAGCGGGCGAAGGACCGTGTACGAAATCTACTGGGAGATCCTTGTCTATTGCAAGACGCCTCGTTCGTTCACGGCCATTATTAACCGGTGTGACCTGAACTCGAAGACCGGGCAGGAATATCTTGAATTTCTGGTGGCGAAGGGATACATCGCTTCGGTTACTGAGGGGGAAAAGACCAGTTATCATTCGACGCCGGCAGCGGCAGAGTATATCGGGCTTTTCAGCTCGCTGTACCAGAAACTTTTCGATGCTACGCCGGAATTTAAACTGTAGAAATTTTGAGACTGTTGTTGTGTTCCAATAATGGTGATTCATACTGATGGGGGCTGATGCCCCCATACTCCCTATAAGGATAGCGCCGCCGCCCCCGACGGGGCGCCCCCGCGGCGGTTTTAACGACAAAAAACCTCCTTGCCCCGCCGTGCCTCGGAGAGGCCCTGAGGCGGGGAATCCTCCTTGGGAAATCACACGCTCAAACAACCTGATGATTCGATCATGAATCCAATTTCAGATCAAATAAGGCAAGCTTTTTACAAAAAATTCCGGATCCGTTTTGCACAAAAAAATTTTCAATCGACCCCTCACCCCCTGCCTGAAATTTTTCAATCGATCCTTGACTTCATTTTCCGTACCATCTCGCCGGAGAATCAAAAATTTTGTAGCATGTACATACATTTTGTCGGATAATTATCCGATAATCGCCTCTTCAACTGACACCTCATGATCGCGATTGAAATTTTTCGGGCAGGGTCTGACTAAAAAAAAATTTGGAAAAAAGAAAATATTGCCAGAAAAATGTGCACCAAAAGTGTAAAAAAAAAAGCAATACCGATCCTGTTCATGAATTCACCTGGATGTTTTTGACCAATCTGTTGATGGCAACGCTCCATTGTTTTTGTAGCTCCACACATACCTTTTTCCCGTTTCTTTTCGAGACAGTGTAGTACAAGGTGCACGACTGCATGGAATCCGTAACGGCAGCGCCCGGTCTTTCCGATGAATACGCAGAGGAGGCCGGCATGATACGGGATGTCGCCCGGCGTATCCGGATTGCCCGGACACGCGGGGAACTCGGCACCCTGCTTGTTCGTGAAGTGCAGCAGTACTCTCTTTTCGATCTCCAGATTATCGGGGGGCGTCTCTATAATGAAATAGAAAAACTCCCGTCCCCGTACCGTGAGGCAATCCGCCCGTACTTCCACAAACAACTCTTCGGGAAGCATCACGAACTTCTCGCTTTGCACTGGAGTGGAGCGTTTCCACGGATGGATACCCCGCTCACCGATCCGGAAACATTTCAGAAATTCTGCGATATGCTGCCGGAAGGTTGTTTTTCATGGGATGATGCAAGCGAGCGCAACCCGTACTTCCGGAACCCGAAGAACCGGCTCTTCTATTACCTGATGGCAGCGTTTTCCATGTTTGTGCTCGATGAACCGGGACACCCGGTCGGGATGCCGTTTCCCGGGGGATTCAAAGTCGAGCAGCGGGGGAGAGACTATTACTGCCTGATCCGGGACAAGGAAAAGGATCTCGTCTATTCCATCTGTAACTTCTGCCCGGCAAAACAAACGGAAGAGTCCTGACGTATTGTTCACTGGGAAAATCAGGGCGCATCATTGCGGCATTTGAGCAGGACAGGTCATCCTGCCGGAGCGGGAAACCATTTTAACAGCCCGGCATCCTATGTTCATCTGCTGGCAGACCATGAACACCCTGTTCCCTTTCCTCATCTCCATCCCGCACGGGGGTACTGAAGTACCTGAAGAGATTCGTCCCCGCCTCCTGCTCAGCGATGATGAACTTCTCTTCTATTGCGATCCGTTAACAAGGGACCTTTTTGGATTTGAAGATTGGGTAGAGGCATTCATCGACACGCCCATTTCACGGATGGTCATCGATCTCAACCGTCCCCCGCTTCCCCTTCCTCCCAAAGACCCGGACGGGATCATCAAGCGGAGAACGGTTGATGGCAGGGAAGTCTATCGCCCCGGTATGGTCCCGCCAGTCGACAAGATCCATGCGTTGATGGTTAAGCATTATTTCCCCTATCACCAGCGCGTCGATGA
>Ga0265296_1000492_pt1 | contig 59167 bp, 64 predicted proteins | sample MunlanPumphouse1_FD_189073 | JGI IMG/M metagenome (GOLD analysis project Ga0265296, IMG submission 189073) | Groundwater microbial communities from a municipal landfill in Southern Ontario, Canada - Pumphouse #1 | ecosystem: Environmental > Aquatic > Deep subsurface > Groundwater | place...
ATCGTGGTGGTGATAATGTTCATTTTTCCTTTGGTCGGGGTTTCGGTTACAACAAAGTTTCCTTCCGCGCCTCGAGCGACTGAATAAGGATCAGCCGCGGCTGGAATCGAATTTGAGCCATACACAAGTTCATCGACAATTGTTCCGTCCGGGGCGATTATCCGTATCGTATCTCCATCGTTGTTTAGCGAACTTGATGAGAATTCCGCAATGGCCACTTGTCCGTAACCAAGTTGAGTGTCTGGCAGAGCCGCGGTTCGTCCCGAGGACTCGCTAACTTTCCAACCGGTGAGAGAAACCGTCGTGTTGTTCGGATTTATAACCTCAACCCATTCTTTTTCTTCACTGACCGGATCAGAGACGAATTCGTTAATGAGCAACATGCTTTTTGGATAAGAGATTACAGTTGGTGTTGTTGTTTCTTCTATTATCTCCTCGATAATTTCTGTGGATTCTTCCTCCTCTGTCGCCACGGCCTTCGATTCCTCCCTTCGACTTTCGCTCAGGGAGCTCTGAGGCCAATCGAAGAGCTCAGGCCGCCCTGAATCTAATTGAAGGGCGGCGGGGGAGGATTGAGGAGGGGGATTAACTTCTGTAGTTTCTTCTGCAGTCGTTTCATCAGCCAGTGTCTCTTCGCTTTCGACAAGAGTTTTGTCAGTAACATCCGGTGTTTCAGAAACAGTTTCATCAATGACGGTTGTCTCTACGGTTTCTTCCTCCCTCACCGCCGCGGCCTTCGATTCCTCAGGCCGCCCTGAAGTCTCTTGAAGGGCGGTGGGGGAGGATTGAGGAGGGGGCGGATCCGACGTTTCTTCGACCGAAGTCTCAACCGAAGTAACTTCTTCGGCGACGGAAGAGAACAGAAAAATCCATTTAATATTTCCCGGCGTTCCTTTGTCCGAAACACCGCTGTCGAAACCTTCCGAAGTTTCTGCCGCAATCCAAGACGTCGATAAGACACCATTGGCCAATGGTTCCAGTCGAACCATAGAAATAGTTCCGCCAATTCCCGTGCCGCCAAAGAATGGCGCTCCGCCATCGCCAATTTCGTCGAGTTGACAACCGTTTTGATCTTTAAGAATCAGATGGAGCGTTGAGTTGGAAAGTGAAACAGCCGTGTTGATATAATTTGGTGGCGCGGCCAGGACAGAGCTGCCGCTTTCAGCGTTGTAGTTGGCGATTAAATATGTCGAGCGAGAGGGAATCAAAGCTCCCCCGGGCAAAGTCAGAGACGAGCCGCTGGTTCCGGCGCCCTCGATTATCCAGTTCGAGAGATCGACGGCCGTTTCTCCGGCATTAGCCAACTCCAACCACTCATCAGCCGCGCTTTTTGACGATCCGGCCCAGCCGACTTCCGAAATGAAGATATTTTGCGGACATGAATTTTCTGCTCCCACGACATTTGTCGAGCCAAGCGAAGAAAACAAGAGCGCTCCGATCGTCAAGAAGCAGATTTTTTGCTTCATATGTTTAATTGTTAATGATCTTTCGTGGCTGTCGCGAACAGCCGCGCCTCGTTAACGAGAAAACAAATAACTCCCCGATATACAAAACACTTTTTGGTGTTTTGTATAAATTGTGGGGGAGTCATTTATTTTATTTGCTTAATTTTATGACATCACATTTTTGGTTTTTTGTCAATCCTGTTCTGGTGGATAACTCGTTTTTTTAACAGGATTGACCTCGAGCTTGTCGAGAGGTTCTGGTGGATAAGTTGTATTTTAGAAAAATAAAAACCGGCCTGATTAGGACCGGAAGACGACCGCTATTTAGAGCGAGTCAAGAAATCGTGTGGCGCATGAAAGCAACCCGGGATATTCCTCGATTTCCCACATAGCGTTGGCTCCGCTAATGTCGACCTCGGCTACCGTTGGAATGACAGAGATACCAGTTTCTTCGGTAAACCTTTTGGCGCCCACCCAAAGCTTGTTCATTTCCTTTTCCCAGTCGCTGGGCGGGTTAGACAGAGTGGGGCTTTTTTGTAAGAAACCGAGCTGAAACGGAATTTCACCCATTCCACCTCTGCCTTTGACTTGAACATAAAATGTTCCTTTTTCGGTTCTGATGATAAGGTCACCGCCAAGGTGAAGGTCGTAGATGACCGGTGGCAGCCAAATATCGGCGCGATGACCAAAAGCATATATAAGTCTGGCCATAGCCAAGGCTCCGCAGAAAAGGATGCGCCAATTGTTATCCTGGGGAAGTTCGTTTTTGAAATCCGACCAGAAGTATCGCCGTTCCTCAAGGGTTATTTCCAGCAAGAAAATTGGCAACAACTGGCTTAGCAAGCCACTATAGATGAAGAATATAGATGGGATTTCTTTGTTGCCCATGCCGGTTTCAATGAGGTAGTTTTCAATCCCCAACATGACCGCTAACTTTAGACCGCGCAAGGCATTGTTTGGGCCTTCAATCTCCAAAACTTTAATCAGGAAAGCATCCAAGGCTTTCTGAACATCGTGTTGGTGTTTGAAGCTAACTTCAACAGGTCGATGGGTACTGATGATCGGAGCATCTTGCAATGGCCATCGATGGACATCGAAGGCGAATCTAAGTCCGCATTCTTCCATCTCAAGCATTTTATCAATAACCCAATCCGGAAGAGGCGGCCGACTATGAGGAGGAATTCTAACCCTGGTGAAGGGGGCGTTGGCGATATGCCGCTTAAATTCACGAGCGTCCATTTTTTAACTCCAAGTTTTAAAGGACTATTGGCCTTGAGCCAGGACTGCTAAGTTTAGCCATTTTTCTTATTAAAGTCAAGTTTCTGGTCATCAGATATTGAATAATCAGCTAATTTCAGGTAATATTCTGATGTTTAAAAATGCTGGAGTGGCGGAACCCCCCTTCGCTCGCGGCGAGCTTCCGCCTTCGCCGAGCTTCGGCGGACACGGTCGGCGGGGCAAGTTGGTAAAAATTTAAAATGGGCAGGTGGTGGAATTGGCATACACGTCAGCCTTAGAAGCTGATGGAGCAATCCTTGTGGGTTCGAGTCCCACCCTGCCCACCATTTAGGAAATTCCAAATCCCAAAATCCAAATCCCAAACAACTTCCAAGGTTTTAAAATTTAAAAATTTGTAATTTGGGTTTTGTTTGGAATTTGGGATTTGTAATTTGGATTTTAAAGGTTATGCGCATCATCTTAATCCACGGCTTTAACGCCGACCCTGATAAAAATTTCCATCCTTGGCTTCGTGGTGAATTGCAAGACAAGGGTTTTGAAGTTGTTTGTCCGCGTCTTAATTTAATAGCCGGGCAAGAGTTGAACATGCCGGAGATTATGGAGGAAATGCATCGGCAGGTTGGTTACTTAAAAGCCGATGATGTTTTACTTGGCCATTCTTTGGGCGCGCTTTTAATGTTGCAATATTTGGAGGCCGCGGAAATGGTGGAAATTCCTCGAGCGGTAATTTTGGTGGCCGCGCCGTGGAAGGTTTCGCGTCCGGAACTCCGCCAGTTGTTCGTCGATGAACTCGATGCCGATGTGATCATGTGGAAAGCCCGCGAGTTTGTGGTAATACATTCCAAAGATGATGATAAGGTTCCGATTGAACACGGTAAAAAGTTAGCCGAGTCTATTCGCGCTCGTTTTGTCGAGAGAGAAAACGATGACCATTATATGGGCGCCGAGTATCCGATTCTTCGCGATTTGATTTTAGAGATTGCCAATACACCGATTGTTTTTGCACCGGGGGCGAATTTGGGAAATGATTTTGAATAAATTTTTTGAAATAAAAAAGAAGGGATCAGCTTCTTTCTTTTTTAGCTTGACATTTTGTCATTGAAAGGATTAAGTTATAACCAGCCAAAGGAGGATCAGATGAAAAAATTTTTGCGTGTTGTTTTGGCCGGCGGGCCAGCCAGCGGCAAAACCGAAACTTGGCATATTCTTGCTGGTGAGTTTCTTGAACTTTATACTGTTTCGGAAGCGGCAACTTTGCTCATTAACCAATTCAATCTTAAGCCTCCACTTAAGGGTGAGTTAAAGGAAGCTTTCTGGTACGCTTGCTGGCGTTTTCAAGAACTAGCCGAGCGTCTTGGTGATGCCCAGGCACTCGTCCTTGGAAAGCGCGGAGTTCTTCTCGATCGAGCCTTAGCCGATTACGCGGCTTATCTTGAAAAAGGCGAGGAAGAATTTGAAGAAGTTACTGGTTTAAATTTCGATGAAGTCTTTAGGCGCTACAGTTTGGTTATTTTTTTAGGCGGTCCGGAATCATTGGATCAACTTGAGCGGGTTGGTTCAGAAGGTACGGTTCGTCTTGAAGAATCCTTTGAAGTTAACCGAGAATTAACAAAGAGGACATTCTTGGTTTGGAGTAGACACCCAGTCTTCCATTTTGTCCCGTATTTGGATGACTTTGAAGATAAATTAAATTGCGTCCGTCGCCTTGTTCGAGGATTTCTCTACCCGTCCAATTCGTAGTGATTGGCGGTTTTTTATATGATTTTGGAATTAAAAAAGGACGGTTTAGCCGTCCTAAAAGGAGAGAGATTGGCCAGTCGCCGCTGGTCAGACCGCGCGCAAGGTTTTGGTCAAGACGATTTCCGGAATTCGACCAGACATGATGATCCGTTTGTCTGGCAGTTTTTGCGGTACGCCGTCTAAAACTTTGGTCGAGACAACATTTTGTTCGGCTACGACCACAGCTCCGAGAATCTGACAGAAGATGTGGTGGATGATTGGCTGTTCAATTGAAGTTCTGACGGCTAGGTGAGTGAAGCCGCCAATTCGGGCCAAGGCCAGGTGGGTAAAAATGAGGGTCTTGGCGATTCCATATCCGCGTTTGTGAGGATCGACGAAGACCTCGGCTGTGTAGATGGTTGATTGGTTGTCGGGAACCAATTCGTCTACCTCTTTTTTCTGTTTTAAGTCGTAGGCAATAACACCACCAACGACACGACTCTCGATTTCAGCGACCAAGAAAATGGTTTTCGACCATTCGGATATTTTTTCAAAGTCAGCCAGTATTTCCTCAGTCGTGAATTCTTCGAACCACGGCGGTTCACGGAAGCAGGTTTTGTACATGGCGGCCAAAGTGGGGAAGTCGGCGATGGAAACTTGGCGAATGACCATTTTGCACCTCTTGTGTTTTGGAATCTCCATGATTCCGTCCCGGATTTCTTTTTTTTGAAAGAAATCAGGACTGGAAACAGCGAGTTAGTTTATTTTTTTCATTTTGTAGCAAGTAATTTCCGGATAAACGCCAATAAGCAGAGGACAGAATTCTTCATTTTCAATTTTTGTCAGTTTGAATTCTTTTAAGTTAATATTTTGGCCGGAATATGAGCCGTAGACTTCGAAAACTTTTTGTCTTTTTCCGCAGATAAGTGCCGACTGTGTCCGCCGAAGCTCAGCGAAGGCGGATCGGGCTCTATATGCGGATTTTTTTTCTCCATTCAAAAAATTTTTAAGTATTTTTTTTAATTCCTCCGTGGTTTTCGGATCATTTTTTGGTCCGCATTCAATTTCCAATCCGCAAGGTAAAAATTCACTCAATGGACCAGACAGCTCACAGCTAAAGCTCGGCCAGTAGACGATATTTTGAATCGGAAGTTTCGCAGCCAGCTGCCAATTTTCTGGTTTGGAATTGGTGATGATAATAAATATTCCTGTTTGCTGATTGGTTCCGTGCAGATCAATTACATATTTGTAATTTTTGGCTATTTTCAGAATCTCCGCCGCTCGTCGCGAGGCATACAGCGGCGAATTTTTGTCGCCCGGAGCGCTGCGGTTCAAGTTTCCCTCGAACTCGCGGGTATTTTGTTTGAGTGCTGGTTCGTTGCCGATAATCCAATCAAAATCCGAGCGCTCTTTGGCGAGCTCTTGAAGCGCTCGAACACCAATCGGTTCATCGCCGTGCGTCCCACCAATGAGGAGAATTTTGTTTTCCATAATTAAATAATTTAAAAAACCTCTCCCTTCCGGAAGAGGTTTTTGGTTTTAATGTTTCAATCCTCCTACGCTCGAGGCGAGCTTCCTCCTTCGCTGTGCTACGGAGGACATGGTCGGAGGACACGTAAAACCTAGACTTTCCTAGAAGGGGAAGACAGGTGATGATGCTTTTTATTTTGTCTGGCCAAAGCCAGTTTGTATCCTTTCATACCTTTGTTGAGCCATTTAGCGACCCTGGCGACGGTTGTTGAGCTGAGGCCGGTTTCTTCAACGATTTTCGTGTATGGTACTTTGGCTTCCAACATCTGTGCGGCTTGCCAGCGTCGGCCGAATTCGATTAATTCTGGTTCGGTTAAGAGATCACGAAAAAAACGGCGCGCCTCGGCCAAGTTTTTCAGGCCTAGGATTACCCCATAAAGATCCTCGATTCTTTGGGTCTCTTTTTTGTTCATAAATCAATAATAGCATTGGGCTTTACTTTAGTCAAGTAAAGTGTGGATTGTTCTGTTATAAGGAGAAATTCTGGCTAAGTTTAACTCCCGCGCGCGGCACCAGAAAAAAGCCGCCAAAGATGGAGTAGGGAGGATGGGTTGTCTGGCGGGGATCGATTAAAAGATTGCCATTATCATCTCGATTCCTGGCCGCGTGCCAGCCGTCTTTGTGCGACCATGCGCCGTCATCGTCTTTGCGGTACCAATGAAAATCGTGTTCGTTATGAGCAAAAAAGAGAGCGGCGAGATAATAACCCTCGCGGTCGATCGGCTCATGAGTTGGAATCAATCCGTCGCGAACCGCTCCTTGGAGCAATTCATTGCGATATTCCGTGAGTGAAACGTCTTTAAAATAATTATTAAAATCCTCGATGTATTTTTTAGCTTGAGTTTTTACAAAACCTATGCCTGGCACCGACCAATAATATTCCGGTCGGTTGAGCGCGTATGAATAACAATTCGCGTTCAAAGCGCAGTCTTGCCAATCATGATCCTGACAGGCGTGCCATTTTTTTGAGTCAAAAATTATTTTGCTGTTCATAAAAATAAAGAAATAAATTCCGAATTTGATCTGATACGACTCGTTGTTTCTTTTAAATCGAGTTCTTTTTGTCTTCTGAGTTCAGTTGCTGACTTTTTCTCCCAATACGGATCCTCCCAAGCCAACCAATCAACTTTTTTGGTTTTCGGCAGAGTCCTTGAGAGTTTTTGACATAGAACAATCCATTCGCCGAGCGTGTTGATTCCTGTCGCTTTCGAACGAGAAAGAATTTTTTTCGCTGTTGTCGTATCCATTAAAAAAGCACAAGTATTGTACTCGATTTTTCGCCCAAACAACAAAGCACCGATTCCAGAAATATGATTTTCCATTTCACGATAAGCCTTTGGATAGTCAACCCAAACCTTTTCGCTTCTCTCGAAAACCAGATAGTCGGTTCTGATAGTCTTTTTTAGATCTGACAGAAATTCGTCATGATATTTTGAATCGAGTTGAAACAAGACTCGGTCGATAAAACTATAAAAAATTTTTCGTTCGTTGCCTGTTCAGTGGCGATTTTTAAAGCGTTTCTCATGTGGTCGCCGATGTTTGTGTCGGCCGCGTTCTTGAAAATCACACAGCCCTGCTTCCGGAGATACTCGACAAACAGCTTGTTTTGTTTTTTTGTTGGCAGAGTAACGCTGATACAAACAGCCGAGAAAATTTTAAAAAGTTCCGGCAGTTTGTTTTGAAAAACCTTGTTATATTTGCCTGTCGGATCGTGGTGGGGGAAGGTGAGGATCATAATTTATTCGGCTAAGTTAAGGCTATCTCTAATAGCATCTTGTGCGGTAATACATCCATCAAAAACACCCTCGCAACCGTCGGCAAAAGCGATCCAAGAAGGCGAGACAAGGATGGGAAAAGAATTGACATGTTCCGGGCTGTAACACGACTCCCAATCGTAATTTAAATCGTCAAGATTTTTATAACCGGTTAAATTAGGTAAAACGTAAATTCGAAAAGCGAAATTATACGGGTTGTCACCCCGCTGTTGTATTTTTTCGATGTCAGCCAGAAAAGCATAATCGATTTGGGTTTTGTTGTTATAGATTTGAGCCAGATCAGAGCAATTTGTCCCGCGTTCGCCAGCCTGGAAGTCTGGCCTGGTTTCCGCAAACCAACCCGATGAGATCGTGTTAAAAGTTGTCTGTGCTTCCATTCCTTCTGGTAGAGAAAAAGAAAGCGGATTGTTTAGAAGTTTTACCAATTCAATTCTTTTTAAACCATCCGTATCAAAACCCGCTCCAGCTCCTAAAATTTGATCGCAAATTTCTATTGGCCGACTTGAGTTCCAATTACCATCCTGATTAACAGTTTTTATTGCCACTCCTTCGAGACCAAACGGTCGTCCTGAACCAAACCAGCGAGGAAAGTATAAAGTTTTTGATTTTCCGTTTTCATCAAGACCGGTAATTTTGTGTTGATCGCAAGTTTTGACTTCCACGAAATAGGAATTATATGAGCTGGCAGCGATGGTTACGTAAGTCATGCCCAGACCGTAGAGAAGAAGAACAGCCGCGCCGGCCATCAAAAATTTTGGCCGATTTTTGAATCGCCAAAAGTAATAAAAGACTCCGACAATTATTCCTAACAGAATAATTATTGGAACAACGACGAATATTAGAATTAGGATTATTGGAAACGGGGCGGTTTGTAGGGGCATATTTTTTATTTTTGATCGTTTTTTAATTTTTCCCGTTCAGCTTTTCTTAAAGCGTCATCTTCGTTTGGACGATTATTGTCATCTTCAATTCTGAATGTCTGTCCGGTTTCCGGAGTCGAAGATTCTATAAAGTTAACATCGGTTACAGCCGTCAGCCGATGAATTTGTCCGGGTTTGACAAAATAACCTTTGAATTTTTCCATTAGCGCTTCAGTCAGCCGTCCTTCAGAATCGCCGAGAGTTATTTTTGCTTCACCGTTTATGAGGCAAAGCGTTTCTACTTTCATGTCGTGGTACTGAAGACTTAATCTTTTGCCAGCCGCCACAAAAAAATATTTTCCAACAACCGGTGAGTCGTCGGGTGTGTAAATTATCTCATATCCCCAAGGTTTGGAAACGTGGAGTTGGTGCGGTGACAATGAATAGTTTTGGCTATTGAAGTTCATAATTTATTTTCCCCCTCTCCCGTTTGCGCCTATTTGGAAGGGAGAGGGGTAAGGGGTGAGGGGCGATTGAACGGGAGGGAATCAGGGTGAGGGAGCGGAAGTTCAATAGTGATAAACCTTCCCCCTCAAAATCGTCCCCGCCCGATAAAGCTGTTCCAATAAGACCACTCGCGCCAAATCATGGGGCATAGTCATGGGCGAAAGCGAGAGGAGGAGGTCGGCCTCCTTTTTAATTTCGTCCAAGAGCCCGAGCGGGCCGCCGATGATAATTGTGAGCGGGCGAGCGCCGCCTTCGGCCAGTCTGTTGAGTTCGGCGGCGAATTTTTCCGAGGTAAAAGTCTTGCCGGCCGCGTCGAGGGCAATTAAAAAAGAATCTTTAGGAATTGCTTTGCGAATTTTTTCGGCCTCGGCCTTCAAAACCTTCTCGCGTTCGGTTGGGGAACGAAAGGGGATTTCGACCACTTCGACTATTTTGAGCGAAACATCTGCTTTGAGTCGCTTCGAGTATTCGTCCGAAATTTCTCGGTGTGGGCTGGATTTTTGACGGCCGACAATTATTAATGATATCTTGTACATAATACGATGGTCTTAATATAGTATTTTTTTCACTAAAGAACAAATAAAATATGAATCCTGAAGGTGCCTCGCCAAACGAACAAGAAGTTTCCGATTTACAAAGACGGCTATCCGAGTCGGAAAGTAAAAACGCCGAACTTCAAACTCATGTTGAAGAATTGGAAAAAAAGATTGAAGAACTTGAGGCGGTTGCTTATATCGATGTTTTGACCGGTCTTAAGAGTCGTCGAGCCTTTGAGGAGCGTTTGATAATTGAACGAGCCGCTGCCAAACGACATGAGGATCGATTGATGGCTATCGTTATAGTTGATTTGGACGGTCTGAAAAGAATTAATGATAGCCGAGAACTCGGACACAACTTTGGTGATTTAGCTCTGAAAGGGGTTGCCGACATTTTGTTAAAGACCGCACGTGTTACTGATGAGGTTTGTCGAATTGGCGGCGATGAGTTTGCTGTCATTCTGTCTGATCCAAATGAAGATTCTCCTCGCAATTTTGCCAATCGTTTGATAGCCAAACTAGCTGAGATCTCTGTCGAAAAGATCGGTAACCTTTGTGTTTCAGTCGGCGGTGCGGTTTTGAAGGGTGATGTTGATGGGGCCAAGGAATTGGCCGATAAGCGCATGTATGTCGCTAAAGCCAAAAAAGACAATACTGTTTCTCATGCTGTTCTTGAGTAGATTTTTTAACCAAATTTAAACGATCCTTTTCAGGGTCGTTTTTGTTTGTACTTTGGCTTAGGTAAGCCATTTTTTACCCATGTGGACACCTCGTGCATAAAACCCTTGACAACTATAAAGGAATTGTGTAAAATTTTCGCGCACTAAAAAATCGTTAAATCTCGTTAAATCCGGCAGCTGCCGGATAAATCACCACCTTCTTTGTTCCTAGAATTTCGGGAGTTCTAGAGGAATAGAGGGAAGGCAGTGAAGATAGGAAACTAAATTGTGATAAATTCAGTCCAAACTAATCTTCAAGGCCTCGCCGGCAGCGGCAAATAATTATTTGCCCTTCCATAATGGATTTTTTTAAAAGTCCGCGCAGGCTAAGCGCGGATTTAAAAATATAAAAATTTCGAATCGGTACGTTGGGGCGAGCGATCGCTCGCCCCAACGTACCGGTCCGTAATAGACGAACGGACGGTGAACATTCACAACTGAAGATCAAGAGAACCAACAAGTAGAGAACAAAAAAATTTGTTCTCATTAAAAAATATTTGGGCAATAAGCAATTAGCAATTAGCAAATTGAACCAGGCAGCTGCCTGGTAAATCACTGGAGATCTATTCTGCCAGTGATTGTAGAGCATTAAGGGCATACGGAGGATGGCTCGACAGAACACGCTGATGAAGGACGTAGCAGCCTGCGATAAGCTTCGGGGAGGTGGCAAGCAACCTTTGATCCGGAGATTTCCGAATGGGGCAACCCGATTCCGTAAAACGGGATCATCCGTCGCTGAATACATAGGCGCCGGAAAGGCACCTGGGGAAGTGAAACATCTCAGTACCCAGAGGAAAAGAAAAAGATTAACTCATTGTGTGTAGAAAGGATGGAGAAATTCCATTTTTTCTACACTTTAATGAGACCATTCCCTTAGTAGTGGCGAACGAAAAGGGAACAGTCCAAACCTTTTTGGTGAAACCCGTCAAAGTTTTTCTTTATTGAAGAGCTGAGGCGATGTGAAAGGTGGCAGCCGTTGCCAAAAAGGTGTTGCAAGATGTTTATGTGATTTTCTGCCGAAGATCGACCATAACGTTTTATATAATAGAATCCGCTGGAAAGCGGAACCACAGAAGGTGATAGTCCTGTACGTGAAATATATTTCGTTACGGTTATAAGCATTCTTAAGTACCACGAGACCCGCGAAATCTTGTGGGAACCTGCCGCGACTATGTGGCAAGACTAAATACATGTTCTGATCGATAGTGCACCAGTACCGTGAGGGAAAGCTGAAAAGCACCCCGGAAGGGGAATGAAATAGTATCTGAAACCGTATGCTTACAAAGAGTTAGAGGTGAGAGGTTGGAGATTAGAGGTTGGATTGGAATTTTTTCCAATATCCAATTTCTAATCTCCAACTTCCACTAATAGCGTTCCTATTGAAGAATGAGCCAACGAGTGTACTATGTGTCGCTTGGTTAAGCCCTATGGGGCGCAGCCGTAGTGAAAGCAAGCGTTCAAGCGCGTTTTTGGATGTGAGAAGCGAGAGGTTGAAGTAGGAGCAATCCAACTTCTAATCTCCAACTTCCAACTTCCAATAAGTGGCACATATACGACCCGAAACCGAGTGACCTAACCATGACCAGGGTGAAGCGAGCGTAACAGCTCGTGGAGGCCCGAACTCACGCGCCGTACAACACGCGGGGATGAGTTGTGGTTAGCGGAGAAATTCCAATCGAACTCGGTAATAGCTGGTTCTCCCCGAGATAGCTTTTGGGCTAGCGTCGGTAAATAACATACTGGGGGTAGAGCACTGAATGGGACGTTCGTCGCAAGATAGAACTCCTAACCAAACTCCGAATACCAGTATGCGTTCCCGGCAGTCAGACGATGGGGGCTAAGCTCCATACGTCAAAAGGAAAACAGTCCAGATCTCAAACTAAGGTCCCTAAATCATCATTAAGTGTAGAAGGTGGTGGAGAGGCTCATACAACCAGGAGGTTGGCTCAGAAGCAGCCATCCTTTAAAGAAAGCGTAACAGCTCACTGGTCAAGCCTTTCTGCGCCGAAAATGTACCGGGGCTAAATGATGTACCGAAGTTGAGGATGTTAGGGGTTGGATGTTGGAAGTTGGAAGCGGAGATGTAGAGATTGATCAATGATCAACCCCTGCATCCAACCTCCAATCTCCAACTTCCAACCTCTAACGTGGTAGGGGAGCATTCGCATCCGCGCTGAAGTCGTGTCGCGAGGCATGGTGGAGCGTTGCGAAGAGAGAATGTTGGCATGAGTAGCAAAAAGACAGGTGAGAATCCTGTCCGCCGTAAACCCAAGGTTTCCTGGGCAACGAGAATCGTCCTAGGGTTAGTCGGGAGCTAAGGCGAGGCCGAAAGGCGTAGTCGATGCACAGCAGGTTAATATTCCTGCACTCCGTTTCGTTTCGATGAGGGGACGCTTTCCGTACCTTCCCGCGCCATATGGCTATGGCGTTGGGCGCGTGATGATGGCTGGTAGGCAAATCCGCCAGCCGTTAAATCGTCGCGTGAGCGCAAGCCGGCCGCAAGGCTGGCAAGGGGAAGGGAAAGAGAGCCAAGAAAAGCCTCTAAGGTTAGGCGAAATGGACCCGTACCGGAAACCGACACAGGTGGGTGGGCACGCGAATGTGCCAAGGCGTACGAGAGAACCCTTTGTTAAGGAACTCGGCAAAAAAGTGGCTGTAACTTCGGAATAAAGCCTGGTTGCTTCCGGGAGGAAGCGACCCGCAGCGAAAGACGTCAACCGACTGTTTATCAAAAACACAGGTCCCTGCTAAAGCGCAAGCTGAAATATAGGGGCTGATGCCTGGCCAGTGTCAGAACGTTAAGGGAGGGGGTCATCCGTGTCTCACTTTTGTTCGACACGGAAATTTCAAATCACAAATTCCAAATTCCAAATAAATTCCAAATTACAAAATTTAAAAATTTTAAAACTTTGTAATTTGTGGGTTGTTTGGGATTTGGAATTTGGAAATTGGATTTTCCGTGGCGAGCGGTAGCGAGACATGGGGCAGCCTCCAACTGAAGCGCTGATGAACGCCGGCGATAACTATAAGATGATTGTAGTTATAAAATCTAACTAAATGCGGGAAACCCTGCTTAATATGTTTGTACTCGTCTCGTTATAAACGAAGCAGTAAAAATCAAACGTCATCCTTATCGTTAAGGAAGCAGACAATCCGCAGGAAAGATTCTTGGTGTATGCAACCAGATGAAAATACCTGGTTGAAGATGGTTCCGCCAGAAAAAGGATATTACTTTGCCGGATTTACCGATGGTGAAGGAAGTTTCAATGTTTCTTTACGGAAACGAGACGACCATTCCATCGGTTGGCAAGTAGTATTAACTTTCAATGTTTCTCAAAAAGAGAGTTATATACTTTCTCAATTAAAGAAAACATTGGGGTGCGGCCGTCTTCAATTTAGACGCGATGGGGTTTGTTACTTCGTCGTGTCTAATCCTCGTTCTATTATGGAACGAGTTATCCCATTTTTCGAAAAGTTTTCGTTTCTCTCTCAAACCAAGCAAAAAAACTTCCGGATCTTTAAACAGATTTCGGGCTTGGTGGCGGAACAGAAACATCTTACGTTGGAAGGTTTACGAGAAATTGTTGACCTGCGTGAAAATTTGAATGAAGGACGGGGCAGAAAACGAAAATACACAAAGAAAGATGTTGAAACATCTTTCCAAGAAAATCCCCAGAGACTACACGTTAGACTCCGTGAAAACGGATGAAGATATAGTCCGATCTGCATGGCGACATGCAGTCCCATACCGGGAACTCGAAAGAGCAACATATATAAATCGTCCTAAGGTGAACTGAAAGCTGCCTTAGTGAGGTTAAAGTCCTCTTCTTGAACTTCGTGTGCCACGAAGATGTAAAGAAAAAATTTGGCCATATGCTGGAACATCTCATTGAATTTCTTGTAGGAAATTACAGAAGTGATTTTGTAATAATTACTTAAAATCAAGAAAGGAGAGACAATCAGCAGGAAAGTCTTCTCAACGAGAAGAATCCTCAGAGACTGCATGCCAAAAATTCTTGTAAAAAGAATTAAGATACAGTCCGAACCGCATAGTGATATGTGGAGATTGATAGAAATATTAATCCGTCCCGCTTTGCGGGATTGTAACAGACTCGAGCGAAATTCCTTGTCGGGTAAGTTCCGACCTGCACGAATGGCATAACGAGTTGACGACTGTCTCAACAAGGGACTCGGTGAAATTGCAAGATGAGTGAAGATGCTCATTGCCCGTGGTTAGACGAAAAGACCCCGTGAAGCTTTACTACAACTTGTTATTGGGTTCATGTTCCGCATGTTCAGCGTAGGTGGGAGGGTGGAGGTTGGAAATTGGGGGTTAGAGGTTGGATTCCAACTTCTAATCTCTAATTTCCAACTTCCATCCGTCAATGAGACACCACCCTTGCGTTTCGTGAATTCTAACCGATCACCGTTATCCGGTGGTTGGGACAGTAGCTGGTGGGTAGTTTACCTGGGGCGGGTGCCTTAAGAGAGATTCAAACGTTACCGCTTCCGTCAAGAAGCGTGAATCTCTATGGGGCCCCTTGGCAGCAATGTCAAGGTGCACATTTGGCTATATGCTGGAACCTCCTGTTAAATACGCAACGACCAAAGAGTGAAACTGTTGCGTTGGCGCGACATTTGTCGTCGCAGGACAATCAGCAGGGAAGAACGTAAAATCGCTTTGCGATCACGTTCCCCTCAACGACTGCATGCCGAATTCCTTCTTCTTTTAGAAGGAAATAATACAGTCTGAACTCCGGTGAGAGCCGGAGACCTTGTCGCTTGTTTCCCGCCCAAACATTATAAGCGGTAAGGACCAAACTAATATATGAACAGTAAATTAATTGAAGAGAAAAAAAAGCGTCTTAAATTAAGCGCTCGACAAAAAGAAATTCTTGTCGGGACGCTTCTGGGTGACGGACATCTTGAAACGCAAGATGGCGGAAAAACCTATCGATTAAAAATCGAGCACACTATTCGTCAAAAAGAATATGTGGATTGGTTGTTTCAGGAATTTCAAGAATGGGTTCGGACACCACCCAAAGAACGAAAAAGGTTAATAACTTTGCACGGTCGGCCAAAGGAATATGAACGAATCGGATTCAGCACGTTAAGTTCCGGGACACTTCGGTTTTATGCTCAGCAATTCTATACGAAGAGTTGTTTGGAAAAAACCGTTCCCAAACTTATCAAACGATGGTTGACTCCGTTGGCAATGGCAGTGTGGTATATGGACGACGGATCGATCAAATCAAATACTCATCGAACCGTTCTTATGAACACGCAAGGGTTTAAAGATATTGATCTTAAGTATCTTCAAGACGCGTTACAGATAAAATATGGGATTCAAACAACCGTGCGGAAGCAGAAAGACGGCAAACAACTTTATGTGCCGTCGGAATCAGTCGATCTTTTTCTGCGTGCGATTGAACCGTTTATTCTCGCTTCAATGAGATATAAACTTCCAAAAGTTTGGCTAACACAATTGCCTAAAAAGTAACGGAGGCGTTTACAAAGGTCAGCTTAGCGCGGATGGAAATCGCGCTGGACGCGCAAACGCAGAAGCTGGCTTTACTGCAAGACAGACAAGTCGCGCAGTTACGAAAGTAGAAGTTAGTGATCCGACCGTACGAAATAGGACGGCGGAAGCTCAACGGATAAAAGCTACTCCGGGGATAACAGGCTGATCGTTCCCAATAGTCCACATAGACGGAACGGTTTGGCACCTCGATGTCGGCCCGTCGCATCCTGGCGGTGTAGAAGCTGCCAAGGGTTTGGCTGTTCGCCAATTAAAGCGGCACGCGAGCTGGGTTCAGAACGTAAGTTACATTGCGTTCTACCGCAGAAATGCGGTAAAATAAATCTGACTGTATCGGTGAAACCTTCATTGAACAACCGAACGTTCAAAAGGTAATACCGAGGGAAGATTAAATTTATGTCTAACGAAGAAAAAGCCTACATAGCGGGATTCCTTGATGGAGGCGGCTGTATTATGGCTCAACTGGTTTATCGAAAAGATTATATTTTCGGTTACCAAGTGCGAACCAGTATAGTTTTCTACCAAAAGAAAAAAAATCAAGAAATTCTATCTTGGCTAAAACGTCAGTTGTGTTACGGATATCTCCGTGAACGCAATGATGGGATGATGGAATATACCATCGTCGGCTTTAAAGAAGTGAAGGAAATTCTATTACTTCTTTTTCCATACCTTCGTTTGAAGAAAAAACTAGCGCAGAAGATCATCGAATTAATCGACACACATCCAAAACGCATGACAGAAGAAGAATTAATTCGAGTAAGTAGATTGGTTGACGAGACGGCTGCATTCACTTATTCAAAAAAAAGAAAGAATACAACCGTTGTCGTGAAAGAGTTTTTGCTCCACAAATTTAATCCCCGTAGAGACTGATAGTTGACCCAAGAGTCAACTTGAGATCCTATCTGGATCATACGTCGGCCCCTCATCTGATTTTTCTTCAGAAAGGGTGAAGATATAGTCCATGCCATTAGAAATAATGGAATAACATGCGTGAGACAGTGGAATATACCGCGCTGTCTATAAATTCGACCAAATGCTGGAAACTCTGGATGAGCACCTATAGGAGTAGGAGCTCGTAGAATCTCACACTACTTGGAGATACCAAGTGACAAAGTGTTGAGTGCAGACAATCAGCAGGAAAGATCCCGCCTTTTCGGCGGGAAATCCTCAGAGACTATATGTCGAAATTTTGGAAGTTAGAAGTGGGAAGTTGGAAGTCGAAAAATCCAATCTCCAATCTCTCCCGCCTGTGGCGGGATCCCGTCAAAGTGAAGCGACGGCGGGACAACATCCAACATCCAATTTAAGATATAGTCCGAACTGCCCCGCGGAAGCGGGGTCCCGTATTCCTTAAAATTAAGGAATAAAAGGCGGGACATGGCGACATGCAGAGCTTGTGAGAAATTACAAGCCGTCACGTTTTACGTGATAGTAACAAAATGTCGGTCTCCTATCTACCATGGGCGTCGAATGTTGAAAGGATTCATCTCTAGTACGAGAGGACCGAGATGGAAGAACCTCTAGTGTACCGGTTATCCTGCCAAGGGTAGTGCCGGGTAGCTACGTTCTGTTCGGATAAACGCTGAAAGCATCTAAGCGTGAAGTCGACCTTAAGATTAGCATTCATTATTAGACTCCTGCGAGACGAGCAGGTTGATAGGCCGTAGGTGGAAGCGCAGTAATGCGTGTAGCCGAGCGGTACTAATAAGTCGAGCTCTACAATCACTGATAGTATAGATCAGTGTTAGTTGCAAAAAAGTTTTCTTGATCTTCGTTGTAAAAGTAAAATTAAAAAAATCCCACTGTTCTGGTGCTACTTCCGGAGGGGCCACACCTGTTCCCATCCCGAACACAGCCGTTAAGACCTCCTGGGCCGATGGTAGTCCGATAGGGCGAGAGTAGGTAAGCGCCAGAACAGTGGGATTTTTTGTTTTAATAAAATGGGTTCTTCCGACTTTCCTGTGGGTAAACCTCCCAAGCCAGTATCAGCCCCCACCCCGACCCTCCCCCGTATGAAAGATAAAAAGACATACGTGGGAGGGAGAGATAGTGTTAGTACAATTATGATATCAGAGTTTCTGTCACCTTCTCCCTCCCACGCATGCCCTTCTGTTTATGGCATACGGGGGAGGGTCGGGGTGGGGGGAGACACTGTCGCGAACCGACTTACCCATAAGAAAGTCGGAAGAACCATAAAATGATCTGGTAGTCCGACGTGCCCGCCATAGCTCCGAGGCCAATCGAGGAGCGGCGGCGGGTAGGGCGAGAGTAGGTCGGTGCCGAGTTTATTCCGCTCGATTTTTTATTTTCATTTTGATAGTCGAAAGTTAGTCCGACTTGCCCGCCATTTATCTCGGATTTAATGAAAGCGCTGTGGATAACTTCCTTCCCTGTTAATTAAAGGAAATTTATAGTAAACTAAGATAGTTGTGAAAATCATCAAACAAAATTTTGAAGGTCTCAAAGTAACTCAGAGAGAGAGAGAGAGAGAGAGAGATTGCTTTTACCTGTCCGAAATAAATCAGACACTCGATTTTAGCGTTTTTCAATTTAATATTCAGCACGGCCAATCCGAAGCAATTTTTGCTGCGGATTTTTTATATTTTCAAAAAAATTCAGAAATTTAAGAAAAATTTAAAAGCCCTTAATTGTGGTTGGACACAAATCCGAAACAAATCAGGCACGCGACCTTAGCGTCTTTCAGTTTAATATTCAACACGGAAAATCCGATGCAATTTTTGCTATGGATTTTTTTGTTTAAAAAATAACTTTTAATTGTATGAAAGAAGAAACACAAAACAATATACTCCCTATTTTTTTGGCGATAGCTTTAGGCGTGGCCATTGGCGCTAACTGGGATAAAATCAAAAAGAATTTTGGGCCTCTTTTGGCTTCCTTAGAGAAGCAGTATGGAAATATGTCATTTGCCACGCTCGGCGCCTTGGCTGGCCAAAAAGAAATATTCGAGGATATGTTGGCGACTAAGAAAGAGAGAACAAAAAAGCCCGCCAAGGCTAAATTGATTAAAAAAGCCAAAAGTAAATAATAACTTCCTATGCCCAGAGTGTTATCAAAAAAAATGACTAAAAAGAACAGCTCCGTATCGGACTTTACGTCAGATGATGATTTTCTGTCGCAAATTATTTGGCAATTAGGGTCACAGTCTAACACTACACTTAGGAAAAAATTAGATAATAAAGCCGATCTTACTTCCCTGCTCCCGGTGGCTTTTTTAGCCATCGCTATAATTGAATTTTTGCGCCGGCCAAATCCGCCCAAGTGGAATGAATGGATGTGGTATAGCTACAGCATGTTCCGCGACCTTAATTCCGAAAAAAGAAAAGTCCCTCATTTTCATAAGGAGGGGTATGACAAAAACGAATAAAAATATTTAATCCCTAATTTTAATGAGGGATTAAAATGGAGGAAATTATGACAAAAAAAGCGTTAGGGTTCTTTTTTAAAGCAGTCAAAGACAAATTCGTCTTTGCAATGCCAATTCTTGAAAAATATTCACTGGCAATTTCTTTAAGTTTTTTTGTTTTGGGCATTGCTTTGACCGCGTGGTTGCCGCGATTGGGTCAGGAAATCACTGGCGGCATCAGTTTTATTATCAGTATTTACGGTTATTTTGTCCCTTTTCTTCTTTACTTTTTGTTAGCTCCGTCGTTGATAAAAGTTTTTGAACTTTCCAAGGAATATGGCAATGGGTGGCTTGTTTCAGTCTTTCGACAGTTTTTTGTGGCGCGGATTTTGGCCATCCTCTTTACCGTATTGGCGCTTTCTCTTGTTCTGAATTTACCATTTCACATAAATGGCGGTACTACTTTGCCTATGGCTCTGCGGATGGTTGGCCAGCAACTTATTCACGCTTTATTCTTCAGTCCCTTTTTGTATGGCGTGTACGCGGCTATTGTCACTATTTTTTTGGCAAAAAAATTCCCCGGTCTTAAGCTTATTGGACCTTTACATAAAATCGGGGAAGGCATTGAGTCTATCGGCGAATATTTAATAATCTTCTCGCCGCTCTTTATGTTTGCCATTGGCAGTTTCTTATACCATTTACCCGTCTACTTAGAAGAAAATTTGGCGTTAAATACTTCCTTGTGCGCGCAGAATATTCTCCAGATTTTAAATCTTAACGCTCCGTGTCTTCAGCTTGTTCCTGAAAATTTTACCTTCGTCGCTTTATACCTGCTTATTGGATTGGCTACCGGACTGTTGTGCTTGGTGTGGCATTTTCTTTACCTGCTGTATGTCAAATGTATTTTACCCGAGTTTAGTATTAAAAATTATGTTAAGCATTTCTGGGTAAAAGTATATCCGTTGCTTTGGTCAAGCTCATCGGAAACACTGGCCGTACCTCTTAGTTTAAATTTGTTGAAGAAATCTTTTCCTAACATTCCTTTAGCTATCAGACAGTTTGTTATTGTCGGCGGTTCGTATTTAGGTATCAATGGCACAATGATTTCCGTGTATGTGATGGGCATTATCTTGGCCAAAGTGTTAGGCGTGGAGATATCTATATTACAACTTTTATTCTCCTTGCCTGTCATTTTCATTCTCGGGTTCGCGGTGCCCGGTATTCCGGGAGAGCTGATGGTTTTTGCCGGCTCGATAAGTATTTTGTTTGGCGTGCCCGAGGCAGTGTTGCCGCTCTTTTTGGCGCTGTATCTAACTTTGCAAATCGGTTTGCCAGACGCGTTTAGAACCGGCTGCAACTCCACTGACAACGCCCTTATAGCGATTATTAGCTCCAAAAGATTAGAAAAAATGAAGGCAAAGGCGCACGCGGATGTGCCGGATGATGTTACTAATGTGCCCCCAATTACCTCGTGAAAAATTATTTCGCGACTAATTATATGGAAGAAAAGTTATCCCTCATTATCAGCTTCTTTGCCGGCGCGATAGTGGCCAAGAACTGGTCTAGGATTAAAAAGTATGTTCTTTTTAATAAAACGGAGTTGATTTTTGGTTCTGAAAAAGAAGCGCCTATTAAGCGCGTTGAGAACGAAGAAGAAATTGAGAATGAAGAAAAAAACAAAACAACTTTGGCTCCAAGAAAAAAAGTTAAACATCGGAGGTCGGCGCGACGCAAGCAGCTTATTAAGAAGCGTCGTCCAAAAAAAAGAGGCAAACCGTTAAAGAAAAAGAAAGCAATTGCTCCTAAGCTTCCTCTAGCCGTGATCAAGCCAGCGGCGAGAGTCAAACCTCTTTTTGTTCAACCCGCAGTTCAATCTATGGCAAAAGAGATTTCAGAACCAGCGCCAGCTTTTAACTACAAAATAATTGGGTTGTCCACCGAACCAGAAGAGTTACCCCAACCCACGCCTCAAGAAGAATTAAAGTCAGCGCCAGAACCAATAAAAGAACTCCTCAAGCCGGAAAATACTGAAAGCGCTGAAAGAGAAGAGACGCCAAAAGTCGTTCCGGATGAGTTTAAGCCGCGGAGTACCCTTTGGAATAAATTCATTAAAAAATAAAAAGATAAAAAAATAATAAGCCCCACATTTTAAAGGTCGAAGTGGGTTAAAATTATAAGGCAATACGCTAAAACATATGAACGAAGAATTATCAATGCTTGTCAGTTTTTTGCTAGGCGCGGTGATAGCCAAAAATTGGTCTAAACTTAAAAGGTTATTGCCCTTTGTCGCGGAATAATTATTGTCTTGAGTCGCGCGTAGCGACGCTCAACCATAAATCACTATGGAAACACAACATTTAGTCGCCGTGGGAGCCCTCGCGGCCGGTATAGCGATAGGGGCAAACCTGAAGCGAATTAAGAAAGGCGTGTCTAAAGCCGGAGAGAAGACTAAAGAATTAGCCGAGGAAGCGAAAGACATGGCTGTGGAAGTAAAGGACAAGATGGTGGAAATGACCGAGACGGCCAAAGAATCAGTGGAAGACGCGGCCAAAAAAGTTTGGCACAAAGTTCCTAAAAAAGCCGGTCGACCGGCCCGAAAGATTCGAAAAGCGGCGGCTGTTGCTTAAAAATTTGAGTGAGCTCGCTCCAATTTTTATCAGGGAGCCCGATCTTGCTATTGCGGGGTCGGGCTTCTCAATAAAAACTGAAATACCATTAACTGACGACAACTATGTCTTCCGGCAGCAAAAAAATTTCTTATAAATTCAAATTCATTTCTGAAAATTACATGCGAATTAAATCGCCGGCTTTTAGGGAATTCCGAAGCGATTGTTTTAGTTTGCTGGAAGCCATTTTTTCGCAAGAGAGTGTGTTATGGGGAGAAATTAATATTATCACGCAATCTATTTTGGTGTACCATAAGGAGCCCTTTGAGGAAAAGATCTTAAAAAACTTTTTTATCAAGGAAAAAATTAACGGACAGCCGCCCTTAGTCTCGCGAGTGTATCAGGACGAAAGCGAGGATAAAAAAATTAAATTTTATCGTGTTGGCAATATTATTACCAATTGGGAGGTGGCGAACGAGCTGTCTTCGCGGCTTAGACTCCGCCACCGGCTTCTTGCGCGGCGCAAACTAATTTGTGCGCAGATTGAGAAAGTATTATTAAACACCCCCGGAGTGGAAAAATGTAAAGCCAGTAATTTAACCGGCAGCGTCGTTGTAAACTTTAAAAAAGAACAAATAAACAAAGAAACGTTGGTTAGATTAATGGATGAGGTGCTCATAGCCATTGAGGGAAAAGAAAAGGAGCTGGACGGCAAAAAGATTGGACAATTTGAAAGTTCGTCGGCTGTTTTTGCCTTCACTTTGGCTTTTCCCGAACTGGCGCTTATTAGTATTCCGGCCACCATTCTTGTTGGTTTGCCAATTTTCAAAAACGCCTATGAGGCTCTAAGAGCCAGAAAGATTAAGGTTGACATTTTAGATACGGTCGTAATTGCCGGAAGCCTAGCGGCTAATCAGCCCGGCATCGCCGCGTTTATGGTTTGGGTGGTCGCGTTGGCCGATAAGATAAAGGAGAACACCTCAAAATCAACCGAGAAGATGTTGGGGGAAATTTTCAATACTCAGCCCAAATTCACTTGGCTTAAAAAGGGTAAAGAAGAGGTGCGGGTATCAGTTCACAGTTTAAAGAAGAATGATGAGATTATTGTGCATACGGGTGAGGCGGTGCCGGTGGATGGCGTGATCGCTGACGGCAAGGCCTTGATTGATCAAAGCGCTTTAACCGGTGAATCCCAGCCAGTGGAAAGAGTTAAGGGAGAAAACGTGTTAGCCTGTACCACTGTTATCAGCGGCCAAATTAATGTGGCTGTCCAAACAACCGGCGATGAAACTATTGCCGGAAAAATTCAGAAGATTATTGCCGAGGTCTCGCAACACAAAACCAAAGCCCAATCCAAGGGTGAAGAGATTGCCGACAGGGCAGTACTTCCCACTTTGGCTTTAGGCGGTTTGGGCATGGCTGTTGGCGGTCCAGGTACGGCTTTGGCTGTAGTAAACTGTGATTTTGGCACGGGCATTCGCGTAGCCGCTCCGACTCTTCTTTTAACCCACCTTGTCCGTCTGGCCAAGCAGGGCATTTTGGTAAAAAACGGCGCGGCTTTGGACAAATTATTAAAAGTGGATGTTTTCTTGTTTGATAAGACCGGTACGCTCACGGAGGAAATTCCTAGAATCGCGGGCGTCATTTCCCTCAAAAAAGATTTTAATGAAGATAAAATTTTAGAATACGCGGCTACGGCCGAACAGCGCATGAGTCATCCTATTGCCAGAGCTATTATTGAGGAAGCCCAAAAACATCACCTTGTTTTGAGTAGCCAAAAAAATGGCGAGAAATGCAAGATTGGTTTGGGAGTGGAGGTAACGATTGGTAAAGATAATGTCAAAGTGGGTAGTCTGAAATATCTGGCTGGAGAAAATATCAAGATTTCGACTAAAATTAAGAAATTACTTAAAGAAATAAAGAAAGAAGGAGAGGGTGCGGTGATGGTGAGCATTAATGATTCTGTCGCCGGGATTATCAAATTAAAAACCGTGTCCAGAGAAGATTCAAAAGAGATTGTAAAATTCTTAAAAAGCAAAGGTGTTAAGCAAGTAATCTTGCTCTCTGGCGATCATAAAGAAGTAGTCGCGGCCACGGCCAAAGAGCTGGGGGTAGATGATTATATTGCCGAGGTTATGCCGCACGAAAAGGCTGATTGGGTAAAAAAGTTTAAAAGTGAAGGCAAAGTCGTGGCCATGGTGGGTGATGGAGTGAATGATGGTCCGGCTTTATCATTAGCCGATGTGTCCATCTCGCTCCGCGGCGCTTCTGATATTGCCATTGATACAGCGCATATTATTTTTCTTGACGGCAATTTCTCTAAAGTTCATCTGTTGTTTGAGAACGCCCATAGTTTTAATAACGGTGTTTGGTCGGCTTTTAAGTTGATTGCCGTGCCTAATTCCATTTGCATTGCCGGCGCCTTGACAGGGTTTTGGGGTTTGGGCATGTCCTTGATATTGAATAATTTGTTTAATGTCATAGCGACCGTTAAATCGCTCGTGCCGCTTTACAACATTATTGATGTTAACGAACCGAAGGCTTTGCTGGCGCCCCCGGTCAGTTAAAGGATGTTTATTTTTATGGAAAAAGTTTTTGAACAGCCGCTTAAGAAACCGTTGGAAGCGGTGCGGAAAAATATCGGCCAACATATTGCCGCGCTTAATAAAAAATATGAAAAACAGAAGCAACAATTTAAGGTTGAATATTCTTGGAAAAAAGAAGATGACGTTTTTATTATTACCAGCCCGCAGTTTGGTATTACCGTCGCCATAAAATTTACCAAGGCCAAAATAATTGGCTACCTGGAAATGCCTTTTTTTCTTGAGGTCGTGGCCCGGGCTTATAAGGATCGTATTATCAAGGAAGTGTTGAAAGAACTCAACGCTTTTTTGAAAAAAATATAACTTTAAAAATAAAATTTTTATTTTATGTTCAGATATTTTTTACCAAAAGAGCCGGCTTTTTTCGAGCAATTTAAGCAACTCAACGCTTGCATTAAAGAGATAACAGACTTGTCTTACGAGTTTGTTGGTTGTTTTAAAGATTTTAAAACTTTTTTTATCCGAGCCAAAGATATTGAACATAAGGCCGATAGCATTACCCATGAGATTATCAATAATTTAAATAAGACGTTTATCACGCCTTTTGACCGCGAAGACATTTACGCTTTAGCGCAAGAAATGGACGACCTGGTTGATTTGTTTGAAGAAATCATCCAAACAATATACATCTATCAAATTAACGAGAAAAAAATAGGTCTTGAAGGGTTTGTTGATTTGATGGTCAAGGCTTCAATCGAGCTTGATAAGTTGATTATAGAGTGTTTTGAGAAACAAAAGTGTACCCCATGTACCAAAAGCCACATCGTCAAAATCCATGAGTTGGAAGATGAGGGCGATCTGCTGTATCAGAAAGTCATTGGACAGTTGTTTGCGGAAGAAAAAGATCCGATTATGGTGGTTAAATGGAAGGATGTTTATGATGATCTGGAGGAAATTATGGATAAATTTCAGAAAGTTTCCGATACTATTGAAAGCGTAATTGTTAAGTCCAGCTGATGAATTTTATATGGATTTGAACCTCGTTTTTATTATTTTTGTAATTTTAGTTGCTCTGGTTTTTGATTTTACCAATGGCATGCATGACTCGGCCAATTCCATTGCCACTGTAGTCTCAACTAAAGTTTTATCACCGCGCCAAGCAGTGATTTGGGCGGCTTTTTTTAATTTTGTCGCTTTTTTAATTTTCGGTACGGCCGTAGCCAAGACAATCGGTCAGGGCTTGGTTGATATTAACACAATTACGCCGGTAGTAATTTTTGCCGGGCTGATTGGCACTATCAGTTGGAATATAATGACTTGGTATTTTGGTTTGCCCAGCAGCTCTTCACACGCGCTTATTGGCGGATATGCTGGTGCAGCTATAGCTAACGCGGGATTTAATGTCATTATATTATCTGGTTGGTACAAAATATTGCTGTTTATTGTGCTAGCGCCAACAATCGGTTTGGTTTTAGGAATAGTTCTTAAAATAATAAGTACCTGGATTATTTATAAGAAACCGCCAGCGCTTATTAATGTTTGGTCAAAACGCTTTCAGTTATTTTCAGCCGCCCTTTACAGTTTGGGACATGGCGGCAATGACGCGCAAAAAACCATGGGTATTATTACTGGCTTGCTTTTTACCAGCGGGTTGATAAAAGATTTTACTATTCCGCTGTGGGTGGTTTTAAGCGCTCATGCAGCTATTGCCTTGGGTACATTAACTGGCGGCTGGAGAATCGTTAAAACTATGGGCAGCCGCATTACTAAATTGCAACCGATTGACGGGTTTTGCGCCGAAACCGCCAGCGCCATCAGTATTTTTACAGCGACTCATTTAGGCGTGCCTGTCAGCACCACCCATGTCATTACCGGAGCGATTTCCGGAGTCGGTTCAGCCAGGCGTTTATCAGCCGTGCGCTGGGGCGTGACCCTGAACATTGTTTGGGCTTGGGTGTTAACTATACCGGCTTCCGGACTCATTGCCGCAACTGTGTATGGAATAATAAAAGTGTTCAGTTAGTTCGGTTTTGTTCTGCGTTTTAGCAATTCTCGTTAAAGGTTGAAAATTTAAAACCCGGCAGCTGCCTGGTTTTTGTTTGCCAAAATATAGTTTAAGGTGATAGTATTTAAAAGCAAGTTATGACACAAATTTTCGATATTGCTAAACAATGGTTGATTAGCGATGGGAAAGAAGCTCCCCTCGTGTCTTTTTATTTTCAAAATAGTGCTGATTTTCGTGTTGGATTAGATCGATTTACTAAGACATTGACCGGATTAATCAATTCGGAAAACTCGCAGGCGATTATTGCCGCCGTTGTTGGAGAAATCGGTAACAATTCTTTTGATCACAACCTTGGCAACTGGCCGGATCAACCAGGTGTTTTTTTTGCTTTTGATGAAAAAGAGCGATTGGTTGTTTTGGCTGATCGCGGACAAGGGGTTTTGACAACATTAAAAACAGTTCGACCAGAGCTGGATTCTGACGAAAAGGCCTTGAAGGTGGCTTTTTCTGAAGTTGTAACTTCTCGGGCGCCGGAGCCGCGAGGGAATGGTTTGAAATTTGTTCGTCAAGTCGTTGCCAATCACGATTTTGTTTTGGATTTTTATTCCGGTCGAGCCGTTATTCATCTTAATGACGGTTTGGAGCCAGTTATTGAAGCAACGGATATTTTATATAACGGCTGTCTGGCCGTATTCCGTTTTTAATTTTTTTATGATAATTGAGTTAAAAAAATTCGGTGAAATTCTTGTTTCGCGCCAAGACGGCCGCGAGGCTTTTGCCGCTTTTCGTCCAACTTTGACGCAGGTGCAAGATAACGAAGATATTGAAATCGATTTTACCGGCGTGAGAGTTTTTTCTCCATCATGGGGCGATGAATTTTTTCGTCCGCTTTTCGAAATGTTTAATCAAGAAAGGGTTACTTTTAAAAATACCAAAAATTCTTCGGTTGAAGAAACTTTGAGTTTTTTGGAACAATTAAAAGGGGTGAAGTTTAAGATTATTTAGTTGGTGAGGGCAATTAGGAAATTAAAAAAAGCCGCGATTAGCCCGCGGTTTTTTCATATTGTGGACAAAAAATTTGCAAAAATTGGGGGGGGTGATAAGATTTCGGGAGAGATAAATTAATACCATTTTTTATGAATCAAGAAACTAGCGGTAGGCCAGATTTTTCCTCTTGGAAATTTCCGGAGGCCAAAAAAACAAACGGTGCGGATAAATCAGAAAAAAAGAAGCCTCGTTTTTTTGCCACCGAACACGATATTTATACTTCTGAAGCAATAAAACAATTAGACAAAAGAACAGATGCGCTTACAAATGAAGATGTTGCTGATTATTTTTCCGGTAAATCTTCTAAACTTTCTGGAGGCCAAGTAACAGAAGCCAGAATGCTTGGAAGCGAGTCGTTTTTAGACGAAGCATCGGAAAGTTTTTTGAAAAAAGCGATACGAATAGTTAGTGATGATATAAAAATTTATGATCTTGCAATAAAAGACAATATGTCTTTTGTTCCAGAAAAAACTCGTGAGGAGAGGGTCGCAGTACGAACACAACTTGATGCCATCAGGAATTTTTTGGATAGAAAGTTAGGGGCCAAAGTTATGCAACGCGAGAAGAGAGTTGTACAAAGTAAAAAAACCGGCCTTTTATCCTCGGAAGAGATGGCTGCAGCCACAGAACAATTAAAAAAAACTAAAGTCAGGTAGTTTTTCCACACCCCATCCATTGACAAAATGTGAAAATCTGCTAAGGTGTAATTACACAGTTGTGAATTCCATCACGGAATCTAAATCAGGCAGCCGCCTGATGAAAATCCGGTCTCAACAATTCAACTCCCCCTGAATTGTGAATCTAAAAAACTTTTTTTGTCTTTTTAGAATTCATAACCGGGAGTTGTTTTTGTTAATTGTCTGAACTGGGATTTGTGGGATTGATGGGATTTGAGGGATTTTGGATTGGTTGGCTGTCTTGAACCATGCCGTGTCCACTGTAGCTTCAAGGCGAAGGTGGATTGACCTGATTTTTATAGGGTTCAAACAATTAACGTCGCCCACACTCGTGTCTCGTTAACCAATTTTTGAGTAAATTTTGATTAATTTTTTAGCTAAAATTAGCCAATTAGAATTTTTTTAAAAATTCAAATCAAAAAATATATTTTTCTCAGATTATTGCTTAACAAACAATCGTTTTAATCAGTGGCTAAAGATTAACGAGACACGAGTGACGTCGCCCACAATCCCAAGAATCCTAAAATCCCAAAAATCCCAGTTCAGACAATCAATAACGGTTTTTTATGTCGATTGATGATTTGAAATACAATGAACTGACAAGTAAGATTATCGGACTAGCAATGAGAGTCCATCGAATGCTTGGAAATGGATTTCAGGAAGTTATTTATCAGCGGGCACTGGATGTTGAATTTAAAAAAGCTAAACTGGACTTTGCTCGCGAGTTTGAGATGCAAATTTTTTATGAAGGTTTCGAAATAGGAACCAGACGAGCTGATTTTTTCGTTGAGGGGAAAATATTAATTGAACTAAAGGCTCTGATCGAGTTAGAAGATGTCCATTTGGCGCAGATTATGAATTATTTGGAGGCTTATAATTTAGAAACCGGCTTACTAATAAACTTTGGCGCCAGAAGTTTAGAGTTTCACAGATTGTTAAATAAAAAATATCGTCCCCAACAATCCCAAGAATCCTAAAATCCCAAAAATCCCCCGCCGTCGCTCAAGGCGAGCTATGGCGGGCACGGCAGTTCAGACAAATAAAATAAACAAATTATGCCAACATCACTCGAAATCCTAAAAGAAAAATTCGGTTACGAAAACTTCCGTTTTAATCAAGAGAAAATTATTGAAACCGTGCTTCAACAACGCGATGCTTTTGTTCTTATGCCCACCGGGGGCGGGAAGTCGCTTTGTTATCAGATTCCGGCTTTGATTTTTGATGGGCTGACCGTGGTTATTTCGCCGCTCATTTCTTTGATGAAAGATCAGGTTGATGCTTTGCGCGTGGCCGGTATTTCGGCGGCTTATTTGAATTCTTCGTTGTCTTCCGAGGAATACTCGACTGTCTATTCTGATTTGAGAAACGGCCGGCTGAAACTTTTATACATCGCGCCGGAGCGACTTTTTAATAATGAACAGCAATTTATTTCGTTTTTGAAGGACTTGAAGGTCTCGCTTTTTGCTATTGACGAGGCCCACTGTATTTCTCATTGGGGTCATGATTTTCGGCCAGAATATCGCATGCTATCTTCGCTCAAAGAAGAATTTCCATCCGTGCCGATTATCGCTCTAACAGCCACGGCCGATGATTTGACACGAAAAGATATTTTGGAAAAACTTCAACTTCAAGACCCAGACGCCTTTATTTCCAGTTTTAATCGGCCGAATATTCATTATTTTATTGAACCAAAGCGCGGTCATTACGATCGTCTAGTCGATTATCTTGATCGCCGCCGCGATGATTCTGGTATTATTTATGTCCTTTCGCGCCAATCGGCTGAAGATTTGGCCAAAAAACTTTCGTATGACGGTTTTTCGGCTTTGCCTTATCATGCCGGGCTGGAGACAGAAGAGAGAACTAAAAATCAAAATCTTTTTATTCGAGACGAAGTTAAAATAATCGTCGCCACTATTGCTTTTGGCATGGGTATCAACAAATCGAACGTGCGCTTTGTGATTCACGTCAACTTGCCGAAAAATATTGAAAGTTATTATCAAGAAACCGGCCGAGCCGGGCGCGACGGTTTGAAAAGCGACGCCATTCTTTATTACAGCGCTGGTGATTTGGCCATGCTTAAGAAATTTGCCATTATAGAAGGCAATCCGGAGCAGTCGCGAATCATGTTGAATAAACTTTCACAGATGGCCAATCTTTGTGAGAATCAAGCCTGCCGCCGCAAATCAATTCTTAATTATTTCGGCGAAGAAGCGGCGGATAATTGCGAGAGTTGTGACGTTTGCCTTTATAATTACGAAAAGTTTGATGGCACAGAGATTGCCCAAAAAGCTCTTTCGGCCGTGGCCAGATTAGACGGTCGTTTTGGGCTAGTTTATACTGTGGATTTTTTGCGTGGTTCGAAGTCGGAAAAAATCAGGGAGGAGCACAAGACCTTAACTACTTACGGCGTCGGCGCTGAGTTTTCCAAAGAAGATTGGTACGGTTATTTCAAAAATTTAATCGGTTTGGGTTTTTTGAAACAAGTCGGCAATGAATATCCGATTCTGAACCTGACGGAAAAAAGCCCGGCCGTGCTTCGGGGCGAGGAAAAAGTTTTTTTAACCAAAACGATTTCCAGAAAAGTCGCGGTTGATTCGGAAAAACCTTATGAGATGGCGTTGTTCGATGATTTGAAGAAGCTTCGTTATCAGTTGGCGCAAAAAGAAAACGTGCCGGCCTACATTATTTTTTCCGATGCCACTTTGCTCGAGCTGGCCACCTATTTGCCGCAGTCGTTAGAGGAAATCCGCCGGATTTCCGGCTTCGGCGAATTCAAACTGGCCAAATACGGTTCGACCTTTCTCGACGCGGTCGTTACTTATTGTCGGTCGCATGATTTAACTTCTAAGATTTCCGAAAAAATCCATAAACGCGAGCGCAAATCAAAAGAACCTCTCGGCTTGGCTCGAGGTGCCGTGGCGGCAGAAAAAGAAAATGACACCAAGACCATTTCTTTAGAACTTTTTCGGCGCGGAAAAACCCTTGGCGAAATCGCTGCCTTGCGTGACCTTGCGGTTTCCACCATTGAAAGTCATTTGGCTTTTTACGTTTTGTTCGGAGCGGTAAAAGTGACGGAATTGGTTTCAGAGGAAAAAATTAAACGTATTATTGCCGTGGCTAAAAAGTACGACAGTCCCGGGTTGTCACCAATAAAAGAGGAATTGGGAGATTATGCCAGTTATGGCGAGATTAGGGCGGTGGTGAATTATTTGAAGAGAGATAAATAGTTCGGTCAGCCGGTGTTCTAACCTCACCCCCTTACCCCCTCTCCTTCCCCCCAACCATCATCGGATCCTCACCCTATCCATTGGTTGACCCCTCACCCTAACCTCCCCCTGCTAAAAAAACAGATGGCCTTCGATTCCTCCCTTCGACTTTTGCTCAGGGAGCTCTGAGCCAATCGCCTTTCGAATCCCTCAAGGCGACCATGAAGCCAATTGAATGATCGAAGAGCTCAGGCCACCCTGAGTGGGGTCGAAGGGTGGGGGAGGGGAGACAAAGTTTATTTGTAGCACCCCCCTCTCCCCTCTGTTCTTTGCAGGGAGAGGGGGCATAGGAGGTGAGGGGTAGTTTCAGCGCGGAGGAAATAAATAACAACATTATGTATAAAAATCATTTTATAAATATTAAAGAATTAAAAGATTTACGAAGACAATTAAGAAAAAATAGTACTGAAGCAGAACAAATACTTTGGACACATCTTCGTGGAAGTAAATTAGGAGTCAAATTTTGCCGGCAATTAAGTATTGGCAGATATATTCCGGATTTTTGTTGTCGAAGTCTAAGGTTGATTATTGAAGTTGATGGCGATGTTCACAATACCCCAGAAACATTAGAAAACGATTCAATTCGTTCTGATGTTTTAGAGGGCATTGAATACAAAATTTTAAGATTTACCAATCAAGAAGTCTTAACAAACATTTACAAAGTTTTATCTGAAATTAAAAAATACCTTCCCTCTCATTTCTGCTCATCGGTTACCCCTCACCCCTAACCATTCTCCCTGTCCATCGGTTGACCCCTCTCCCCACCGTCGCTCGTGGCGAGCTATGGCGGGCACGGCCTAACCTCCCCCTGCCAAAAAAGCAGATGGGGGAGGGGAGCCTGGAGGGGTGAGGTAATTGGCAGGTAACCGCAAAGCCGGTTGAATTTAACTGGTTTTTTTGTTACTCTGAATAGGCAATATGAATGAAGAAACAAGCTCTAATTTGTCAAAAGCCGTCGGGAGCGCGGCCAAAAAATACTGTTTTTTATGCGCCCTAGCTCGTTATACAACAGCCTTTGCCTTAGGAGTGGTTGTTGGATTAATTTGGGGGCAGTTTTAGGTTATGAAACTCTTAAAAGAAATTTATTTTGGCGAAAAGCCGGTAAGTACCGATGGTTGGGATCACAAACAGACTTCTCGGGCTGTTGTTTTTGATAATGAAAACAAGATAGCGATTTTATATGTCGAGGCTTTTGATTTTCCGAAGTTGCCGGGCGGCGGGGTGGAGGAAGGCGAAGATTTGGAACAAGCATTGAGGCGGGAGTGCCGTGAAGAAATTGGTTGTGAAATAGAATCAGGTGGTTACCAATCGACGAAGTTTTAAAAATGTTTGATAAAGAGCCATGCGGTTATATTCCAAAATTTATTAAACAAAGAGAAGTAATTTTTTTGGAAGAAGCTAAAAAGTTTTTATAAGTTGTTTTATGAAGTATTATAAAACTCGTGTTCGTAAATTATCTGGTACTCACTGGGATCGATTATATAAGAAAGCTTTCGGACAGTATAAAGAAATCATTAGAAAGTCAAAACGTCGGCCTTATATTAGATCAGCTTATTTTGGCAAGCAGAAAATTTTTCTTGGATTGTTTTGGCAACACCTATTTGACAAAAGTTTGGGCGATAAGGTCAGAAGAATAGCGTTTTTTCCATGTGCCATAGAGTTAATTCAGAAGACTAAATTTGAGCCGGTGTCCAAAGAAAATCCAAATAAACCCAAGGAGATTTTTCATCGATTTTTTGGTTCAACATCAGACAACGAAATTTTTTTTGTACAGATTAAGGAAGATAAAAAAACCGATAAAAAATATTTAATATCTGTGTTTCCTTTTGGTAAATAACTGTTTAAAATCAAAAAGACCTTCGACGGTGTAGTTTATAAACTACTGCCAAAAGTCTCTGATTTAAATATATCACAATTGTAAATTTTGTCAAATATTGATTTTATGCCACAAACTACTCGCGTCGTCATCCTCGCCGCCGGGAAGGGTAAACGCATGGGGGTCGAAGTTCCCAAGGCTTTGGTGCCGATTTGCGGTCGGCCGATGATTGATTATCTTGTCGATTCTGTTGTCGCTTCCGGAGTTGATGCTAAGCCAGTGGTGGTTGTTGGTCATGGGGCAGACGAAATAAAACAATATCTCGGCGATCGCTGTGATTATGTAACACAACTCGAACAGTTGGGAACCGGTCACGCCCTTAAATGTGCTTTACCTTTGCTTGAAGGGGCTCGGCATATTGTTGTGCTTTACGGCGATCATGCTTTTGTCTCATCGGACACCATTAAGCATTTGGCTGAAACCTGCGTCGCGGTTGACGCGCCAGTGACGCTAATGGTGGTTAAGACGCCGGACTTTGAGGGCTGGCGACAGGCCTTTGTAAACTTCGGTCGGATTATTCGCGGGATAAACGGCGAGGTGGAAAAAATTATCGAGAAAAAAGACGCGAGCGAGGAAGAATTGAAGATAAAGGAAGTTAATCCGGGCTATTATTGTTTCCGCCTTGATTGGTTAAAAGAAAATATTCACAAATTGGAAAATAAAAATTCTCAAGGCGAGTTTTATTTAACCGATCTCATCGGCTTGGCCATGTCGCAAGGACTGCCGATTAAGACCATCGAGGTTGACGATCCGCTTGAAGGAGTTGGAGTGAATACGCCGGAGCAGTTGCGGATGGCGGAGGAGGCAGTTAATTCTGCTAAAAAATAATTTTTATTTTATGAGTGTAGAAAATTCAGCAGGTCCTTTAAAGGAAAAACGGATAATTTTGGAAGTTGGGCCTGGAGGTCGCCCAATGCATCATCGGTCACAAGAAGGATTAGATTTGAAGGAAGGAGAATTATACGTTGGGTTCGACCGCCCAAATGCTAACTTTGATCATGATGTATGGAATGCTGTTAAGGAAAAATATGGCAATCGTGTATTTTTGGTTCACGGTGATAGAGCCAACATGGTTGATGTACCAAATGCTTCAGTTGACGAACTTGTTGCTTTAGGCTCGCATGCACAAGAGAGTAGAGTTCTTATAGAGTTTAATCGAGTCTTAAAACCAGGTGGAATTTTACGTTTGGGAACAACACAGTATTTTCTTTCAGAAATGTTGAATTTTTGGGGTGTTCGTTTAGAACGTTTGGGTTATGTCAGACTTTCCAACGAAGAGCTTTCTTATAAACACCGCCCAATGGGTGGAACTAATAAGTTGCTTTATTTTGTAGTGTCTTTTAGAAAAAAAGATTTGTAAAAAGTATCATAATTCTTTTATGCGCTTCATCTGCGACTTCCACCTCCACTCCAAATATTCGCGCGCGTGCTCGAAGGAGTTGGAGTTGCCGAAAATCGCTAAGGCCTGCGAGCGGAAGGGAATTGATATTGTCACGACTTCTGATTGGACACATCCGGCTTGGTTTAAACACATTAAAGAGACCTTGGTGGAAAAAGAGCCGGGGCTTTTTGTTTTAAAAGACGGTTCGTCGCCGACCAGATTTATTTTGACCACGGAAACCAGCCATATTTACAAGCGCGGCGGCCAGGCTCGGCGCGTTCACCTCGTTGTCTTTGCTCCTTCAATAGAAGCAGTGGAAAAAGTAAATGACGAACTGACTAAAAGAAAATTTAATTTGAAATCCGATGGCCGGCCGATTCTTGGTTTTGATTGCGAAGACTATTATGTGATGTTAAAAGAAATCGACGAACGGATTATTGTTGTTCCGGCTCATGCTTGGACGCCGTGGTTTTCGGTTTTTGGCAGTAAATCGGGTTTCAACTCGCTGGAAGAATGTTTTGGCAAGATGACCAAGGAGATTTTTGCCATTGAAACCGGTCTTTCATCCGATCCGGCCATGAATTGGCGGCTGTCGGCCCTCGATAAGGTTGTTCTGATCTCTAATTCTGACGCCCACTCGCTCGACAAACTTGGTCGCGAGGCCAATGTTTTTGAAATGGAGAAGCCGAGTTATGATGAAATCGTGAAAATTTTGCGTACGCAAGATAAAAAAAGATTCTTATCTACCATTGAGTTTTTTCCCGAGGAAGGGAAGTATCATCTGGACGGTTGCGCGGCTTGTCAGTTTTCTTGCGCGGCCAAGGAGTCGAGAAAACTCGGCGGGCGTTGTCCAAAGTGCAAACGTCTCCTCACCCTGGGTGTGGATAACCGGGTGGAAGCGCTGGGTGATCGAGAATCCAGCTCGGTCGGTAAGATTCCTTTCCGTTCGATTGTCCCGCTCAAAGAAATTATCGCCGAGGCCTACGATGTGGGTTTGGCCTCAAAAAAGGTTGGCGCGGAATATGACCATTTGATTGACACCTTGGGGAACGAATTTGCCATTCTCCTCGACATTTCCATAAAAGATATTGCCAAAGCCGCGACGCATCCGCTTATTGCCGAGGCAATTTTTCGCATGCGTGAAGGAAAGATAAATATTAAACCGGGTTATGATGGAATTTTCGGCGAAGTAAAGATTTTTTCCGAAGCTGAACGAAAAAAACCGAGGCAAATTTCTTTAATATAAAATCCTTCATTGAAAATTGAAAATTAGATATTTCCAAAACAAAATCCCCCGATCAATTGAGTCGTGGGATTTTATTTGATAGAAGAAAGTTTAACGCTTCTTCTTTTTTGCCACTTTTTTCTTTGCGGCTTTTTTCTTTGCCATAATGTTTAAGTCACCCCCTTTCTTTTTGTAAGATTTTTTTATCGACTTAAAATTATTATACAACTTTTTTTTACCGGTGTGAATAGTTTTATTATTTTTGTCAAGAGTGTTTAGTATGAATACGAATAGTTACGAATATACGAATATACGAATTTTTGGATTATTTGGTTTTGTGGTGATTCGTATATTCGTATATTCGTTTTAGATTCGTATTCATTCTTTTACTTCAACCGGCGTACCGACAACCGCCCAATCGTAAAGCCATTTTATGTTGGTAAGATTTACATTAATACAACCGTGACTCATGGGATGGCCAAAATTATTGTGCCACCAAGCATAGTGAATATAAAGATGTCCGTAGAAATTTAAATTCCAAGGGGTTGGCCCCAAACTAAAATTGTTCGGATTATCAACGCCATAACTCCAAGTGTAATCAACGATCGGTTTTTTGGCTAAAACTGAATGAATTCCCACCGGCGTGATGAACGGATATCTGGCCGTGGAGACTAAAAAAGTGTTGGCTAAAATTCCGTTTTCGTAAGCGTAAAGGCGTTGCTCTGACAGGTCGACGGCGATGTATTGCGCGTCATTATGTTCGCTGTATAAATATTTTCCGTTGATCGTAACCAGCTCGTCTTTACCATCTTGATTAAGATCAGCCGCCGTGGCGCGCGGGCTGAAAGAATCAATTGTTGTTGTCGTCGGGTGGTTTTCATCAGTCAAATTTATGATGTGCTGACTACCTTCAACAGATAACATTAAATTATTATTAAGAGAAAAAATTCCTGAAGTGCCGAGCGAAGTACCTTCGTCAGTCCATTCGAAACTGTGGATAAGTTTTGCCGAAGAAGTAACTTTGTATGTTTTAATTGTCGTCGGATTTTTTTCCGATGAAGCAATAATAAGTTTTCCATCACTGATTGTTCCGACTAATCCACGTCTGTCATTTGCCTCAAAAGCAAAAAATTCTTGATTAAGAATTATTTTATTGTTTTCATTTTTCCAAATACGAACATGCGGTCCGCCACCGGCGGCCGGTAGAGTAACTAATTCGTCGAGGCTATCGTTATTCAAATCGCCGCAAGCCAAATTAACTCCGCCGCGAAAACTTTCCGCGTAAGCGAAAAAGTCTTCATTAAAAGTTTCACCAAGATTATTAAAGACACGAATTTGCGGTCCGCCGCCTTTTTGTGGAGCCGTGATGATTTCGTTTAAACCATCGTTATTTAAGTCGCAAGCAACGATATTTATACCAACCCCCATGTCCGGGGCGTAAGCAAGAAAACTGCCGATTTCCGAACCATCTTGGCGCAAAACATGAACCCGCGGTTCGTTGCCTAAACCGTTTCCAACAATGATTTCCGGAATTCCGTCAGTCCCAAGATCAGCCGCGGCAATTGAGGCTCCGCCGGCCAGATTGGCGGTGGGAACGGTGAAAGATGAAATTTTTGCGTAAGTTTGGCTGTTAAAAATTTGGACGGTTAAAACTTCGGAATGAGCCAAGGATACTTTTGGCAGCAAGGCAGCGGTGATGATTAAAAGTCCGAGAAATATTTTTTTCATAAAGCAGCTATATTTTATCAAAGATAAGCTAAAAAAACCAATAAAGATTATTTTAAAGAGCCAATAAGTGAACGATCGTTCATCTTATGGTTTTTTAGATCATTTTTTATTTAACTTAAGCCATTTTTTTGATCTTCTTGATTGACAAGAGAATATTTTTGTGATATATTAAAGCGTCGTTTTGGCGTGTTGCCGACGATGCTGAAACCTGCTGATGTTGAGGATAAACATGCTGAAAAACGTTCTTTTGACCGCGGGTGTTGCTGTCCTGACCCTGATGCTGGCCAGCTATCCTGCCTGGCTGCTGGTTCAGTGGCTCGAGGGGTGGTGTCTGTTGGTCTCCGGTTCGAATGTCTACATCGCCACAACCGCATTCTCGGTTTTGATCTGTTGGACTTTTTCGTCCATCATCTACTACCTTTTGCGAGGTAAGGAGACAATGCCTCCGAACGATGTGGAAGAAATGCCCAACGAAGAAATCAGGCCAGTCTACGTGCCCGAGGGTTGGCGTCTTTGGGTTCGATTTGCGCCGACCGTCATCTGGATATTGCTGGGGATTGGTTTTTTGGCGTGGCAAGACCTTGGACCGCAGAAGTGCTGTCACTTTCACCTGCCGAGTTTTATCGGGCGAGCCGAAGCGGCTGAGTCGAAAAATGACTGCCGCCGCGGTTACGAGTACTTGGCCAATCTGACCTCGGTTGCGGCCGTTGACCTTCAAGCCAGTGGAGTTCGGTCGATTTCGAACCCAGACATGCTGGTCGTCGACGCGGTCGGCCAAAGAGCGGTCATCGCTCCGTTCGTGCTCGAGAACCTTTCCCGTGACGAGTTCAGGGGTGCTAAGAGCGAGAAAGCGAAAGCTAATCTCATCTGTGCAGTCCTGTCCGAGTACGGCCGGAAGGGTTCCCGAGCTTTCCAAAACAGATCGAGCGGCCCCTACTTCGGCCCGGCTCAAATGTCCGGCGGCATGTACAATGTCCTTCGGGGCATCTATCCGGCAGCCGGACTCATAACTGACTCTGGTCGAGGGCGTGACAACCATTTCAACATGGCCAAGGCCATCTACCTCCATCACGACGCCACCTTCAAGGATTTGTCGGCGGCGGCTCGCGAGAAGGTAGGTACCGGTGAATGGCGCAATCGGGCCATGATTGGCACCTACAACCTCAAAGCTGAAGACATCTCGGATGCGGTCACCAACCACGGCAAGAACTGGCGTTTCTCCAGCTACAAAGTTGTGGTCAAGACCAAGAGTGGGAAGCGAGTTACCAAGACCCGTTATAATCCCATTTCTCAAAAGACTGTGGTCTACTTGTCGATGTACGTCGACGGGGTCTACGAAGTCTTCAAGGCCTTCGGTCAGACGAACTCGTGACCACCCTCCTCCAACGCACCCACCCCTCTCGGGTCGGTGCGTTTTCATTTGCGTCCTTTACAAGTAGTATCAAATATGATACTATCCAAACATGTCACAATTCGCTAAGCTTATTGAAAAGATTCGTAACGCGAAAACCAATATCCGTTTTGTTGATATTGAAAAAATTTTGCTGCATGTTGGCTATGAACGCGTGCGGCAAAAGGGTAGCCATGCGCATTTTCGAAAGCCCGGAGCGGTGTCTTTAACGATTCCCGTTCATAACGGTAATGTGAAAAAAGTTTACGCGAGAGAGGTTATTAATCTTCTAGGACTATGAAAAAATTTGCGATTGAATACGATTACATCGTCCATCGCGTCTCTGATGGCGATTCGATGGGTTATAAGGCCGTCATTCCCGCTTTTAACAGCGTGGTTTTTGGCGATAATCTTGTTGAATTGGAAAAGGGCATTTCGCTGGCCGTTCAAGAAGAAATTAAAGCTCGAAAATCCGTTCGAGGCAGAAAACAACCAATTCCCGCGCCTGATAGTATACAAAAGTTTAGCGGAAAGTTTGTGATGCGTATCAACCCGTCTTTACACGAAAAAATCGCTCTGGAAGCAAAAGCTCGTGGAAAAAGTTTAAACTCGTATCTTCAAGAGAAAATCGCCTCTTAACTTTGACCGAATTCGGTTTTTTATTTATACTTTTATCGTTAATACGGGCCAATAGCTTCCTCCTGCGCTCATGGCGAGCTTCGGAGGACTTCGGCTTGTCGGACAATCCTTCGCAGTTGGATTCATACCAACTTCGCAAGAGATACAAATATTCGGGCCAGTAGTTCAGTGGTAGAATGCCTGCTTTGCAAGCAGGAGGTCAGCGGTTCGATCCCGCTCTGGTCCACCATTCGACTACAGCTTTACTGTTTTACAGCTGTAGGCGAATGCCTCGAGGTCGCTCGCCTTTCGATTCCACTCAAGGCGACCCTGAGCTCTTCGATTGGCCTCAGAGCTCCCTGAGTGATAATCGAAGGGAGCCGAGTCGAAGAGGTCGAGGGGCAAAAGATTTTTTCCCCCAATCGCTCATGGTCTCCGACCAAACAGAAAAAACCTCGGAAATTCCGAGATTTTTTTGTTAAAAATTTGTAGCAGTTATTGAATCCGTAACAGCAATTCATCAATATTAATTCCACCTTTTTTGATTTTAGTAAAATCGATTAATACTTTCCATTTTTGTAGCTTTCTTTTTCGGAAACGAGTCCTCAAAAAAAACTACTCAATACAACAATTAACCGCCTTCTTAATCAACTCACCCAACTTACCCATAAACCCCTTTTTTTCCGTGTCGTGTTTATTGAGAGCGAGATCGTCAATTTTTTTAATGCCTTCAGTGTCGATTAACTTCATGTTAATGGCCCAAAATAGGGAATAGAGATTGAAAGATTTATCAAACAATTCTTGAGCTTCGACCGCGTTGCCTATTTTATGTTGTTTGGCGCCGACTTCCATAAGACGCATCGAGGCGGCTAAGAGGTGTTTGCTGATGCACCACTCTTCACCCTCGGGATTTTTGACAATTTTTTTCAAAAGTTCGCCGCGCATAGCTCGGGCTTCTTGCAGTAAATCGAAGTATTCCGGTTTGCCTGTTTTTTCGGCCGTAAAGAAAAAATGTTCTTCAATGGAAACCAAATTCATGATAGCAATCGATAAATCCTGATCTGACGACAGATCCATTTTTTCCTGTTTTTTCATTTGATCGACTTTGTCGATAAGGTCCTGAACATTTTTTATCGAGGTTTCCATAAAGAGGGATTAAGAGGAGTTTATTTGTATAATTGGCTATGAGTGCCAATGGCGGCGAGAATAATATTTTCACCTTCTTTTTTATAAATTATTCGCCAGTCGCCAGAAATGTTTATACTATATAGACCTTTTAATTTGCCTGACAAACAATGATTATTTAGAATCGGGTTATATGGATTATTTCGGAACAATTTTAATCTTTCGATAAGCTGTCGTTGAATTTCTGGTGGGCATTTTTTAAACATCTTCTCGAATTTTTTATTAGGAAAGACCTCCATAGTTTCAGATTATATTTTAGACAGATAGACAGCTAGTTGATCTAAGTTTTTAAAACCCTTCAGTTTACCTTTTTTGTATTCTTGTTGGGCTTCTTTTACCGCAGATAATAGTTCGTCAGAAGGACGAGATTCATCTTCGTTTAAACTGATGTATAACTCTTTTTTTTGGATAAAATCGCGAAGATAGATGTTTAAAATATCGCTTAAATTAAGCCCCATATTTTCAGCGATTTTTTGAGCTTGAGTTTTGATTTTTTGTTCGGCTTTGAAATTGATTACCGTGGTCATATGTATACATTATACATACATTGAAAAATACGTCAAGAGCCGGGTTATTTGGTTACAAAGTAGAACACGCCGCTCAAAATCAGCAAAGTTACAACCGGCAAAACGACTTTTTCAAAAGGGAAGTGGGCGCGGCCGGCGTTTTTCTTTTTAAGGAAGAAGTAAAGTTTTTCCGCGGCGTAGAAAAATACCGCTCCGACAATCATGCCGACGGCCAGTTTGTCGATACCCCACAAGGTATTCCACGGATGGCCCATGATTCCAATAAAGAAAAGCGGCACGACGGTGATTAAAACATAAAAGAGGCCGCAAAGCAAGGCCAAACCGCGAAAGCTCCAACCTTTTTTAGTCATCCAATTAGCCGTCCAAAAAGTCACGGAAACTAACAAAGCGCCAATCCAAAGGCCAGTAACTGAATCATCGATGCCTAACCAGCGAGCCAAACCAACCCCGCCGGCCGCGGCCACGGTGCAGACCGGACAAAAAGCCTCGACTTTATGCATGATAAGAAATTCGCCGGCAAAAGCCGCGGCCGAAACCGCACTGGCGGATTGAATGAAACGTTTCATAATCCCAATTTGTTTTTAAAATAATTGATGATTGGTTCATCGCCATTGACGCAGGTTGTGCCATCCCAGAGTAGAGGAACACCCATTTCTTTTTGATTGGTTATGCCGCATTTGATGTTGGTGTCATAAAACAACTTGGCGTTTTCGGTCGAGCCGTTTATTTCCACTTTGTTAATGGAAATATTTTTTTCAACATCGTTAGCGACAAAGAAATCTTCGACATTAGCGCAATGCGGGCAACTGGTGCTGTAGAAAAAAGTTAAACCGCTGTCTGGCCGGGCGGGATGGGAGAGTTTTACCAAAACAACAAAAAGAGCCACAACAACAATAGCTGCTATGGCGACAATAAACGGGAAAAGGAGGTTTTTTCTCATAAAAGGCCTCTATATTTAACAAGTTTTTTCCATAAAAAGCAAGACCTTAACCTTAGTTAGCGCAAAGATTTGGCGGAGTTTTTCCCTTGATGAAAGCAATAATGTTTTCCGCGGCTACTCGGCTCATGGCTTGGCGGGCTTCGATGGTGGCTGAGGCAGTGTGGGGAGTCAAAACCACGTTTTCCATACGGCGCAATTCCAAATTGTCGCGCGGATCGCAATCAATCATCGGTTCGCATTCGTAAACATCAAGACCGGCTCCGGCAATATCCTTGTCTCGTAATGCCTTGAGCAAGGCTTTTTCATCGACAATTGGACCGCGAGCCGTGTTGATGAGAAAGGCGGTTTTTTTCATGAGTTTTAATTCGCGAGTGCTGATAAGGTGTCGAGTTGATGGCAGCAACGGAACATGAAGTGACACAAAATCAGCTTCTTTAAGCAGTTGGTCTTTGGTTCGATATTTTGCTCCAGTGGCTTTTTCGAATTCCGGATTACGTTTAACATCATTATAAATTACTTTGACTTCGAAACCATCACGTAGACGTCGCAAAACCGCGCCGCCGATTCGGCCGGCTCCGATAACTCCCACTGTCTTTTTCCAAAGGTCAGTTCCCAAAAGCATCATCGGCCCCCAGCCTTCGTAGCGTCCGGCTCGAGTGAAGCGATCAGCCTCGGGAATGCGATGAGATAAAGCAAAGATGAGAGCAATGGTATGTTCGGCCACGGTTTCAGAAACATTGGCATGCGGCGTGTTGGTGACGAGAATTTTTCTTTTTTTAGCTTCTTTTAAATCAATATTATCGAAACCAACAGCGTAATTGGCAATCATTTTAAGTTGTGGAGCGGCTTCGAAAACCTGTTTATCGATTTTTTCCGTGAGCAGCGACAATAAAATATCAGCGTTTTTGACGCGTTTTAAAAGTTCCTTGCGCGGAATGGCTTTGTCGCCCGGGTAAATTTCAAGACTGACATTTTTTAATTTACGCAACATGTTTAAACCTTCGTCGGGAATGTCGCGGGTGATGAAGATTTTGTGGGTCATAGTATGAATACGAATATTTACGAATATACGAATATACGAATTTTGGAATTAAACGGAGAGCGATGATTTGTATATTCGTATATTCGGAGAAATTTGCAATTTCATGTTTTAGAAATTTTAATTTTTTAACCACTAATAATCATTAACTTGTTGCCATCTTTCCCAAAGTGTTTCGGCGGTTTCATCGCCATAATTGTCCACCGCGTATTGAGCGGCAAATCCCCAAGCGTAAATTTGATCTAGGCTTTCTAAGTCTTCGGCGCTTAATTCTCCTTCGGTTTCTTCAATTTTTTCGATTTGGCTTTTTACTTCCCCCGAATGATCCGTGTCAAAAGCCAGGTGAGCCGCTTCGTGGGCCGCGACCTGCGCGCCATAAGCTATGGCCAAAAAATAGAGTTCATAATCAGCCACCACATTAAAATCTTCAGGTGTTTGAATTTGTTTGGTCAATTCATTTAAAGTGAAATCTTGCGTCCAGGCGCCGGTTTTTAAATCTTCCATAGCCTTTTGATATTCAAGGTCACCCACGTCAATAATTATGGAAAAAGATTTATAATCCGTCGAGCCGTGATATTTATTGCCGTCAATTTCTAAACCGCATTCAATATTAGCCGCCGCCAAAGTGTTTGTAAGTTGTTTGGCGGAAATTGTCCCCTTTGGCCAGAGAATATTGAATTGTTTTTGAATTTCCTCGGGGTGATCTATTAGCCAATCAACAACCGTTGAATTGAATCGCGTTTCATCGTCAGAACATTCCACAATTTCATGAATCGTTCCGCCGCAACCTTCGAGAGCGGCAAAAAGCGAAGAGACGACCAAAGCGGCTCCAAGTTTTTTTGATCGAGAAAGTCCTTTTAATAATTCCCGGATTTCGCGCGGTTCTCTTGAAATTAAAGCCTCCATCCATTTAAGGACAGCGCCGGTAAAGGCTCTTCTTAACTCTGGGTTTTTTTCTGTTTGTTCCCTTTCCGCCGGATGGTTCGAAGACTGTTCAAAACTTCGCATAACGACTAATTTTAATTTTTACCAATTGTTTTTCCGTTGGCCAATTTTTGATCAGGCCGGCTTTGGCGCCGATTTTTTGGATCACGGCTTCGGCGTTAATTATGCCAACTGCCAGAGCTTTTTTAATATCATCATACCGAAGATATCCGGCCACCATTCCCGAACCGAACGAATCGCCGGCTCCGGTCCTGGAAACCGAGCGCGCGCCAGTGGTGGCGACATGCCAAATTTTTCCTTCGGCCAAAGCATAAGCCCCGCGCGGGCCATCGGTGATAACGGTGATGCCGGTTTTTCTGGCCATGGCCGCGAACATATCTTTAATTTCTTTTTTGCCGGTTAAAAGTTCGGCTTCTTCGCGGTTGACGTTAAAAATATCGACTTTGGGAAGGATTTTTTTAAAAGCCGTTAGACCTTTTCGCAGCTCGCCTTTGCCGGGATTCCAAACAATCATGACGCCGGGAGTTTTTATTTTTTCAACAATTTTTTTGGAAAGAGAAAAATTGCCGCCCAGCGAAGTAAGATATAAAACATGAGTTTTAATTTTGCTCCAAGGAATATCTTTTTCAGAAAAAGTTGCCGAGACGCCGCGCAAAACCAAAGCCGTGCGCTCGCCGTTTGGGGCAGTGAGGAGGGTGGAATAGGCCGTTTGGCCGTCAATGACTTTTTTGACCAGTTCGGTTTTGATGTTATGGGTTTTGAGGTCGAGCAAGAGATCGCGCCCGGCCGGATCGTCGCCAATTCGACAAACCGCGGCCGTGTTATAACCCAAATTAGCAAAAGTCGCCGCGGCATTGGTGGCCCCGCCGCCAGTGGTGAAGACGACGTTGTTTAAATCAATTTTCGTGCCAAACGAAACGCATTCGCCAACACCGGTTTCAAACTGGCGCGAGTGAAGGAAGGTGAATTTGTCAGAGAGGAGGAAGACGTCGCGGGTGGCGCTGCCTATGGTTATTATGTCGTACATATTATTGGTTGTCTGAACTGTGATTAAAATGATCCATATGATTTAAATGATTAGCGAGGCGTCATTCCGAGTCATAGAGGAATCTCGCCTCGTTACCTCAACATCATAGCCCATCATTCAATCATTTTAATCATAGTTCAGATACGTGATCCAAATAATTTTATTTTTTGCCTAACAACCTCAACCATAAGATCTCGTCCGGCTCCAAGAGCGGCTCGGGGGTCAATGTTTTTTGGATTTTCTTTGAGAAATTTTCGCACTCCGGCGTTAAAAGCGATTCGGAGATCGGTGTCAATATTTATTTTGCGAATACCAAGTGAAATGGCTCGGCGAATTGATTGATCAGCCACGCCTTTAGCGTCTTCGATTTTTGCTCCGTACTTAATGGCCGTTGTTTTGATTGATTCCGGCACGCCCGAGGCGCCGTGGAGGACTAAAGGAATTTCAATCGCGTCCTCGATGTCTTTCAGACGCTTGTAGTCCAATTTACTTTCACCGGAAAATTTATAAGCCCCATGTTTTGTGCCAACCGCCACAGCCAAAGCATCGCAGTCAGTCAGAAAAACAAATTCGGCCGCTTGCTTAGGATCGGTTAAATGAGCGTTGCGTTCCTCAACTGAAACAAAGTCCTCGATGCCGGCAATGGCTCCGAGTTCGGCCTCGACAGCCACACCGTTCGCGTGACCGAGTTTAACCAATCTTTTGGTCGTGGCCAGATTTTCCTTATAAGATAGAGCCGAACCATCAAACATGACACTGCCATACCAACCGCTTTTGATTGCTTCGATAACCAATTTTTCGTTTTTGCCATGATCGAGATGAAAAACTATCGGAACTTTTGTTTTTTTGGCCATGAGATGAATCAGGGCGCCTAGATTTTCCATGCCAGCGTATTTAATGGCCGCCTCGGAAGTTTGAATAATCACCGGCGACTTTTCAGCCTCGGCCGCGGCAATGACCGCTTGGATTGTTTCAAGATTGTAAACGTTAAAAGCGCCGACGGCGTAACGGCCTTTTTCGGCGCGGGTTAGGAGATAGGGTAAGGTGGTTAACATAACGAAATTATTATATCAAATTTTTGACAAGCGGGCGATTTTTTGGTATCATTATATTGTCGGGACGCAAAATTTTGCGTCCTAATTAGTATGAAAGAATTTGATCGACAAATTGAAAATCCTTTTTTTGCTCGCGAGGTTATGAAAGAGTGCGGAGGTTTGATTGAAGCGGCAAAAAAAATTGCTGAAGCGGTAAAAGATTTATCGCCTGATTTGCGTTTGCGCCGTTATGCCGAGCCGCAAGTTACGATTGTCGGCGGTTTTGTTCGCGATGCTCTGCGCGGCGATCATCCAAAAGACGCCGACATTGAGATTTTTGGCGTACCGCCGGCAAAATTACTTAAGATTTTAGAAAAGCTTTTTGGCGAGAAGAGCGTGAATACGGTGGGAAAATCTTTTGGCGTCATAAAAGTTGCCTTGCCGGACGGTTTGGAACTTGATGTTTCCATTCCGCGCGTCGATTCTCGTGGCAAAGGCGAGGGGCACAAGGATATTAAAGTTAAGGGTGACGCCAGTTTGCCATTAAAGGAGGCTCAGCGCCGTCGTGATTTTACGATCAACGCCTTGAGCATGGACGTCGAGAGTGGGGCGGTTATTGATTCTTTTGACGGGCTGAAAGATTTGCAAAACGGAGTTTTACGATTGGTTGATGAGGAAACCTTCAAAGATGATCCGCTTCGGGTTATGCGCGGCGTGCAGTTTGCCGCTCGTTTTGGTTTGACGGTTGAAGCAAAAACTTTTTCCTTCATGAAAGAAATGGTGGCCAATGGAGCTCTCGATCATTTGCCGGCCGATCGAATTCGCGGTGAAATAGAAAAACTTTTGACCAAGTCGGAAAAACCTTCCATTGGATTAGAGCTGATGCGCGAGCTGGGCATTCTGGAACGGCATTTTCCCGAGCTTAATAACACGATCGGCTGTGAACAAGATCCGAATCATCATTCCGAGGGTGACGTCTGGACGCACACCAAACTTGCTGTTGATAGGGCGGCGTCTTTGTTTGAAGAAAGATTTCCTAAACCAGAAGAAATGTCCGAAGCAGAATATAAAGAAATTCGTTTTTCTGTCATGTTGGGAATGCTTCTCCACGATTCCGGAAAACCACCTACAACAAAACGTGAAAGTGATGGGAAAATTCATTCTTATGGACACGAAGCGGCCGGAGAAATTCTTGCCAAGGATGTTCTGTGCCGTTTGAAGGTTTCCGGAGCTGTTTTGGATAATGTTTTGCGAATTGTTCGGCTTCATCGCCTGCCAGAAGATCAATACAAAGAGTTTTTTAATGAAAAAGTGAACGAGGAGGATTATCGAAAAACCGTTAAGAGATTTTTGAATAAATTGGAAATTGATCAGCAAAAAAGTTTTCCTTGGCAGGCATTTTTGGTGGTTTGCGAAGCCGATTATTTTAGTAGCAGTCCAAAGGAAGATAAAGCGCCGTATCGACCATTAGCGGAGATGACTCGCATCATAAGTCAGTTTGAAAAAATTAAAGGGCCAATTATTCGAGGCCAAGATATTTTGGATGTTTGGCGAGAGGTTAAAGGAAAAGAGAGACCTGGTGGTGCCTGGGTTGGCGAGATCATAAGAGTTATCAAAGACGAAGGACATTATGATCGCACCGCGGTTTTGGCACGAATTAAGGAAATAATTTCTGGAATGTAAAAATAAAAAGGCGGGGATTAACCCCGCCTTTTTTGTAATTATTTTTTCCTCTTAATAACTCTCAAAACTGCCGCGGTAATATCTTTAGCTGTCAGTCCGTATTTTTTCATAAGTTCCTCCGGCTTGCCCGACTCGCCAAAGCTATCCTTAACCCCGATAAACTCGATCGGAACCGGATAATTGACAGCGAGGAGCTCGGCCACGGCGCTGCCGAGGCCGCCGGCGACCATGTGTTCTTCGGCCGTGACAATAGCGCCGGTTTGTTTGGCGGCCGCCAGAATGGTTTTTTCATCGAGGGGCTTTACAGTGTGACAATTAACGACTTGAACATTAATTCCATTTTTTTGTTTCAAATTGACCGCGGCTTTAAGCGCTTCAAAAAGGATTGGACCGGCCGCGATGATCGTCGCGTCGTTTCCTTTGTGAAAGATTTCCGCTCGACCGACTTTGAACGGAGTCGACGAATTGGTAAAAACCGGTGAGGCTTCGCGAGTCAGGCGCAAATAAACCGGACCGATAATTTGGGCCGCGGCCATGGTGGCTTTTTTCGCCTCCTCGGCATCGCAGGGAACTATAACCGTCATGTTCGGCAAGACGCGAGTCAGGGCAATATCTTCGAGCATTTGATGAGTCGCGCCGTCAGGGCCAACATTTAGGCCGGCGTGACTGCCAATGATTTTTACATTGGTGTTTTGCAGAGCAATGTTGGTGCGGATTTGTTCCCAATTTCGGCCGGGCGAGAAAACCGCGTAGCTGGTCATGAATGGAATCTTTCCGGCCAAAGCCAGACCGGCGGCAATCGAGGCCATGGATTGCTCGGCCACGCCGAGTTGGATAAATCTTTCAGGAAATTTTTGTTTGAAGGGCAGGCAGCGAGTTGACTCGGTTAAGTCAGCCGAAAGAACGACGATTTTTTTATTTTTTTTGCCAGCCAAAACCAATCCTTCGCCAAAACCATCGCGAGTCGCGGAAAATTTCAGAATTTTTTTTTCGCGGAATTTAATCGCCATAACTATCTCAAAACTTGCCGTTTTTTAATAATCTTTTTTACCAGCCAAACAACTAACCAAACAGCCACCACGATCGGAATCAAGATACCGCCGCCCAAAATTACCAGCCAAATTATGGTAATAGCCAAACTTTGAAGCACGGTTATTAAGGTTTGAGCCGCTTCTTTTATGGCTGTCCATGGGCGGAATTCTTTGGAAGGCAGTTTAATAGTGGCTTCTTCAGACAAAGAAACAGTGATCGTGGAATAACTGGTTAAGTTGCCAAGATATTTAATGCGGCCTTGCAAAGATTCGATTTCACCGCGAATTTTTCCGAGATAGGATTGTACTTTAAGAATTTCAGTCACGCTTTCGGCTTTGTTTAAAATTTTTAAATATTCAACTTCTTGAGCTTGAGCGTTTTTAAGCTGCGCTTCAAGATCGGAATATTCTTCGGTAACATCTTGGCCGCTGGCTGATTCGGTATCAACCGCGGTGGCAATTTTTTTGATTTCGACCATGGTGTTTTCGAATTCGGTGGCCGGGATTCGAACGGTTATGTTGCCAAATTTTGTACCGTCCTTGCGTTCGGAGACGGATGAGCTTTGAGTGTATCCGCCCTTGCCAGTAGCTAAAGCAATAATTTTAGTTGCAACTTCGTCAACAGCGTCGACAGTAATATCGAGGTAACCAGTTTTAATGATTTTTTGGTCGACCTCGGCGGCCGTGCTGCCGGCCGTAGTGGTGATAATTTCCGAGTTTTGTATGGCGCTTTCGGTGCTGGCTACATCAGCCGTGCCGCCAAACATTTCGTCCATCATTATCGGGGCTTCGCTGGTGGTATGTCGCGTTGCGCCGATTGAACCGGTGTCCTCAGCAACCGATGAACTGCCGAAAGAAACCCAAAGCACGGCGGCGATAAAAAGGACGATTGGGATTACGACGATTGCCCCGACTATCGAGGCAATAATGATTTTAGTTTTTCGTTGCATATTGTTTTTTGTTGTGAATTACTTCCCCTTCCCCTTACCCTCCCCCGTCGTGGCGACAGGGGCGGGAGAATTAGTTTTTAAAAAATTAGTTCTCCCTCCCTCGTATGGCCGCATACGGGGGAGGGTAAGGGGAGAGGGATTTAGTGTTCATTTTTAATTTTTTCTCTTAAAATTTTAATTTCATTTAAAGCCTGTTCAACTTCCGCGCCGCGGGGAACTCGCCCGTGCCATTCATAGTTGTTTTCTATGAAAGTTACGCCGCAACCCGGAACCGTGTGGGCAATAATAATCGTCGGCCGGCCGCGGACAGCCAAACCTCGGCCAACCGCCTCGACAAAATTTAAAATATTGTTGCCATTACATTCCTCGATGTGCAAGCCGAAAGAGCAGAGTTTGGTTTTTAGCGGTTCGAGCGGCATCACTTCATCGGTTGTCCCCTCGACCTGGATATTATTGCGGTCAATAATAAAAAGACAATTATCCAATTTGTATTTGGCGGCAAACATGAAAGCTTCCCAGGTTTGGCCTTCCTGCAATTCGGCGTCTGATAAAATACAGTAAGTTTGCCAAGCGGCTTTATCCATTTTAGCGGCATAAGCCAAACCAACGGCTTGCGACGCGCCTTCGCCTAAAGGACCGGAAGTGGTTTCAACGCCAGGCAATCGATGAAGTTCGGGGTGTCCTTGAAGCGGGGAACCGAGTTGACGCAAAGTGTTGAGATTTTTTTTGGGAAAATAACCGGCTTGGGCCATGGCCGCGTAACGAGCCGGACAAACATGGCCGTTCGACAAAATTAAACGATCGCGATCCGGCCAATTCGGTTTTTTTGGCTGGTGATTTAAAATATGAAAATAAAAAGCCGTGAAAACATCGGCTAAACCAAGCGAACCGGCAGTATGGCCAGAGCCGGCCGCGGCTAACATGTTTATAATCATTTCACGGAGATCGACGGCGACTTCTTCCAGTTTTTTTAGTTTTTCATCGTGCAAGAGGTGCATAACACCTTTCATTCTAGCATGTTTAGCCTTTTTTTAAGAGTCAAAAGATTTCTAATCAAATTTTTTCCGGTTTTAAAAATATTAACCTTGCTTTTGTCGTCCTGACCTCGCAACTCTTTCCAGGTAATCGGCAGTTCAAAAACAGCTAAGTTAAATTTGTCGGCTAGAGCCAAAAGTTCAGTATCGATAAAGAAACCATTTGATAAAAGATGGGGTGAAATTTTTTTCCAAGCCTCTTGCCTAATCCCTTTAAAGCCGCAATGCAAATCAGAGAAGGACAAACCAAGAATTTGGCGAGCCAACCAATTGTATAAAAAAGAAGTGGCGGTTCTTTTTTTTGAACGAACAACTCGGGCGGCCGAATGGCGACGCGTGCCTATAACCAGATCGTGATTATCCAAAGCATTGATTAATTCCGGCAAGTGTTTTAAATCAGTGGCCAAATCAGCATCCATAAAGATTAGCAAATCAGCTGTGGACGTGTCCCAGGCATTTCGGATGGCCAAACCTTTACCAGCCGTGGCATTGCTGATCATCCGCAGGTTAGGCTTATCACGAGTTAATTCTTCGGCGATTTTTTTTGTCGAGTCGCTTGAGCCGTTTTCGGCAATCACCACTTCCCAATCTTGATCGGGAAAAGTTTTGTTTAAAAACAAAAACACTTGTTCAATATTTTGTTTTAAACAAACTTCTTCGTTGTAGGTTGGGACGACTAGGGAAAATTTCATAAACAGCAGTAATATTTTAGCATATCCTTAGCAAAAGTCGTTAAATTTAGGTTAAAACCTTGACTTTTTGGCTATTTTCTGCTATAATTCATTCCTGTTCATTTAATAAATTACATGTTGAAAGTGGTGTTTTGTTCCGAAAAATTTCGAATCAAAATGCCGCTTTTAACAAGTAGGTCAGCTCTCTCAAGACGTGCTTGAGTTGGGCAAGCCGGCGGCTTTCAAAAAAAGGAGGGCAAGCCTATGGCCAGCCCCGATAGCATGGCGCGACTTTCGCGCGGTGACGAGATGCAACTGTTCAATGTGCTTCAGGCCGCCGGCTACAAGCCTGCGGAAATCGTGAAGCTCAACAATCATCGGGAAGTTTTGGAAGCGATGCGTGTAGCAATGCTTACGCATCCCGTTTTCCACCTCATCCACGAAATTTGGACTCCGCTCAACGACATCGTTGAAATCGCTCGCGGATACGACGGCGTGAGTGGTGACCAAATCGACTTCATGCTCAAGACCGCCCGCGAGAACGGATTGGTTGACGGCTTTGAGGCCGAATCGCCGAAAAATCCACTGCTCGCTCCGGTCGTTGTAAAAAATTGCGAGACTGTTCCCGCCACACTGCTCTTCGGTCGAGAACTCATGCGGCAGGAGTGGGGCGAAAAGTATTCCGAGTGGGAAGCAGCCTATGCCCAAGGTGTGGATGACAAGCGAGTGAAGCCAGTCGAGGGTGCGCCTCTTTTTGAGCCAAACAAACTCACTCTCCAAATCGTGGATTTTGGCGCCAACTGGAATCCACTTGACGGAACAGTGTTGAAAGACGTTCAAGCGGCTCAAGCGGGAAAACTCGCCGGTTTCGAAGTGATCTTCGCTCCCAGCCAGCATCCTGAATGGTTTCGACAGATGGACGGTGAAAAAATTCCGTTCGCCATCGCGGCCGCCCTTCTCCTCAGCGTTCCCGGCCGCGACGAGTGGTCTCTCTCGCCGAGCGTCTGGCACGGCCACGACAGGGCGAGGCTGGACGGCTGCCGTGTCGGCGACCGATTCCGCAGCTACGCCGTGCCCGTCCGCAGGGAGTTCAACAAGCGCTAGGTACTTGGGTACTTCGCACTTGGAAGTTTTGGCAACTTGCCACTTGGCTTTCCGCCGTGCACCATACGGTGCACGGCTCTTCTTTTTGAAAAAAATTTGAAAATCAATTTTTTTGAATTAATTCCGGATCCGCGTAAACCTCCACCCATTCATTTTCCGCGACTTTTGTAAACAAACCAGAGGCAGTTAAATTTTCAGCAAAAGTTCCGGCCGAGTCAAAACGTTTATCAATAACCACTACCCTGGATTTAAAAACAGAATTAATTTGTTCCACGTCCGTTTCCTCTCCTTTTGATAGTCTATCCCACAAATCATAAACTGTTTTATCATAATCGTACATAAAGGTCGGATCAAGACCGCCCAAATAATAATGAGTGTCGTCAAGGTACCAAAGAACCAAAGAATAATCCCAGCTGTTGTGGAAAACCGTTTCATTGGCCGGCACATGGGTTTTAATCCAATCAGTGGCCGTTTCGTATTGTTTGGCTTGATAATATTCGTTGTTTTTAATTATTGTTTTTACCGAACCGCCGGCAAAACCGGCAAAAATTATGGTTAAAAGCAAGCCCAGCGCCATTGTTTTAAGCCGGCTGGTTTTTAAAAATTCTTGAACGATTGGCCAGATTTCTTTGATCCAAAAATTCCAAGCAAAAGGCGACAAAACCGCGGTTTCCAAAACCATGAAAGGAACGGCATATTCAACATAACGATTGGCTTTAAAACATAAAATGGAATAGCCGCCAGCCAAAAATAGAAAAGTAAAAATAGCGACCACTTGTTCCGATGGCGGCATTTTTTTGGTGGAAATTAAGCCGGGGATAAAAAAAGCCAGGGCTAAGCCGCCGGTTAAAAGAGCCGGAAAGCAGGCCATAAGAAAACCATCGGCCGTATAAGGAAACCATTCTTGACCGACTGATAAAATTGATTGGTAATTTACGATGCCGATTTTAAAAATGTCTAAAATACTGAATTGAATGTTTTGCGGAAAATAAGGATTGATTATTAAACCGGCCAAAACTCCAGTGACTGTGGCGATCGTGTTCCATTTTTGTTGCTTGTAAGTGTTTTTAAAGTGCGACCAAACAGAGTCGTGTTTTTTAAGGGTTTCAGCGACAAAAGTCGCCGCCACTACCGCGCCTAACGACAAAAAAATGACCGGCCAGCCATGGTAAAGCCAGGCAAAAAATAACGAAGTAAAGAAGAGAATTTTTGGCCGCTGTTTAAGCATGGCCCAGGTGGCCAGAAGCAGGAAGGCCACGGATAAAGACGGGGCTCGGGGCAGGGACATGCGGAATAAAAAGCCCGTGGTCAAGGCGGCAATCAGAGGGTAGAGCCAAGGATGTGAGGCTTTAAACGAGCGAGCGGTTAAATAAATAGCCAGAAAAGCGAGTAGGCCAAAAATTACCGCGGAGATTCTTATGCCAATTAAAGGATTGAAAATCGTGACAAACGGAATTAATAGAATGTGGTAAAGAAGGTGGGGATTGACATAAACATTTTTAAAATCCATCCATTGAAACCAGGGAAAAGTTTCAATAAAACCCTGATCGCGAATAACCGTTGCCATTTTGGCATGATAAAAAGAATCAGGGTCAGGAAAACCCGGCTGGGCTTCAAAAGCGATTAAAAGTCCGGCGATAAAAATAAAAACGGCTATGGTAAAAATTGTTTTTAGTTTGATTTTCATAAGCAACCCCTATTGTAACAAAAAATCACGGGAGCGCGATACCCGCCCCCGTGATTCCATTTAATTATTCAACCGTGATCGTTCCGGTTTCCGACGCGTGGTAGCTGCAGAAGAAATCGAATTCGCCGGCTTTTTTAAAATAGCGGATAAACGAATCACCGGCATTCAAGGTGCCGGAACCCCACGAAAGATCCTCGGCCGTGGCTGTGTGTTTGGATAAGCCGGTGTTAGTGAATTTAATGGCTCGGCCAAGATCGGCGTTTAAGTCGGTTTTGGAGTAGCCGCTATCGGTTAGATTGATAATGTAGGGAGCTTTCAAATCTTTGTCTGAATCAATGTCAGAAGCGGCCGCGGTTTCGTCGGCGGGTATGAAATCGTCGGCGACTTCAATATATGATCCGATGTTGTAGTTGGAGAAAAAACCATCCGGGACATCGTCAATTTTTGTGTTCCAAGTTGAACCGTAAAGGGCAATGGCCGCGGCCTCGGTTGAGACCCAGTGCAGCGTGCCGTTTTCGCCAACCGCGTAGGTTTTGGGGTCGCTGTTGATTTTAATCATCCTTACCCCCGGTTTGTAAGTAACATTGCCGCCGATTTGCAGTTTGCCAAGATCAACATCGGTTAGCCATTTGACATTGTCGAAATTTGAATACCAGGTGAAATAAGTTTTGTCGTTCGGGAAAACATAACGGAAGCCGTCTTTGCCAAAGTAATAAACCGCGGAAAGCGATTGCCCGCGAATTAAATCGCCGGCTTCTAAATCAGCCAAGGCGGTAGTGGAAGCGGCCGCTGGACGAACCAGGCCGAGGCTGCCTAAAACCAAAGCCAAAGCGGCCAGGGTTAAAAATATTTTTTTGATCATATAATTTTTAAAAATTTAACTGTCTTATTATAGCACCTTATTTATGGCGATAAAAGGGCGTCTTGCAGATTTTTCCAAGCGGTTTCTTTGTTTTCAGCCTTAAAAAGCGCGGAAGTTACAGCAAAGCGGGTTACCCCGGCTGTTTGCAGGTTGGGGATAAGCTCGGCCGTCACCCCGCCGTCGACTTCGATTTTCAAGTCAGGCGCGCGATTTTTGGCGTTTTTTATTTTTTCGATAATATAATCACCCTCGAATTTTTGCCCTGATTGTCCGGGGTGGACACCTAAAATCATTAGAACATCAAGCTCCGGTAAAACCGCGTGAATTTCTTCAAGCGGCGTTTCCGGATTTATCGCCACCCCGGCTTCAATCAAATGAGTCACGTGAATTTCCTCCAAAATTTTTCCCAACGGCCGCTCGATTTCCGCGTGAATAATAGCGCGTTTTACATTAGGCACTTTGGCCACCCATTCAGCGATGATGGGGAGCGGATTAGAAACCATTAAATGCAGTTCAAAAGCCACCGAAGTTTCCATGGCGGCCACAGCTTCGGCATCGTGCCAATTAGTGAACGGGAAGAGGGTGCCGTCGAGAATATCAATTTGAATTGTTGGAGCCAATTTTTCCACCACGCGGAGTTTTTCCTCAAATTCTTGTTTTGAGTTGGCCAGAATGGCTGGAATTAATTCAGACATAACTTTCAATTTTATTAATTCTTCGTTTGTGCCGATTTTCATCAGAAAAATTCGTCGCCAGCCAAACTTTAATGATTTTTTTTATTTCTTCGTCCTCAAGAATTCGGCCGGGGAGACAAAGAATATTGGCGTCATTATCCTTTCGACTCGCCTCGGCCGCCCATACATTATATACCGTGGCCGCGCGAATGCCTTTCACTTTGTTGGCTGCCATACACATACCAATTCCGCTGCCGCAAATCAAGAGGCCGCAGGTTTCAGCTTCCTCGCCCACTCGTTCGGCCACTCTAAAAGCCACATCGGGATAATCGTCTTCAGGATCTAGTTCGGGATTACTCAAGTCCTCCGCAGCCAAACCATCGGCCGCCAGCCACTCTTTGATTTTTTCCTTGCGCTCCCAACCGGCATGGTCGGCGCCGAGGTAGAGTTTTTGGGTCATACAGGTCTTGACGTTATTTAACAAAAGGAGTATATTTAATTTGTCTTTTGGTTCTGACATAGAACCGAAAGGGTATCACATCCAAGGGCCGTCCTCCTCGCGGAGGGCGGTTTTTTATGTTTTTTCCGGACGGTGTTTAATTTTCTGTCCCCAAACATCTTCTCCCAAATTTAAAACATCAAAATATCCATCGCTGCCGGTTTTTAATTCGTGCGAAATGTTGTTTTTTGAAGAAAAAATAAAAACCTTTTTTCCGCCGACCCTTAGATATTTAATAAGAGCGAGAAAATCAGAGTCGCCGGTAAAGAAAATAGCCATGTCGTATTTTGACGCATGATGAATAGCGTCGATAGTTATCTCAACATCCATGTTTCCTTTTTCGTGGATCGATTCGCCAAACTCGTCGGTGGTACAAATTTGTTTCAGCTCTTTTTTTCTAACCACAAAACCGAGTCCTTTTTTCAAGAAAGTAAAAAACTTATGTTTTCCGTCTAAATTATATTTTCTCGTTCCTTCAGCCGGATAAGCGGAATAAAAGAATATTTTGACAAACGCTCCGTCGAATTTTTTACTTATAAAATTGGTTAATTTTGTATAGTCAAAAAAATTTCCCTTAGCTTTTTGAGCAGCCCAAAGGTTCGAAGCATCGATAAAGACAAAGATTGTATGTTTCCATTCGGCATGGTCGGCGCCGAGATAGATTTTTTGGATCATATATTTCTATTGTAGCAGAGGGGGTGATTGGGGTGAAGCGGTATTATTTGTCTGAACTGGGATTTGTGGGATTATTGGGATTTTATGGATTTTGGTTTGGCTGTCTGAACCTTGATTAAAAGGATTTAAAGGATTAACTTGATTTTTTACGCGGCATCAAAGTAATCAGTAAAATCCTTTTAATCAGGGTTCAGACAAATAACACCGCTTGAACCCCGATAATCCTAAAAATTTCACAAATCCCAGTTCAGACCTTGACATTAAAGCGGGGGGGGTAAAATGAGGTTAGTTTTAAAAATTAATTTTATTTTTTATGTCTGAAGCAAGAAAACCCGAACAATCTTTTTCTTGGAAAGAAACAGAAGCTCAAGTTCAAGAAGAATTAAAACAAACGGATATAAAGGGGGAATTAGAAAAACTGGATTGTGTCTTAATTCCAGATGAATTTTATAAACAGCACGACAGTGGTATAGATTCAGATAGGCGGATTGTTCCTTTTCGTTATAAAGACGAAGATTTTGATTTGTCTGGTTGTGTTAACGCATGGCCACCAAGACCGGTTACATTAGTTTGGATAATTGAAAGAGCACACAATTGTTATAAAGACGAAGATGTTGTTAAAGGAGATAGTATTGCGCAGGTTTTTAAAAAAATAGATCAATTACCGCCATTAAATCAAAAACGTCCAAGAAAAAAAAGAGCAAGTGAAGATGCTTAAAAAATAAGCAGCCGTGATTGTACGGCTGTTTTTTTATTTTGCAAACATTAAAGCAAATCTTTTTTTATTTAACTGAATAATTTTTGGCGGCAAACAGATATTGTTCAATAAATATTTTTTTAAATGGTTTAATTGTATTAAGTTCGTAAAATACTAACAAAGCTTCCCGATATTCATTTTCATCAATACTGCGATAAGATAAAGGCGCTAAACCATACGCCAATAAAATAGCGTTGGTCATTAAACGACCGGTTCGTTTGTTGCCATCTTCAAACGGTTGAATATAAGACAAGCCGATTAGTGCCAGAAAAGATTTATCATAAGGTGTTTTTGTTTGTGAAATTTTTTTGCCCAATCCTTCTATTGCCTCAGTAATTTGGTAAATATTATCCAGCGGATGATATACGGATCCGATTACGCCAACTGGTTTTTTGCGCAAACAAAAATTAACACCTAAATTTTTAACTAAAATTTTGTGAAGTTCTTCCAAGTTTCTTTTGTTGAGTGTTTTAAACCGTTCGGCGTTTTCATGAATAAAATCAAAAGCTTCTTTGTGATTCAAAATCATTTGCGTTTCTTCCTTGGTTTTATTTGGCGCAACTTTATTTTCCAGAATAAGTTTTTCTGTTTCGAGAAGCGTATAGGTATTGCCTTCGATTTTCGAAGACTTCCACGAAAGTTCGATAACCAGTCGTTCCAATTCTTTTTTTTGAATAATTTCTGATAAATTTTTTGTTCTATGTTTATACTGGATTGTGGCGACGGTTAAAGCGTTTAATTCTTCATCGGTAAAAATTTCGTCGGGGAAATTAGAAAACAAATCAAAATTATATTGTTTCAGCCCGTATCGTTTATCAGGCTCAATTGAACAATATTTTTTGGCATCAATGTCAGCCAGAATTCGTCCGAGGGTATTTATAAAATAAACAGTCGATCTTCCGGCTCCAGAAGTTTTTAAAATATTTTGTCGAGCCATTTTGGAAATCGCTCTTTTTGTTGTTACTAAAGAAACATCTTCCCCTGATTTCAAAAGTTCTAAATGGATTTGTGAAGACGAAAGCGGGCTTTTTTTTAAGAAAATAGCTATTATTTTCTGCTGTTTTTGGCTTAATTTAAGCATATTTTAGTTTTTCGTATCATTTAACCATAATAATTGTATCACTTAGATCCTGCGTGAAAAACCATTTTTTCACGCAAAATTTAGGTGATGAATAAAATCGTTTTTGATCGTTCTTTTATAAGACGCTGTTCAAATTCTTTAACTTGTCGATTTTCTTTTTGGCATAC